>Ga0306920_100000059_pt1 | contig 147822 bp, 104 predicted proteins | sample flu12Cox44000170_FD_204666 | JGI IMG/M metagenome (GOLD analysis project Ga0306920, IMG submission 204666) | Lab enrichment of tropical soil microbial communities from Luquillo Experimental Forest, Puerto Rico - flux4day.12C.oxic.44.000.170 (v2)... | ecosystem: Environmental > Terrestrial >...
GTTTCAAAGTCTTCTTGTTCATCGTCATTTCTCCTTCTGGTATGTTCGCGGCAAGAAAACGGGCCGCAGTTGATTGCAGCGCTTGGTTTGCCAAAGCGCTGCCGGTTGTGGCCGTCCGAACGCCAGACGGCACTTACCTCTCCTGTAATCCGATGAACACAGCGGGACGGCTGATCGCTCGCCTACGCCCCAACGCTCCTCGCAGGCTTTTCTCGTTCCGTACTCGCGATGGTTAATCCTCCTGTTTCACGCCCAACAGTTCTGCTTTCACGATGATGCTCCTTTCCACTTGCGGTCTGCGATACAATAAAGGGACATCACTGCCGGCGCGCAGACCGAGCGCCGGGGAGATGCCGGGCCGGTGCGGATACTGCTTGGCGGCGGACACGCACCGGCCGCTTTTTCAGTCATCGAATCCGGACTCGCGACCGCTGATCGCGCTTGACGATAGCGGCGCGCAAGTCCGTTGGTACAATCACGAAAAGCCGCCCAACTCTCATCCCTTTCTGTCGGGAGAACGAGGTCATGATTCATGAGCGCATAGCCGTTGATCCCAAGGTCATGTTCGGCAAACCGGTGATCAAGGGGACCCGGATCACCGTGGAACTGATCCTGCGTAAATTGGCCGAGGGAATGACTTACGAACAAATCCTCGCCCACCATCCCCAGTTGACGGCGGAAGATATTCGGGCGGCAGCGGCCTTCGCCGCGGATCACCTGGCGAATGAAGACATCGTGGTCGCATCGGGTGAGACGCTGTGAAACTTCTCGCGGACGAATGCTGTGATGCTTTGCTGGTTGAGGGTCTGCGCAGCGACGGCCACGATGTTCTGTATGTGAAAGAGACCAGTCGCGGGGCGGCAGACGACGTGATCTTGCAAATGGCGGCCGACCAACAGCGGGTGCTCCTGACCGAAGACAAGGACTTCGGCGAATTGGTCGTGCGCTTGAAACTACCTGCCTATGGGATCGTCCTTCTTCGCATAAACCCCGCAGACAGCGCCGTGAAGCTGTCGCGACTTCGCCATATCTTACAGCACCAGCTCCAGCGGCTCGCCGGTTCATTTGTCGTCCTCAGCGAAAAGAGAACTCGTTTTCGATCGTTATGAACAGCAAAATGTTACCCCGGCGCGCAGACCGAGCGCCGGGGCGATGCCGGGCCTGTGCGGGTGCTGCTTGGCGGCGGACACGCACCGGCCGCTTTTTGGTCCGTAGTCCGTAGTCAGTAGTCCGTAGCCGAAGCGGTCACTATGAGATCTCTTGCTACGGACTACGGACTCTAACAGCTGAAGCAATCATCGTTGCTCGTGGACGCATGGTTGTGGGCGATGATGGTCAGGGCGTCAGCAAGGAACGTGCCGACATTGTAGACACCGCCACCTACGCCAAGGCCATCTGTTCCGCCGTCGCCGTGGCCCCCGGTTGCCCGGTTGTGCGCAATCGTCGAAGCGCTGACCGTCACGGTGCCGGTTGCCACGTAAACGCCGCCTCCGAAGGCGTTGCCGCCATCGGTGCCGTCGCCGCCCACGGCCCCGTTGTGGACGATGGCGGTGTCCAGAACCGAGGCCGTACCGCCGACGACATAGAGCCCGCCGCCGAGGCCGGCGCCGCCATTACCGTCCGCCCCACCGGCGCCGCCCCGAGCCTGGTTGCCGGTGAGCGTGCTGTCGACCACGATGAGGTTGGGAGACCCATCCACGTTGGCCATGCTGGCGAGGCCGCCGCCTTGGCCGGCGCCGCCGGTGCCTCTTTCGCCACCCTGGCCGCCGCTGGCCCGGTTGCCGGCGAGCCTGCTCTGGCTGACCGTCACGACCGCATTGGCCTCAGCGAAGATCGCGCCGCCGCTGCCGGGGCGGCCGTTAGCGCCCTGTCCGCCGGCGCCGCCGGTGGCCTGGTTGCCGGTGATGGCGCTGTCGCTGGCCGTCAGCGTCGCCAGCTGGCCGATCGACAGAGCGCCGCCCCTGCCGTTGCCACCGGTGCCACCGGTGCCCGCGGCGCCGCCGGTGGCTTCGTTGGCAGTGAAGGTGCTCTGCCCGATGGTAACAATGGCGGCACCGCCGGTTGCGTTGTTGCCGAAGACCCGGATGGCGCCGCCGTTGCCGCCGCCGCCCGCAGCGCCCTCGCCGCCGGCCCCGCCGGTGGCCCGATTGCCGCTGAACGTGCAGTGCTCGATCACACTCACGGCCGGACCCTGCCCCGGCGGCACCGCGAAGACTGCATTCATGAGTCCGCCGCCGAAAGCCGAGCCGCCGATCAGGCCGGGGGCACCGTCGCCGCCGGTAGCCCGGTTGCCCGACACAGTGCTGTTGGTCAGCAGGAGTGTGGCTTGGTCACCGTTCAGAATTCCGCCGCCTTCGCCGACATCCGAAAACCCCGCCGTGACCCCGCCCCCGGTACCGCTGGTGGCCTCGTTGTCGTCGAGCGTACTATCGCTGACGGTGAGGGTGGCGCGTGCGTCCACACCGGTGTTGGCGATGCCGCCGCCCCAGGCCTCGCCGCCGCTGCTGCCCCCGCCGGCGGCGCCGCCGACCGCCTGGTTGTGTGTCAACGTGCTGTGCGTGAGGGTGAGGGTGGCGTCGGCATTCGCGATGCCGCCGCCCCGGCCGGTACCGCCGGGCTGGCCCGGGCCACCGTCGGCCCCGATGGCCTGGTTGCCGGTCAACGTGCTGTTGCTCACCAGCAGGATTGCGCCGGGGGCGTTCAAGATACCGCCTCCGCGGGCATCCCCTCCATCGCTGCCGAGCGCCTGGTTGTCGGCCAGGACGCAGGACTGCACGGTCAGTGTGCCCGCATTGCGCAGCCCACCACCCTCGGCCGCTCGGCCGTCGGTGATGCTCAGGCCGGCGAGCGCGACCGTTACCCCGCTGCTGATCTCGAAGACTCGGCTGACATGGTTGCCGCTGACGGCCAGCTGGTCGGCGCCCAGGCCCTCGATGTCCAGGTCTTTGTTGATGGCCAACTCGCCGCTGGTCAGCGTGATGGTCTGGCCGCGCAGGCTATGGTCGAAGATGATCTGATCCCCATCGTGGGCCTGGGCGATCACGCCCCTGAGTGAGCCGTCGCCGCTGTCGTGGTTGTTGAGCACGGTGAGTGTGCTCGGCAGGGTGCGGTCCTCCAGAACCAGTAAGCGGGGCTGGAAAGTCCGCCAGGCAAGCTTCCGCCGGCGATTCCCGCGGTTGTTGGCGGATTGCTGTTTCCGCCAGCGCAAAAACGTGTGGTGCCACATGGTCCAATCTCCTGTGCGAAAAGCTGGTCTGCGATATCATGACAAGGTCATCCCCCGGGCGCGCAGACCGAGCGCCGGGGAGATGCCGGGCCGGTGCGGGTGCTGCTTGGCGGCGGACACGCACCGGCCGCTTTGATTTCGTCTCCTTTTCGCGAGCCTTGGTCCCTACTTAGTAATCGTCGCCCGAGACGACTTCGCCACCGTCGCGTGTGACCAGCCGGGCCAGAATGCGGATGTCCATGCCGGTTCTCAGGAAATGCACCGAGCCGTCGGCGAATACGGCGTTGGCGCCGCCGGGATGAAGGCCATAGATTTCACGGTCGTTGGTGCAGTTGATGGCGCAACGCCCCGGTCTGCTGACCCCATCGGCGGTCGCGCCCTGGATCGCAAGGTCGCAGCCTCCAAATTGAATCCAGCCCCCGCAAGCGAGCTCGCCCGGGAGCAACCTGCCTGCCTGCCAGATTTTCGGCCGGTCGGCATCTTCGGCGATGATGATCGTAGAGGAAGTACCATCCTTGATATCCGTGATACGCGTCAGGAAGTTGATCAACATGACACCGTCGTAATTGCCCACCTGGGTGATCCATCCCCGGTCGGCAAGAACAGGGTCGACCCCCTTCGTGGCCGCATAGTCCATGCACGCCAAGTAAATCCCGTTGCCATAAATATCTAGATGGCGCCGGTAAGTATCTGCCGAGGGACATAGCAGGACTTTCAAAGGAGCCGTCGCCGTTTGAAGGTTCAGCGGGTCGATGCTAGTAAGGTCCCATCGGTATTGCTTGTGGAGGGCGGTCTGTTCCAAGTGGGGCAGCAGGAACGGCACCCAGCCGTGCCTGATCGCCGGCGGGATCCCCAACGGCGGAAAAGGTCCGTTCACGCCTGCCGGAGGAAAATACCCGTGTGCGTCATGAAAGTCATGTAAGGCCAGGCCGATCTGCTTGAGGTTGTTGGTGCAGGCCGTACGGTTGGCGGCCTCGCGCACCTTCTGGACGGCCGGCACCAAGAGCCCGATCAGCACCGCGATGATGGCAATGACTACCAGCAGCTCGATCAGCGTGAACCCGTCTCTCCGTAGGTCAGCCTTTCCAGGCTGACGGGCCGATTTGTCAGCCTTTCCAGGCTGACGGGCCGAATTGTCAGCCTGGAAAGGCTGACCTACCAGCAACGTAAAGGCGCCCCGCTGCCGGCGGTAAACCCGTGAGTGAATTGGAAACATTGGCGAAACCCTCTCGGGCGATGGTAATGGGTCTCTCATTGGTCCGGGTCCTCTGCTCTCGGCGCTAATCTGCTTAATCTGCGTTTGCGCTTACACTCAAACGCAGATTACGCGGATTCTCGCAGAGCCCCTCTCATGGGTCCGGGTCCTCTGCCTCCGGGGGCGTCCGTGTGGGCCAGAGCTTCACCGTCCCATCCAGGCTGGCGGAGGCGATCCATTGGCCGTCCGGGCTGAACGCCACCCCCTCGACCCAGCCCGTGTGCCCGCGCAGGGTGCGGAGGATCTTGCCGGTCGCCGGGTCGCCGATCTTGACGGTGGCATCGGTGCCGCCCCAGGCGAGCCGTCGCCCGTCGGGACTCCAGGCCACGCTCTGGATACCATTGGTCGGGTCGTGGAGCGTGCGCCACTCCCGCCACGTGGCCGTGTCCCAGATCTTCACGGTCTGCTCCATGCCGGGGGCGGCGAGATAAAGCCCGTCGGGGCTGAAGGCCACGCCCCTGGAAGGGCCGTCGTGGTGCATCGGCGGGGTCTTGATCGGTTCGCCGGTTTCCACGTCCCACAGGCGCACGGAGCTGTCGGCACTGGCCGAGGCCAGGGTCCGGCCGTCGGGACTGAAGGCCAATCCGAGGATTCCCCAGTTGTGGTCTCGGAGCGTGTGCCTTTCCTGGCCGGTCGCCACGTTCCACACCCGCACCAAAGGGTTCGGGTTCGGACCACCCGAGGCGAGCAGTCCTTCGTCGGGACCGAACGCGACCGCGTCGCTTCCCGTGGAACGGGTCCAGACTTTCTCCCAGGTGGTCGTGTCCCAGACCGTCAGCTGCTTGGCGCCCAGGGCCAGGTACTTGCCCTGGCGGCTGAACGCCAGCTGGATCATCATCCCGCTCTGACCAACAAGCGTGTGGAGTTCTCGGCCGGAGGGGAGTTCCCAGATTCGCACCATCTCATCCTCGCCGGCACTGGCGAGGCACTTGCCGTCGGGACAAAACGCCACGCTGCGGACGCCCCCGTCGTGGCGCAAGGTCAGAAATTCCTCGCCCACCGCGTCCCCCAAGGGAGTGGCGTCCCAGACGTGCACCGCGTGGTCCCTGCCGGCGCACACGAGCCGGGTCCCGTCCGGGCTGAAGGCCACTCTGGGGTTGTGGCCGTAAAGACGAAGACCCCGCAAGGTCAGGATCTCCCGCCCGTTCGTTGCGTCCCAGAGCTTGACGTTTTTGTCGTAACCCGAAGTGGCCAGGCGCCGGCCGTCCGGGCTGAAGGCCACACCCAGGACCAGCGTGGTGTGCCCGCGGAGGTTCAGGACCTCCGCGCCCGTCTGCACGTCCCAAACCTTTGCCTCCCCCGATCCCCTCTTGAACCAGTCTCCAGCGGCCGAGGCCAGCCGCTGGCCGTCGGCGCTGAACGCCACGCCGGTAACCGGGAGGGTGTGGCCGCGGAAGGTCTGCAGCTCCTGGCCCGTCTCGGAGTCCCACAGCTTGACGGTCCGATCGCCACAGGCGGAGGCGAGGCACCGGCCGTCGGGACTGAAGACCACCTTCCCGCCTGGCCTTAAGTGCCCCTCCAGGGTGAGGAGCGCTTGTCCTGTCGCCACGTCCCAGACCTTGACGGTCCGATCCAGCGCATCGGCTCCGCCGCCACTGGCGGAGGCCAGGCGCCGGCCGTGGGGACTGAAGGCCACACTCGTGATCGGGTCCTGGTGCCCTTGCAGGATGCGGATCGACTGGCGCGTATCGACGTCCCAGATCTTGATGGTCCTATCGCGGCCTCCCGTGGCCAGGTAATGACCGTCGGGGCTGAAGGCCACGCAGGCTGCGGGTTTGTCGTGGGCCTGGATCCGAAGTACCTCCCGGCCGGTCTGAACGTCCCAGACCTTGACGACCCCGTCATAATCTACGGAGGCGACCTGCCGTCCGTCGCGGCTAAACGCGGCATCAGACACGCCGGCGTCGTGGTGCAGAATGGGAGGGCTCCGGTAGCGGAGCCGCCGCAGGTAGTGCCACTCCCAACCGCGCAGATCCTCCGGGCAGTCGTCGAGCAGCTGCTGCATCCGGAGGAGGTTGTTCGCCGACCACTCCTGCTCGGCCAGGGCGATGCGCTGGTAGTAGGAGTTCAGCCGCTCCCGCTCCAAAGCCTGCTCCAGGTCGGCCCTGGTCTGGCTCTCAGCTTGGAGGGCATTGGTTGTCGCCTGCTGCTCTCGGGCGATCAGCAGCGTGCTCGTCGCCAGTCCGGCCACAGCCAGCATCACCGCCAAGCCCACCGCCGTCGCGGTCACCAGCGCCCCCTTATTCCGGCGGGCGAACTTGCCGAAGCGATACACCGCCGACGGCGGGCAAGCCTGCACCGGCTCATCGTGCAAGTAGTGCTGTACGTCCGCGGCAAAGCTGCTGGCGGTGTCGTAGCGGCGGTTGCGGTCCTTCTCGAGCGCCTTCATCACAATCCAGTCCAGCTCGCCGCGGAAGAGCTGGCTGAGTCGCTTTGGATCGCTCTTCCGTTGGGTTGATAGCGTGGTCGCGGCCTGCCCCAGCGTGCTGATGCGCGTGCTCGGCTTGGGCGGCTCTTCCTCGCGGATGATCCGGCGGATTTCCTCGTAACTGGCCTGGCTCAGCTGTTCCTTGTCGAACGGCGTCGTACCGGTTAAGAGCTCGTACAAGAGCACGCCCAGCGAATAAATGTCGCTGCGCGTGTCCACATCCAGGGCGCTTTGCCCGGCCTGCTCCGGAGACATGTACAGGGGCGTACCGATCAATTGCGTGAACTGCGTGTAGAGGGTCCGTTCCGTCAAGTGTTGACCGACCGCCTTGGCCACGCCGAAGTCAATGATCTTGACGACCGGCACGCCGTCGTGCGATGCAATCAACACATTCGAGGGTTTGATGTCCCGGTGGATAATCCCCTTCTGATGGGCATGTTGCACGGCCTGGCAGACATCGACAAATAACCCCAGCCGCTCGCGGGGCGTGAGCCGGTTGTCATCGCAATAGTCGGTGATCGGCACGCCTTTGACGAGTTCCATAACGAAATAGGGTCTTCCAGAGCTGCGACCGACAGGGAGGCAAGCATCACCGCTCCCTGTCGGTCGCGGCTCGGATTGTGTCGGTCGCGGCTCGGAATTTCCTGGCCGCGGCTCGGATTCTCCGGTTGTGCCGCCGTCAAACACTTTGGCGATATTGGGATGATCCATGAGCGCCAGCGCCTGGCGCTCCGCCTCGAAACGGGCGATCACCTGGCGAGTATCCATGCCCGGTTTGATGACTTTGAGCGCCACCTTGCGGCGAACCGGCCGCTGTTGCTCGGCGACGAAGACCAGGCCCATGCCGCCCTCGCCGATCTGCTCCATGAGCTTGTACGGGCCGATGACGGTGCCGGGGCGTTCGGTGACGGCCGGTTCATCGATGGAAGCAAGCAAGCCATGGGCGGGTCGCTCCATGAAGTTCCCCGGCTCCTGATGGGCTTTGAGGAGTCGCTCGACTTGCGTGCGCAGGGCCGGGTCGGCAGCGCAGGCGAGATCGAGGTACGCCGACCGCTTTTCGCGGTCATTGATTTCCAGTGCGGCAAGGAAAATGGAACGCTCGGTCATGGCTAGAAACTCCGGGAGAGCACGCGTAAGTGCCCGCCAACTGTACAAGCGCAATCCGCGCGTGGATCACGCCAAGTTTCTTCTCCTGTTCCGATTTTGCAAGGTCCGGCAGGTAGGTGGCACGCCCTGAGTCCTCGAAGGGCGTGCCAACCCGCCCCACCAGAACCACGCCCTTCTAGGACTCAGGGCGTGCCACCCGAGTCATGCCCCGGCGATGGCCCGGCGCAGCCAGGCGCGGGCGTACGCCCAAAGGCGGTCGGCGGAGCGAGGCGAGATATTCAGAGCGTGGGCCGCCTCGGGGATGGACAGACCAGCGAAGTAGCGTAGTTTGACCAGGTCCGCCGCCTGAGCGTCTGCGGCGGCCAGCCCGGCCAACGCCTCATCGACGGCCAGGACTTCCTCGGAGTCCTCGACAGCGGCGAGGTTTGCTTCATCGAGCTCAACGCGGATCCGCTCGCCACCACGTTTGCGGCTGTGCTTTTGGCGCGCTCGATCCACGAGGATGTGACGCATCGCCTCGGCGGCGGCCGCGAAGAAATGGCCGCGACCCTTCCAGCGTGGCCCACGTCTTTACCGATCAGGCGCAAGTACGCTTCGTGAACCAAGGCCGTCGCCTGGAGCGTCTGTCCCGGTTTCTCTTGCGCCAGTTGCTGCGCCGCCAGCCGTCGCAGCTCGTCGTAGACCAGCGGCAGAAGCTGCTCCGCGGCACGGGCCTCGCCCCGTTCGACGGCTTCCAGGATATGCGTAACATCATTCATAGGCGCTAGGCGGTCCGCAAGGCATTATCCATTTGCCGCAGTATAACGCGCCGATGAGCCTATTGCCAGCACCTTCCGGACTTGCGGTGGGAATCTTGATGCAGGACAATGCCATCAAACTTTTGTTTGTTTTCGATCAACAAACCAACCGCTACAGCCATTGATCGGCCCAAACGCGCCAGGTGCAAGGCTGGTTGAGGAACTGAACCTGTCGCGGTAGGTGATTCTCGATGTCGATGTTGTTGGGCATACTCAGTTCCATGAGATTGTTACGAAGTTGACAGGAATTCGTGAAAAAATGCCATCCGGAGGCACAGGCGGCCAAAGGAGATTGGCCGACCGTCTGTGCCTTGGGATGCTTTGGGTGGTGTATTGATGTCGTGGAAGTGTCAACAAAAAGTGCAAATACTTAATTTGGCGGCGAAAGGCATCCATGGGCATTTTGGGGCAAGTTAATGCGAGGAATGGCTCGACAAAAAGCATCGATCTGGAGGGTTTCGTGCCGGCGTGCTGTCGTATCTCACGCTCGCGTGAGATACGGGGCCAAAAGGCTCGCTAAGTTGTTCCGTGCAAATACCTTGCTATTAGGACGGCTCACATGCATTTGTGTGAGATGCGAGTTGGTCTGACGGGCCGCGAACGAACCGATTTTCGAACGAAGAGGAAAAACGAAAGGCCTGGAGCATACGCGCTCCAGGCCTCTTGCATTCGACCAGCCCCGACTTTTAGGGCCCGCGCGGAAATACATGCTCGAAATCCCGAGCTGTCCGAGCCGCGAGCTGTCCGAGCCGCGACCGATAGGGAGCGGTGTGGGCAAACCGCTCCCTATCGGTCGCGGCTCCGAGCACTTATTTCGGCGCGGCGCCTTAGTTCCGGACCCCTCTCTGGTCGACCCAGGGGAACGGCGTATTTACTTCCACGGGCCGGGTGGAAATCTTTTCGCCCAGGATTCCTTCAAAAACGGAACCGTAGAGTTTTTCGATTTTGGCCATGGAATGACCGGCCATCAGCATATGGGCCCGTCCCTGGTTGCCGAGGACCCAGCGGCGGCCGCCCTTGCCGTCGATCGCGCGGGCGCCGGCGGCGAGGGCTGCCGTTTTTTGGGCCAGTTCAAAATGGACATCCGGACCCTCAATGGGAGGTAAAGAGAGTTTGGGCGCCAGGGGACGGCCCGATGGATCGCGGTACGTCAAGGCGCTGTTTTCATCCTGTGCTTCCGGCGCATCGAACGTAACCGGCTCGATCACGAGGCCGTGCTCTTGCCGGAGACGGTCGGCGTGGGCTTTGCGGAAATACGCCTTGAATTTACCGCCGTCATCCTTGCTTTCGGCCATGGCTTTCTTGGTGGTTTCCACCACCCACTTGGCCTCGCGCAGCAAGGTGTCGGCATTCACGGGGCCGGGAATGACATGGAGCACCCGGCCGTCGGGAGCGCAGAAATACGAAGCGACGTTGCCCCCTTGTTTTTGAGCGCCGACGATCTTGAAGGTCGCCACTTTTTGAAAGGACGACACGAAATATTCGTTCAGGTATTTGCCCACTTCCGGATTGGCCAATGCGTTCACACGGAGCGCTTCGGCATTGTTTCAGGTGAGGCGCGGGTCTTCAAAATGACCCGAAACGTGGAGGACGAAGACCAGCTTCTGCTCCTTTAGCGCTTTCCGGGCCGCCGCGGACGGCGTGTCGAGGAAATCCACGCTGGTTCCATGATTGCCGCAGGAGCCCTCCGCCTTGACGGGAGTGTCCTTGCCCGATTTCGAGACATCCGCCGCCGGGCTGCCGGCAGCTAACAAAACCGCCAGCGCAAGCACGGCAGCTGGTAGAACGACAAAGGCACGCATGTTTACCCTCCTCAAGAATGGGTCCGATCGACTGCGAAGGAAATACCGCTCGTCCCGACATCATGTTTCAGGACAGTCTTCATAACCATTAGACGAATCGAAGGCCGGAATCGTTTGCATGGAATTACTTTAACTTCAAACCGATCTCCCTTTGTAACCGCATTGTAACTGCCGGTTGGTGCGAGTTTTAGACATGCTACAATCAAAGCGCCCGGTTGGCTCGTCTTAATGCCAAGAGGAGAAATTCCGTGGTTTTGCTGAAAGGGAATCCCATGTTTCGCTATTGTGCCGTTTGTGCGCTGGTTTTGTCCGGAGCGGGCCTGGCTCAAGCTCATGGCCTGCTGATCCCGGTTGAAAAGGACGTTCCGCCCCTGGCGATGCTCAATCACCTGGTAACCATCACGATTGAGGACCAGGTCGCCGCCACGCACGTGGAACAGACGTTCCGCAACCATACGGACCGGGCACTGGAAGCAACCTATGTTTTCCCGGTTCCCAAGGGCGCCGGCGTGCAGAAGTTCACCATGTGGGTGGACGGCAAGGAAACGGCCGGCGAACTCATTGAAGCGGACAAGGCGCGCAAGGTCTATACGGACATCGTTCGCCGGACACAGGATCCGGGACTTCTCGAATACATGGGCAATAACATCCTGCGGCTGCGCGTCTTTCCGGTTCCCGCGCATGCGGATCAAAAGGTATCGCTGCGGTTTAGCTCGATTGCTCCCAAGGATGGCAATATTGTCGAATACATTTATCCTCTCAAGACCGACGGCAAAGCCACCCGAACCCTGGAAAAGTTCTCGATCGAGGCCACCATCAAGGGGCAGCACCCGATCCAGAACGTCTACAGTCCCACGCATGCCATCACGTTAACGCGGCCCAATGACCGCGAAGTCAAGGTGAGCTTCGACAAGGACCAGGTCCTGTTGGACAAGGATTTTCAATTGTACTATGCGGTGGGGGATCAGGACGTCGGCCTGACCGCGCTGACGCAGCGGCCGATCGCGTCCGAGCCGGGATTTGTGCTGTTGCTCCTTTCGCCGCGCGTGGAAATGTCGCAAAGCCAGGCCATCCCGCGGGACATGGTGTTGGTGCTGGATACGTCCGGCAGCATGCGCGGCGTCAAGATGGACCAGGCGCGCAAAGCGCTCAAGTATTGCCTGGCCAATTTGAATCCCCAGGATCGGTTCGGCGTGATCAACTTTTCCACCACGGTGAACAAGTATCGCGACGGGCTGGTGGATGCTTCCCCAGATCAGCTGGAACAAAGCCAAAAATGGGTGGACAAACTGGAAGCCACCGGCGGTACCGCAATTAACGATGCCCTGGCCGCGGCCCTGGATATGCGCGCGAACGACCCCGGCCGGAATTTTACCATCGTGTTCTTTACCGACGGTCTGCCGACCATCGGCGAAACCAATCCGAAAAAGATTCTCGCCAACGTTGCGGCCAAAAACACGGCCAACACGCGCATTTTTACGTTCGGCGTCGGGGACGATGTCAATGCCACCATGCTCGATCAGTTGGCAGAGGATACGCGGGCGCTCAGCACCTATGTGCGCCCGGCGGAAGACATCGAAGTCAAAGTCAGCAGCCTGCACAGCAAGATCCGCCATCCCATTTTGGTCAATGTCAAGGTGAGCGTTGGTTCCAATGTGCAATTGCAGGAGATGTATCCGCCGCAGTTGCCCGATCTTTTTGCTGGGGGGCAGGTCGTGGTGTTGGCCCGTTATACCGGCCAGGGACCGGCGGCCGTCAAGCTAGCTGGATTGGTCGGCATGGAAACGCGGGAATTCGTCTATGAAACAACCTTTCCGGAGAAGTCGACGACGGACCGGAATTTCGTCGAGCACTTGTGGGCGCGGCGCAAGGTCGGCTACTTGATGGACCAGATCCGCACCAACGGCGAAAAAAAGGAACTGGTGGATGAGGTGGTGGCACTGGCCAAAAAATATGGCATTGCCACGCCGTACACCAGTTATTTGATTGTGCCCGATGCAGCCGTTCCGGTAGTAAACGCCGGGCCGGGACAGGGCCGGCCGAATGTGTCCTTTAACCTCGGCGGCGGTGGTTTCGGTGGTGGTTATGGCGGGCTTCCCGCCGGTTTAATGCCACCGACATCCTCCGCGGCACCTCAGAAAGTCACTGATTTTGCCCGCGTAGCGCAGAATAAACCGGGCGACCTGGAAAAGAGCCGGGGCAAATTCGAGGACAAACGACTGGGCGACGCCGAACGGGAAGGCCGCAAAGACCAATTGTCCACGGCTCTGAAAGAAGCCAAGGGTAAGAAGGACGCCTACGACAAGGCCAGTGAAGAAATCCGGCGAAAGGGCTATGAAAACGTGCAAACCGGCAAACTCGGCGTCGATCTTTCCATCCAGATGATCAATCTCCGCAATCAAAGCCGGCTGGAACCTAGCGCGCAACGAAATGTCAACAGCCGGAATTGCCTGGAAATCGGCGGCGTCTGGATCGATGAAGGCTTCGAACCGAAGATGACCACGTTGGTTGTGAAAGCACAGAGCGATGCCTACTTCCGCATTCTGGAGCGCCAGCCCAAAATGAAAGACGTGTTCCAGCTCGGCAATCATTTGGTATGGGTGACGCCCAACGGCACCGCGCTCGTGATCGATACCACTGAGGGCAAGGATAAACTCGAGGATGCGGAAATTGACAAACTGTTTGTGGCCAAGAAGTAGCCAACAATAAATGACCGTGCATGATTCTGTTGAACCTTAGCCCGAAGCGCCAGCGAGGTCCTCGCTGGCGCTTCGGGCTAAGCTACAGCCGATTCGCACACGCTGATATTCCAGTGAGGGTAAGGAAAACTGGGCGATGAGGAGATTGCCAAACTTTAGTAACGGAACTCCAATCCGAAATCGACACCCTGGGCCCAGAATTCCGAGCGCTGAAACTGCGGTCTCGGGAAGACTGCCCTGGGGGCGGCGGCATTAAAACCCGGGTCGATCGGTACCTGTGCCGTATCAACCACCAGATCGACCTGGTTTCCCGGCCGGACAACCCGGCTCCAGTAGAGGAAGTTATAGCCGGCAAAAGCCCTGAAGCAGCGTGAAAACTGATAGCCGAACTTGATCTCCGCTTCCGGGATCACGGCAAACTCGTCACGCTTGGAGCGGCCGCTATTGCTCGGCGCCGCAAATTGGCCCCCGCTGACCGTTGTGATTTGGCCGCCCGCCGGTATCAACACGGAAGTGCCGGAGATGTTAACCACTTCATGGGTGTCACCCAGGGCCACCTTGCCCGATAAGCCAACAAACAAGTTGCCCTGGCAGTATTCGCCGCGAGCGCCGATTTGTCCTCCGTAGAACTGATTGCGGGTATGGAAAGAATCAAAAGCGGCAACCGCGCTGGGAGCGGGGAATGGATTGCCCTGAAAACTAACCCCGGGAACCAAGACAAGCCCCCGGCGCTCGAACGGGAGATCCAGGTTTTCCTCCAAGTCAACGTAGCGGAAGCCGCCCAGGAGTTGTAAGTGGAGACCACTGCCACAGCACAGCCTGCCGACCGCATTGGCTTCCGCACCCCACAACCGGGTCGTCGCCACAACGCCGAGGCCGCCCGCGAATGTGCCGGGGATCGCGGCCTGAAACGCATCTTCCGGAAAAGGCGCCCCCGGGCTGGGAGGCGGATCGAGATATCGGAAGGTGAGTACCGGATTGCCGGCGGCGTCCGAATTGGCGTGAAAACTCTTCGTCCGTTTCGGCAGGAAGAAGCCGCTTCCCTCGATCCCCATTCCCGAATCCGAACCCAGCCAGGTACCAAGCGTTAAGCGGAGGCCGGAGAAATCCTCCGGACCAAAGTGCGTGTTTTCCAGCAACACATGGGTCCCGGATTGTCCGAGGGCGCCCGGGTTCTGATCGGCGGCAGAGCCGGTAGTGACCAGCGAAGGGGGCAGCGAGGCCTTTTTCACCCACCAAAGCAAGTATTCGCCGTTCAACCAAACGCATGGCTCCGTGGAGTTACAATTCCGCTCCCAATCCGTTGTGGGCATTGTGTCGCCGTGGGGGTCGTTGTTCGGCAGCGGGGCGATCCTGGGAACGACCAATGGGGGGATGCCGGCGGAATCTTGGTGGTACGGTGATTCGCCGACGGCCAAACCTGCAACGGCCACCAGGGTCGGGATCGAACCGAGAAATCCTTTTCTCATGGGTTCTCCTCTGTTGGAGTGTTCGTTAAAACCGGCTCTAGGACCTTTATCGGATTTTTTGAAGAATCCGCTGCAAATGAAAGCCGAGTGAATGCGTCGCCAAATCGACGTGATTTTCGGTATTTCCGGCCTGGTTTTCCAGACTTCTTCGTTTTCGCTCCATGTGTGCCGGTTGTAATGACTATTCCGGCTGAAGCGCCGAAAGCTTACGAACCTTCGAGTTGTTCCCCGAGATGTTTCGGCGCGACCCGGCGCCAGGCTGTGATGAGCGCACGGCGGACGATCTCCTCATTCGCCGGTTCCAGGTTCACTCGGGTGGCGCCCTTTCGGCCCCAACCACCGGGAAACGGTTCAAAAACAGCTGGCTCCGCCTGAACGAATTCCTTCTGCTGTTTGGGTGTGAGCATGGCGACTCCCCAATCCGTATCGGGGAAGCCGAGCGTGGCGAATATTTTCCCGCGCACCCGGAAGTCCGGGTGCTTCATATGGGCGCCTTCCGAAGTTGCCGGGAGGCTGAGCGCAATTTGTCGAAATTCATCACGGGTCATGTTTCCCCCTCCGGCTCGTGGCACACAGAACATTGTTTTGTGGAATCCTCTCCCTACAATATCGGCGCCGGTCGGGGAGTTCCAACGCAACAATGCCAATTCTGCATTCGCGAAAGGGAAATAATATGTCCCGGGCTTCAAAATTTCGGCAATCCAGGCAAGTCCTTTGGGTAGCTGTCTTTGGAATGACGGCTGCGTTGGCTTCGATCGAGCCAATCCGGGCGGCGGAAATCGACACTGCCATTCCGTCATTGAAATGGATTCCGGAAGATGCGGCCTTTTACAGCGCCATGCTGCGCAACCGGGAACAGATCGAAATCCTTCTCCAAAGCAAGGCCTGGGCGAGGTTCCGCGATCTGCCGCTTGTCCAATCCGGGTGGAAAATGCTGTCGGGAGCGCTGGAACAACAGGACGGCCCCCTCGCGGACTTTCACAAATTTGTCGCACAGCCGGAAAACAAAAAATTAATTGAACTTCTCGGCGACATGGTTTCCGAGGAGATATTTACCTACGGCGGCGCAAGTTCGGTGGAGTTTGTGACTCTGATATCGCAACTTGGCGGAAGTATGCGCTTCCAGCAAGTTTATCTCCAGTTCCAAAAACGGGGCGACGATTCGTGGCTTTCCTACGTGCAAGCCGTGCTCAACGTTTTGGCGAGCCAACAACACCTGCTCAAGATTCCGGAATTCGTCATGGGTTTTCGTATTAGCGAGCCGCAGCAGGCCGAGGCGCAACTGGCTCGTCTGGAAACGTTGCTGAAGGGAGTGATTGCCCAGGCGCCCCCGCTCGAGGGCAGGTTGCATCGGACGAAGGCCGGCAAAGACAGCTATCTTACGCTGAACCTGGACGGCCGGATGATTCCCTGGGACCAGGTTCCGATCAAACAACTGGAGGAAAAGCCCGGGCAGTACGATGATCTGATCAAGAAACTCAAGGGCCTCAAACTTACGATCAGCCTTGGCCTTCATGGCAAATATGTATTGTTCGGCATGGGAGAATCCAGCGAATTCCTGGCAGCGCTCGGAGAAAAGACGTCGGGCCGGGGGCTCGCGGGCCGTCCGGAATTCAAACCGCTCACGCAATTTGCAGATCGCCGGATTACATCGGTCAATTACATCAGCAAATCGCTGAGCGGCCGTTTCGGCTATACCGCGGAGGATATCAAGGATCTGTTGAACATGGTCAACGAGTATCTGCCTCCGAACATTTTGCCGGACGCCCAGAAGCAGCAGATCCGAAAAGACTTGGGAGAATTGGCGAAAGACTTGAAGCCATTGCTTCCCGTGCCCGCGGCAAGCGTGGATTTTACTTTTCTGACAAGCCAGGGAAGCGAAAGTTATGCCTATGACCGGAGCGAAAACCCGACGCGCGACGGCTCGAAACCCTTGACGCTTTTGCATCACCTCGGAGGCAACCCGCTTATCGCAAGTGTGGGCCGCTCGAAGATTTCGCCGGATGGTTACCGGTTGGTTGTCAAATGGATCAAGATTCTAAATGGCTACGCGGAACAATTCCTGGTGCCCATGTTGGACGGGAACCAGAAGGAACAATACCAGAAATTCGCCAAAGCTGCGTATCCGCTTTTCAAAAGGCTCGATCAGGTAACGGGCACAATGTTCCTGCCCGCTTTGGCGGACGGGCAGGGCGCCTTCGTTCTCGATGCGAAAATCACGAGCAAGGAATGGATCAAGTTGCTGCCGCCCACGGAAGCAGCGCTGCCCATGCTCGAGCCGGCCCTGGTGCTGGGGGTCAGCGATGCCAAGCTGCTGCGGCAGGCCATGCACGAGTACCGGGTGATTGCCAATGAATTGCTGCCCATGATTCGGGAGTTGGTCGGGGGTGATTTTCCGGAAATACAGATTCCTGCGCCGGAAATGAAGGCTGGAAAGGGAGGCGACCTCTACTATTATCCACTCCCGGAGATCGTTCCCCTGGATCGGCGGCTCGTGCCCACCGCCGGTATGTCGAACGACGTGGCTGTCTTGACAATTTCCCACGAACATGCGGAACGATTGCTGGCGAGCACAACGCTAAATATCGAATCCGGTCTCTTGAGGGACACCAAGCGAAACCTGGCGCTGGCCAGCTATGTTAATTGTGCCGGCTTGATGGATGCGGTTTCCCCGTGGGTGGAAATGGCCGTGCAATTCGTTCAGCCTTTCGTGGGCCTTGCGGTGCCGGAAATTGCCGGCAGGGAAGATCTGGTCGGCCAAACAAGAACAATTATCCAGATCCTGAAGGTATTCCGGCATCATGCCAGCGCCACGTATCGAGAAAACGGCGCGTGGGTGACCCACGGAGAGACGGTGTTGAAGGATTTATGATCCTTGCGCAGTTTCTCTTTTCGGCTTAATCTCTCGTTGAACCGGAAACAACCGGGATTGCCGGTTTTTTGCGACCGCTCTCTCTTCCGCGGAGTTTCCAGCTTTCTCTATATCAACATCCAGCAAGCCGAATGGGCAAAATGGTAAATCCATTGCCTGTGCAGGCTTGTTTCTCTCTTGCATCGAACAAAAAAAACCTGTTAAAACCTAGTCTCATGGCGGCCCGGCAATGCAGCCGGGAAAATATTTTCAGGGATGAGGTATTGTCCAATGGATTGGATTCATCCGTTGTCCTGGCTTATTCGCTCCTCATATCGGTTGCATGCAACAGAAAAACTCCGCCGGTATCAACCTCGATTCGAGAGTCTGGAGGATCGCTGCCTCCTTACGATCATCACGGTGACTACTGCGGCGGACAACGTTTCGGCGCCGCCGCCGGGCTCGCTGCGCGCAGCATTGGCATTGGCTGCCTCGGGAGATACCATTCAATTCGCTCCCGAATTGAGCGGGCAGACCGTCGTTCTCCAGGGAGCGTTGCCGGCCATTACGCGCAATCTCAGCATCACCGGGGCCGGAGTCCGCAACGTAGCGATCAGCGGCAACGACATGTATCCGATTTTTTCCATCTTCCCACTGGGTTCGGTGGCGATTTCCAGCCTCACATTTCGCAACGGCCATGCACCGCATGGTGGCGCAATTTATAATCTGGGCAATGTGAATCTCTCCGACGTGACGGTAATGAATGGTTCCACCTTTGACACCGGCGGCGGCGGGGGAGGCATTTTCAATTCCGGCACCTTGAGTCTCCTGGATAGCACCGTGACCAACAACACCACCAACGGAAACGGCGGAGCGATCTTTAACGCCGGAGTGATGACGGTGACGAACACCACGATTACGGGAAATAACGCCGTGACCGGCGGCGGCATTGCGAATGCCGGCACACTTACCCTTTTGAACGACACGATTGCCGGCAATACCACCGTGCTCAACGGCTTCGGCGGCGGTCTGTACGTTTCCCCTGGTTATCGCGTCAACATGCGCAACACAATCGTGGCCAATAACACAGCCACAAACGGTCCGGATATCTTGGGTGCCGTCACCCAGGCCGATTACAACCTCCTTGGCAATAACACGGGGACATCCGGGATTGTCAACGGCGTCAATGGTAATCAGGCAGGCACCGCTTCCAATCCCATTGATCCGCGGCTTGGGGTTCTGCACGACAATGGCGGCTGGACTCTCACGATGGCCCTGCAGCCGCCCAGTCCCGCCATCGACGCGGGCACCAATATGGGAGTTCCTCCTACCGATCAGCGCGGTTTCCGCCGCACGGTGAACGGAACAACGGATATCGGTGCGTATGAATACCAACCCCCGGAGACGGTCACGCTTCTGACCAGCGCGCCGAACGCCTCGACTGTCAATCAACCGGTGACGTTTACCGCGACCGTGAACGCTGTCGCGCCGGATTCGAATCCTGTGACGGGGTCGGTCACCTTCTATAGCGGATCGACCCCGATGTCGACCGTGGCATTGTCCAATGGGCACGCGTCCTATGTTACGGCGGCATTTCCAGCCGGAAGCTATTCGATCACGGCCCGGTATTCCGGGGATTTTCTTTTTGACACCAGTACCTCCACACCAGTCGCCCAGGTAGTGAACCGGAGCGATACGCTCACACTGCTTTCGAGCACGCCCAACCCATCCATAGTCGGACATTCGGTAACTCTATCGGCTTTGGTCACTCCGATCAGCCTCGGCGCCATCATGCCTTCCGGAACGATCACATTTTTTGTGGATGGCCAGTCGCTGGAAACGGTTCCGCTTTCTTCCTCATTTACGGCGGTGCTGACCGTTTCCAATTTGCACGTCGGGCCGTGCATTCTCACGGCTACCTATAACGGCGACAGCAATTTCCTGGCCAGCACCTCGGACCCGCGCAATCAGATGGTCAATCAGGCCGCCACGCAAACAGCTCTTGAGAACTCGCCCGGAACAATTACGGTGGAGCAACTGGTGACCCTTACGGCAACGGTAACTCCAACCGAAGCCAATGTATTTAGCCCGTCAGGGTCCGTAACCTTTTACGACGGTGCCAACGCTTTGGCCACAGTCGCTCTCAATAATCAGGTGGCCGTTTATGCAACGCGGGAACTAGGAGTGGGCGCACACCTGATCACGGCCGTCTATCAAGGGAATGAGAATTTTACCGGCAGCACTTCTCCGGGTCGGACCCAAAACGTGAACCGGGCGGCAACCGCCACGCAACTGGATAGCTCGCTGCCGGTGTCCACCGTGGGGCAACAGGTTACATTCACGGCCACGGTCAGCCCAATCGGGACCGTCACTTTGGTCCCCACCGGGACCGTGAGCTTCTTCGATGGCGGCACGTTGTTGGGCACCACGTCCGTCGATGGGCGAACTGCTTCCTATGCCACGCGGGGACTGGCCGGGGGAACTCATTCCATAACGGCTACGTACAATGGAGATGGAAATTTCACGCCCAGCAACTCAAATACGCGCAATCAAGTGGTCAATCCGACGGACGTTACCGTTTCATTGCGGAGCTCACTCAATCCGGCACGAGTGGGGCGAGCAGTTACTTTCACAGCCACGGTCACGCCAACATCCTCGATACCGTTTTCGCCAACAGGAACGGTCACGTTTCTGGACGGAGTCGGCGCCCTGGGCACGGTACCGCTCAACGGAACATTGGCCAGCATCACAACCTCGACCATGGTCGTAGGCCGGCATGCCATCACAGCACGGTACAACGGCGATAGCAACTTCGTTTCCGTTGTTTCGACTTCGGTGCCCCAGATCATCAGCGCCCAGGGCATATTTGCCGTGGGGGGAACCCCCGGGCGCGTTCAGGTGCGGCGCGTCACCGACGGTAGTCTTATCACCGAATTTGCTCCGTACGGACCGGCTTACAGCGGCGCAGTCAGCGTGGCGATCGGCGACGTCAACGGCGACGGCTATCCCGATCTTGTCACGGGCGCTCTCACCGGCAATCCGCATGTGAAAGTGTTTGATGGCAGAGCGCTGGCCCTGGGCACCTTTGATCCGTTTCATCCGGATGCCAGTTTGTTGGCGCAATTCTTCGCCTACGGATTACAATTCAACGTCGGCGCCAATGTGGCGATCGGCGATATCAGCGGCAATGGCTATGCCGACATCGTCACGGGAGCTTCCGCGGGCAATCCTCATATCAAGGTATACAGCGGCCGGGATATTGCCTTGGGAACCTTCCATCCCGACGGATCCAGTTTGTTGGCGCAGTTTTTTGCCTACGGGTTGCAATTCAACGTGGGCGCCAATGTGGCAGTGGGAGATGTCGACGGCGACGGCTATGCCGATGTCGTCACCGGAGCAACGGTCGGCAATCCGCATGTCAAAGTCTATAGCGGCCGCGCCATCGCCACCGGGACGTTCAGCAACAGCGATCCGGATGCCAGCCTGATGGCCCAATTCTTTGCCTATCAGTTGCAATTCAATGTCGGAGTGTTTGTCGCCGTGGGAGATACCGAGGGGAACGGATACGGCAATATCATTACCGGTGCGTCCGTGGGCAATCCCCACGTTCGAGTGATCAGCGGCCAGGCCATCGCCAACCACACCTTTGATGCTGCCCGACTCGAGTCCAGCCAGCTGGATCAATTTTTTGCCTATGATTTGCAGTATAACGTTGGCGTGGCGGTCGGAGCGGGAGATTTCCTGGGCAACGGCCGGGCCAGCATTCTCACAGGCGCCACCCGGGGAGCGCCGCATTACCGTGTCGTAGACGGCCATGCCAGCGGCATCCGCCCGCCGGCCCTGAACAACATCGACGGCATTCCCGACACGTTCCGCGGCGGCATTAACGTCGGTGCGTAAGCGGGCGTTCGAAGTTTCCTCGAAATATCTGCCGCCCGTCCTTGCGGAATTTCCGGTCGAAATTCGTCAAATAGTCCAGATCATGCGCCGGTTCGGGCAATTCGGGAACCGGCATGGCTTGCAGTTGGGTATGTTGCTGAACCAGTCCGGTGATGACGGTGAAATAGTCACGCACATCCGTCACCACATTGAGCCGGCCGCCGGCGCGAAGTACGCGTTCGCAATGGATCACAAACTCCGGAGTGAAAACCCGGCGCTTGCGATGGCGATTTTTCCACCACGGATCGGGAAAGAAGACATGAATGGCGTGAACGGAATCGGCCGCGACAAAGTCGCGGAGGAATAGCCGTGCATCCGCGTTCGACAGGCGAACATTGGCAAGGCGCCGCTTGCCGAGGCGATCGGCGGTGAAGAGCTGGTACTTGCGGATGATTTCGATTCCCAAGAAATTCACATCGGGATGAGCCTGACCGCTGTTTACCAGAAACAGTCCTTTGCCGCATCCGACTTCGATTTCCACCGGATGGTCGTTATGGAAAATCGTTTGCCAATCCAGCAGAGTCGGGGTTTCGGGCACCTCGAGGAGGTAAGGCGTCAATTCCTCCAGCGGCAGGCGTCGGGCTTGGCGCACGCTCAACTTTCTCCTTTGCGCGTCAACGGCACGCCAATAATGTCTGCGTGAAACACCATGGTGGTTTCCACGAATCCCTGCACATTAAAAATTGTTTGCCGGCGATGCAATTTCACGCCTTTGCCGATCAGAACCAGACGATCTCCCGGCCGAACCGGGCTGCGAAAACGGACGTGTTCCATGCCGCCGAAACCGATGAAATCACCCTGAAGCAGGTCGGTGCCGGCGATGTAAAACGAGCACAATTGCGCCGCAGCTTCGCACATCAGGACGCCGGGAAGCAAGGGATAATCGGGCATATGCCCGCTGACCCAAAACTCATCCGGGCCCACGTCTTTATAGCCGGCGACCACGTGTTGTTCGCGATCGATGTAGACAATAGCGGTCAACTGTTCCATGGGGAATCGTTGGGGATTGACGCGCCGAATCGCTTTCTGGTCCGCGATCACTTGGCGCAAATCCAATTTCCCCGGATCGAGATGCTGTTCAGGGGGCATGAAAGATTCGTCCTTCGCCTTGGGTCATTTCAGTTCAACTTTTTTCACCCTCGCAGATTTTAGTATATGCTGATTCGCAGTGACTAGCGACAACAGACTATTTCGACAATTTGGGTTAATTCCGTCAACAGGACATCCGGACGGCTGCCCGGTTCTCGCAACTGAGCCGGCGCGGCTTGCAACGAGTTTTTGTCGCCCGCGAACAATGCCGTTTTCATGCCGCAGCGGCGGGCGGGGATTACGTCCGCAGGGATTCGGGAACCCACGTGCAAAACCTGTTCCGCCTTGATCCCTTTTTCGGCGAACCGGGCAAGGGCTTGACGGAAAAGCGTTTCGGACGGAAGCCTGGCGCGAAACTCATGAGACAAGATATGTAAGCTCCCATCCACGAGCGTATCGAGACGCGCGGTTGCATCCTGAGCGAATAAAGAGTGCTGCATTTGCACGGCCGTGAAACATTGGCCGTCGCCCAACACTCCCTGGGTGAGTCCGCAATCCGCGACACGGCGAAGAGCGGAGGCAGCACCGGGATAGGCCCGGCAGCCCTGAAGGCTGGAATGGAAGAAGTATGCGACTTTGCGGCTGAACTCGTTCAGCGAGCCGAAAAACCCGGCATCAAATTCGTAGTCTTTTTGCAACAGCCTTTTGATGAAGCATTCCCAAACCCGTTCGACCACGACTTCGGGATACTTTTCCCCACTTCCCGTTCCGAAGCTTTGTTGGGTCAGCAAATCCTTATAGATTTGTCGCAGGTAGTCGGCCGGTTGCCCCGGTTTGCGGGTCATTGATCCCCACATCTTGAATTCCTGGATCGTCTTATCGAGAGCGACATCCATGATAAACGGTTGCGGATGTTCGAATAAAAGTTGGCCGCCGCTGATGGCCAAGAGGGTGCCATAAACGTTCCAGGTTACGCCGCGAATGTTGGGTAATCGAACCAGATGGGGTTTCGCCCTGGGGCGGTCGATTTCCGGAGGGCTTGGCCAGGAGATGTTGCGCGTGTCAAGATAGGCGACGTATTGTTCCAGCGTTAACGGCATTCGAAGTTTCCGAGGCAAAAGCAGATCCGCGCCCGTCATTAGTCAGGCTAGCAGGACGTGCGCGCGCCTGTCAAGGATTCGGCAGGGGGAAAGTTCGCCACGCGGCAGGCAATTGCCGTTAATCTTTGAGGGACTTAGAATGAGTGTAATCGGAAGCATTGCCGTTGCCATTTTCAAGATGGTGATACCATTCATGGCCTCCGAAGGCGTCTTATCGGAAAATCAGGAACCGCCAAAAGGGCTACCGCCGGTAGAACCGCCGTCGGGCCGGTTTTTGGCGCAGCTTTTCCTCGTCCCAGGCCTGATTGTCGGGGTTGCCGTCTTGGTACTACTGGGATTCACCTGGTTAGTGGGGGGCGACGCCGACCCACAACGTATCCTCAATCGGTTGGAAGATGGGAATGCGGATGTGCGCTGGCGAGCAGCCAACGACTTCATGCAACGGTTGAAAAAGGACCCCCATTTGGCCGCCGATCCGCGAGTGGCTCTGCGCTTGACGAAATTGCTTCGAAGTGCATTGGAAGATTTGGAGCGGTTCGAAAAAGCATTTGCGGCGGGCGCGGATGATATGCGCGACCGCAAAACGTTACAGGAAAAACGAAACGATGTGGAATTCCTCAGTCCGTGTCTGGGCCATATGGTGATTCCCACGGGGGCCCCGATTCTTTGTGAAATGGCTGCGAAAACCAAGGGTCTCGACCCGAAAACCCTTTCTTCGCTCCGCCGCAAAGCCGTTTGGTCCCTGGCCAATCTGGGAGAAAGCCTGAAACGCTACGACCAGCTGAGTGCCGAAACTACAGGCCGGGTTCTGGCAGCATTGCAGGAAACGGTGTTGGAGCAGAAGGCAGAACAAAAGGAATGGGCCCAGTTAACGCTTGATTATCTGCAAGGAAAACAGCGCAAGCTGGGCGTAATTCAGACATTGGCGGACTGCGCCAAGGCGGATGATCCCTTTTTACGGGAATTAGTCGCCATGGCATTTTCGTTCTGGGATGGGGATGCCGAAGAAACGGCGCTCGCCGAAAAAACGCTTGTGGTGCTGGCCCGCGACGACGGCCATGGCGTCCGAATCGAAATCGGAGAGAATGACTAATGGCGCAAGGCAATTTCATTGCCAAAGTGGGCCTGACGCTGGGTTGCCTGGTGGCTGTGGGATTGATTTTTGTGGTTGCCATGGGCTGGATCCAACACAACCGGCAAATCGAGGGAAACAGCCTGGTCCGGTCTGCCAAGCGGAGTAAAGCGGGTTGGGAAATCCGCTACAATGCCACCGTAGCCCTGGCCCGCCGCGGGAGTGACCGCATTGCCGAGTGCATGGACCTCCTCGAGGAGATGTTGGATGAGGAAGAACAAATGCAAAACTTCCAGGCGCGGACAGTAGATGGGAAAGAAATCGCCAACCAAGGCGAAGCGTATCAGTCTCTGGCCAATACCTTGAAGGCGATCAAGGAACTGCATCGCCGCAGGCCGGAAATGGATCTGTCCCCATTATTCCCGGCGATCAAAAAGTTAGCGGACACCGGCAATGCCGGCCTACGAGCGGAAGCACAAAGTGTTCAGACAATCCTCAACATACCTTAAGAAACTATTCTCACCAGAGTTATACGGAGACTTCATCGATGGCAGTTACCAAAGAACAAATCATTACCGGATTGCAAAAAGCATACAACATGGAAGTGGAGACGGTTATTAATTACCTGGCCAATAGCGTTCATCTGGAAGGGGTACGGGCAGAGTTTGTCAAGCAGGCGCTGGCGGCGGACATTCAGGAAGAACTGAACCACGCCCAGCAACTGGGGAACCGGATCAAACAACTGGGCGGCGCAGTTCCGGGGAGCTTGCACCTGAAAATGGCACAGAAATCCCTCGAGCCGCCGGAGGATTCCACGGATGTCGTCGGGGTGATCAAGGGTGTTTTGAAAGCGGAAGAGGAAGCCATCGATCAATACAAAATGTTGGCCCGATTGACGGAGGGAGAAGATTACGTCACCCAGGATCTGGCAATCACGCTGCTAGCGGCCGAAGAGGCTCACCGCCAACAATTCGAAGGTTATCTCAAAGAATACACCAAAAGGTAGGGGTCTCCTGATCCCTCGTAGGTGGCGACGGGATTTGAGGCATGGAAGCGCTCTATGTGGTCGGCGCGGGAGGCATTGGGTGCGCAATCGGCTATGCGCTGGCAATCGCCTGCGCGCGCGTGGTATTCATCGAGGCGAATCGAGAAAAAGTGGAGTGGGGCAAAGCTCACGGTGTCCGCGTCGATGAAAGGCCGGCGCAGGCTGCCGAGGTCCGGTCCTTTGAAGAATGGAATCCATCAGTCCCCGCAACCGTGTTCTTATGTACGAAGTGTTATGACAATTCTGCCGTGCTCGCGCGGCTGCCGGAAGCGATAGCCCTTATTCCAATTCAAAACGGATTCGACCGCGCCTTGGAAGCCCGCGGCCATGCCATAGAGGGCATAGCTTCGTTTGTCTCCGAGTGCCATCCAAACCGCCTCCATTCGCGTATTACTCGGCGTGGAACATTGCATATTGGATACCGGGGTGTTCCGAAAGACCTTCCAACGTTCGAGTGGATAGACCGGCTGCAGCGCGCGGGGCTTTTTCCGATTCGGCTGGTCCCGGACATTTTACCCTACAAATACACTAAATTGATGTACAACGCGGCGATCAGTCCGCTGGCTTCCATCGCCGGGTTGGACAACGGCCAAATTCTTTGGCTGCCCAAAGCGCGGCGTTTGTTTTTTGCCCTGTTGCGTGAAAATTACGGTATCTTGAGAGAGTGCGGCATTACGCTGGGTACGATCGGCCCGTTTCACCCGGACACGGTGGAGCGGATCCTGAAGGTCTCGCCTCTCGCCAAAGTCATGTCCTGGACATTTTATCCATCGTTGCGGGGCAGTTACTGCTCGATGTCCGGGGACCTGCCCAGGGGCCGAACGGAGATCGATTACTACAACGGCCGGCTGATCGAAATGGCGGGTGAGAGTCCATGTCCTTTGAATCAGGCTGTCTACCAGTTGATAAAGCGAATGGAGAGGGAGCGAATTCCGCCTGGACAACAGATGCTTCGTGCGTTGATCGCGGACGTTGGGATCTGATCGGTTTGTCCACCCGCCCGCTTCTTCTCGTCAAGATTTTTTTCTTAGAATGGCTTTCACTATTCAAACGTCTTCTATTATGATTGATCCATTGCCGGCAAAAGTCTTGCAAATCTCGAGTGGCTCTACACCAAGGTGCTTTGATGCGCAACAAACGATATTTGAGGCCAGTGGCCGCAGCAACTGTGCTGCTGATAACTCTTCTCTGGGTTCTGGTCGGGACGGTGGTCCGGGCGCAGCAAGTTACTCTGGGCAAAGAAGCCTACCTGATGCCGCCGAAGGAAATTGCGGATGCGGTTCTGTCCTCGCGCCAGGAAAATATCACGCTGACCAAACTCAGTCCGGATGGGAAGAAATTCCTCATCACGAAAAACGACGGCCTGCCGCCGCTGGAGCGGCTGGCGCGTGCGTGCGTGCACCTCGGAGAGGCGGTGTTCGACCCGACCGCTTGCCGTTCGCGCGATCTCTGGGTTCGCAGTAACGCGGGTTATGACATTTTCTATTTCGCAGAGAAGCGCACGGTGCCTTTGCAGATTCCCGACCGAGCCCGTGCCAGTAACGCTATTTGGTCGCCGGATGGGTCGAAGCTAGCTTTTTACGGGCACTTCGAAGAGGCCACGCACATTTATATTGCGGACGCCGAAACGGGGTTCTCGCGCCGGCTGACTGTCACGCCCGTGCTGGCCACGCTGGCTACCTCTTTCCAGTGGTCGAGAGATGGCCAACGAATTCAGACCGTGCTGCTGCCGGATGACGGCCAGCGGGAAATGCCGAAACGCAACGGAGTTGCCACCGAACCCAAAGTGCGCATCAGCCGCGGCGGCAGCCATCCATCGCGGACCTATCGATATCTCCTGGAAACACCGTATGACATAAAGCTGCTGGAGCATCTGGCCACCGGCCAGCTTGCCCTGATCGATCTCAGCGACGGCAAAGTCACCAAGATCGGTTTTCCGAACCTGATTCGGAACGTCAGCATGGCCCCCGGCGAGGGAGAATTCCGCATCACCACCGTGAAGAAGCCCTTCTCGTATTTCGTGCCGCTGACGCGTTTCGGCACCCAGGAAGGGATCTGGAACCTGGAAGGGAAATGTCTCTATACTCTGGCGGATCGCAAGCTCCAGGAAACCGAACCGCAACCTCCGGCGCCGACGGTTGTGGCCGGCGGCCAGCCGCGAGCGCCGGGTCAGCCGCGGGCAGGGAGGGGAGCACGGAACCCCGCTCAGACGCCGGCGCCGGACCCGATGCCACTGGATCCCGACCCTGCTCCCAATCCAGATCCCAACCCCGATCCCGATTTTTCGCGCCGCGGTGCGCGACCTGTCGACCCTGATGCGCGGCGCGACATCGGTTGGCGGCCGGACGGCGCCGGCCTCTCATTCCTCCAACTCGAACCGGCACAGGCGACCGAGCTGCCGATTTCGAGTACGATCACCGCGGCTTTGCTGGTTGCCCCGCTGGGACAAATGCCGTTTCTCGCGGCCTCAGCCCTTATCCGCAACAAGACCGCGAAAGAGAGCACGGTAGCCCGTAAAGACCGTGTGCTGCAATGGTTGCCGCCCTTCGGCAAGGCGGATGAGAAAGTCATTTATGAGACGGCGCAGCGCATCAGCAGCCTGCAATACTCCGATGATTGCCGGATGTTGTTTCTGACCCAGACGATTGACAATCAGCGGCAAATCATCGCCGTCGATCTCAACGACCCAACGAAAACCGCGTACCCAATCCACAAAAGTGCAGCGCGCGACGGCAATGCCGACGGTACTGCGGCCAATTCCAACCCGCCCACGATCGGGGAAAACCTCACCCCGCTAGAATTTGCTGACGGGGATCGGCAGGAACTGGCGGAAGAGGAGCAACAACGCGGGCGCGGGCGCGGATTCGGCGGCGGCTCGGGCCTGACGCCCGGCCTCATGACGCGTTCCAGCCGTAGCGGGGTCCTGGTGGTGCGAGTTTCGAGCATGGGCGATGTGTACATTACCGGATCGGATCGTTCGGCGGGTGGCGAAACGCGATTGCCGCGGCCCTACATCGACAAGATCAACATCAAAACCGGGAAAAAGGCGCGCATTTTTGAGGGCAAAGGCGACATGATGGAAACCATTGATGCCGTGGATGGCGACGACATCAAGCTAGTGTTTACTACACGCCAGAAGGCCGATGTCGTACCGGATTCCTACGTGCACGATTTACAGAGCGGCAAAGTTACCAAGCTGACGAACAATGTCAACCAAACACCCTGGTACAACGAGCTCAAAACGCAGCGCTTGCAGGTGACCCGCGTGGACGGCTTCAAGTTCTGGGTGAAAGTGACGACTCCGCCCAAGCCGGACGGCAAGCTGCCGTCCTTGTTCTGGATTTATCCGCGGGAGTATGCCAGCCAGGCAGCCTATAACAGCGCCAGCAGCCGGAACACCGCGAATTCCAATCGTTTCGCCGCTCCCACGCCGCGGTCCATGACGCTCCTCACGCTATTGGGTTATGCCGTCGTGGAGCCAGATATTCCAATCGTCGGGCCGGCGGGCCGCATCAATGACAATTACGTTCCCGACTTACGCAACAGCCTCTGGGCGGTTATCGATGAGCTGGACAAGCGAGGGATTATCGACCGCGACCGGCTGGCAGTGGGCGGCCATAGCTATGGAGCCTTCAGTACCGCCAATGTGCTGGCGCATACGCCGTTCTTCAAGGCCGGCATCGCGGGCGACGGCAACTACAACCGGACCTTGACGACAATGACGTTCCAAACGGAACGGCGGCAGCTATGGGATGCGAGGGAGACCTATCTGGAGATGTCGCCGCTGTTGTGGGCGAATCGTGTCAACGGGGCGTTGCTGATGTACCACGGCATGGAAGATGCCAACGTGGGAACAAATCCGATCAACGCCGAGCACATGTTCATGGCCCTGGACGGGCTCGGCAAACCCGCGGCCCTGTACATGTACCCCTACGAAGGGCACGGTCCGCTTGCGCGGGAAACCACTCTGGATCTGTGGGCGCGCTGGGTTGCCTGGCTTGATACGCATGTCAAGAATGCCAAGCAGGAGAAAAAGCAGGAGAAAAAGTAGGAGAAAGCGGCAACATGAACGATGCGAACTCCGACGCGTTTCGTGTTCCGGAGAGGCTCCGCGGCTGGCTGATCCTGGCAGTCGAAGCCGGCGCCTCGGATCTGCACCTCATTGCCCGCTATCCGCCGGTGCTGCGTTTGCATGGGGATCTGAAGGATCTGACCGAGGCCCCCTTGAAAGAGGAGGAGACAGCTTCATTGCTGCGCGCGCTCTGTCCCGGCGATATTTTCGCGACGCTGCAAACCCAAAAAAACGTGGATTTTTCATTTGCGTTCGCGATTAACGGCCAAACGTGCCGATTCCGGGCCAATTTGTTTCACTGCGGTAGGCAATTGGCAGCTTGCTTTCGGGTAGTGCCGACGGCGATCCCGGATTTTGAATGGACCGAGTTTCCCGAGAACCTGGCGAAGCGCTTGGCTTTCGTGCGCGACGGCATGGTGATTGTGACCGGGGCGACCGGCTCCGGCAAAACTACGACGCTGGCGATGCTCATCGACCTTCTGAATCAGACGGGCGGGTACCGCATCATTACCGTGGAAGAGCCGGTGGAGTATGTTTTCCCGCGGGCTGCCAACTCGGTTGTGACGCAGCGGGAGGTGGGATGCGATGTATTATCATTTGCCGACGGCCTGAAATATGGTTTGCGGCAAGATCCGGACATTATCCTGGTGGGAGAGATCCGGGACCGCGAGACGGCCCAGATGGCGCTCAGTGCCGCGGAGACGGGGCATCTGGTTTTTGCGAGCCTGCACACGCGCGACGCCAAAGGCGCCCTTACGCGCTACACCGACCTGTTTGGGCAGGACGTCCAAAAAGACATCCGCTCGCAACTGGCCATGAGCCTGCGGGCGATCGTGAGCCAGCGGCTGCTGCCGGACATCGAACGTGGGGCGAAGCGACACCTGGCGCTCGAAGTGTTGTGGAATACCTACCCCATTGCCAGCGCCATCCGCAGCGGAAAATGGGAGAGCATTGACAATTACCTCATCACCGGCCGGGAGGACGGCATGTTAAGTTTTGACGAATCGGTGCGGCAATTGCTTATAGCGGAAAAAATCACTCGCGCGGTCGCCGAGCAAAACGTTCGCGATGTATCAATGCTGACTCGTTAGCGCTTCAGCGAGCTTTACCGCAATCTAGTACAGATACGGTAAAGAATCAGTCCGAGACAGATGAATGCGTAGAGAAAGGTCATCAGAAGCTCCCACTGGGATTCCAGGTATTTCGAAGTGTCGCGAATGGTGATATTGCCCACTTCATCAATCTGGAACCGGGTTCGGCAGCCCGAGCACCGATAACGGCCAGCGCCACGGCGCAACATGGAATGTTTGCAGCCGGGGCAGATCATGTATGGAGCGGCTAGCCGGGCAATCATTTCGCGATACGTCGCTGAGATTCCCAAGCGTGTGAAGCAGAAGGCAAGGCCAAATCCGGCGATCAGACCGCCCACATGCGCCATGTAACCGATTCCAAAACTCCAACCGGTGAGCCGGACAAAAACGCCGAGGAGCAATTGCTCTGCGAGCCAAGCCAGGACCGCAATGGGGGTGCCGGCTGCGATCGTTCCAACGTAGAAGCAGAAAAAAAAGAACTGCAAATCCATTTGCGATTTTGGGGAAGAGAATTACGTAGCACCCGACCAGACCGGAAATGGCTCCCGAGGCGCCGATGCACGGGAGTGTCGAGCCGGGATCGACAAGATAATGCAGCGCAGTCCCAAGAACGCCAGATGCGATGTAACAGAGCCGAGTGCATCCTCCACGCTTTCACCGAACATCCAGAGGAAAAACATATTCCCCAGAATGTGGAGCAGGTTCCCGTGGATGAACATCGAAGTGAAGATGGTCAGGGGCTCATGTTTCGCCGAGGTGAAGCCAAATTGGTCGGCGACGATTCGGGTGGTAGATGAGGTGCCCGTGAACAAGGAAACCACGAGGTTGACGATAATCAGCGAATACACAATCCAGGCGTTGTGCTTGATCGGATGACCACGTTTGCAAGGGATGACAAACATGCCGCGAACGAAATCGAGAGTTATCTAGAATAGGCTAACGGCAATTTCTGCCGGCGCATTCTAATAATCGCCGATCACCTCGTTGCCTTGGGCCGTGCCGAGGGCCTGCCATAATTCCCAGGTGATATTGTTATTGACAAAGCGGGTGCTGCCGTCGCACAGAGCGATATTGACGCCGTTGGTATGCCGGCTGCGGGCGGAAATCACTTCAATGTTGGCGCCGGAGAATAGTTGACAGGGGCCGTTCAGGGAATTTTGGGACGTGTCCACGCAGTTCTGCGTCATATAGTCCGGCAGCGAACTGTTGGGTGTGCGAAAAACGGTGAAGCCGCTGCCTTCGGCCCACCAGGAGTTGCCCCGATAATCGCCCCCATTCGGTCCGGGTTGGCCTTGCCGGATCTCGGCGGCCATGATCGTGTTGCTGGTGCCGTCGGTGATGTCGGTGAGCCGGAGTTGACTTTTGCGGGAAAAAGGCGCCCCCAAGAACCGCAGCGTGTCGGGAATGTCGGCCGGCCTGGGCCGGTCGACCCCCTGCGAGTAGTCGATGTTGCCGACGTTGACCAGGTAGTTTTGGTTCGTAATCGGGAAAGATGCGCCCTCAAAGGTTACGGTCTTCGCAGCCGCCGGGAATTCGCTGGGACAATTAAACAACGGAAGCCGCACGCTCGTAGCCCGGAGGTTTTCGCGCTGGTCGTAGCGTTGTTGCGTTCCCAGGATGTTGCCATAATTGACATACAGCTTCCAAAGGTTGTCCTGCTCAACATAGGGCAGAATGGCCATTTGCCACGTGCCATAGCAGCAGACGTTGGCGTTTCTGGCGACTTGCGGCGGCAATTTCTGAAAAGAATCGTGGTAGTTGTGCATGCCCAGGGCGATTTGCTTGAGGTTGTTGGCACATTTCATTCGATTGGCGGCTTCGCGGACCTTCTGAACCGCTGGCAGCAGAAGCGCGATCAGTACGCCGATGATGGCGATGACGACGAGCAACTCAATCAGTGTAAAACCACGGCGCTGGGGTTTCACCGAACACCTCCCGGATGAATAAGCAAGAATCTAGAAGTCCGTACTGACCAACTCCCCGCCCTTGATCGTTACCAGGGCGCGCAACATCCGCAGATTCATCGACTTGTTGAGAAAGTGAACGGACCCATCGGCAAACACCGTATTGGCGCCGCTGGTGTGAAAACTGTAGACCTCCCGGGAGTTCGTGCAATTCACAGCACAAGGCGGATTCGGGTCGCCAATCGGCCAGCCCAGGGAGTTTGTGGCGAGGTTAAAGCCCCGGATCAGAAGTTCGTTATTTGGATTCGCCCACGGTGCAGACCAGTTGCCGGCGGTAAAGGTAACATCTTGATGGCCGTTCAACCAATGTTGCTCCCGCCCCGCGCACTCGGCAACTATGATGGTATTCGAGGAACCATCCAAAATGTCGGTGGTCCGATTCCCTTTAAAGGGAGTCGGCACGGCCACGGAAACAATCATCAATACGCCGGAATTATCGTACCGGGCTACTTGATTATTGTAATCCGAGTAGTCATCCGCGGTATTGTTCTTGATGTTGATGGCGGAATAATCGGTCATGGCCCGGTCGGTAGTATCCCGGCCGCCCGGGGCCGAAGGGCAGGTAAAGATTTTGAGGGGGATCGCATTGATCGCATTGTTTGTCGGATCCGACCAGTGGACATCGAAACGGTAGCGCCGATTCACGTTGTCTTGTTCGATATAGGGCAGAACATACGGGATCCACCCATATTGATCGACCGTGCCGATTTTATAGCGGGAGACCGGAAAATGCAGGTTGCCATCGTGGTAGTTTTGCAGGGCCAGGCCGATTTGCTTGAGGTTGTTGGCGCAGCTCAAGCGATTGGCGGCTTCACGGACTTTCTGTACCGCGGGCAGCAACAGCGCGATCAAGACGCCGATAATGGCAATGACGACCAACAGCTCAATCAGAGTGAAACCGCGCGCACGCCGGGGAAAGGATCGAACCATCGCAAACTCCTTGTACTCCCCAGCATAACAAAAACCAACTATGTCGCGTAGCTGAATTCGTTAGTAGCCAGTTGGTCGGATGCTTAATTCTCACGAATTCGGCTACAGCGAATCGCGGGAGTCAGCGGTCCCACTTCGCTTTCCAGGCGGGATAGTCGTTTGCCAGCAGGTCTTTCGGCCAATAGCCGAGCCAGTTGTAGCCGTTGCGGCGCTCGGCTTCGATTTGTGCGAGATCGTACTTGATTACGCCGTCGCGGCCGGAGAAGATCGGCCGGTTTATGCCAATTTCGTAATAGCGGGCCCAAATGGGCGGGGCATTCGCATCGGCAACGGTGATCCGGTCGCCGTTTTGTTTTTCCAGCCGAAGGCCCATGATCTTCGACTGCTCGTACCAGCGGCAGGCGGAAGTAACCGCCTTGGCAACTTCCGGGCTTGGTTGCTCGAGGCTGATGAGAAGGCGAATGATGTCCGCGCTTTCCCCGCCGGTAATCGCGGCGGGCTCGTACGTCCGGCCGCCGCGGGGTACTAGGGTAACTTCATCGTGCTGCTGGCACCAGGCGGTAAGCTCACCCTTCACCACGATCTGGCATTTGAGGATGCAAGCAATCCCCTTGTCAAAGGCCTGTTTTGCCGCCTTCCGCTCCGCTGGCGGCACGAAGCGAAAACCATCGGCGACTGCCACATCGCGGAGGAACTGGAGGATGTTGACCATGCAGTTATCGTTGAAGGTGATGTGCCGATGGTACTTCCTGCCCGGCGGATAGAACTGGGGCCAGCCGCCGGTAGGATATTGAGCCTGGAGAATGTGAGCCAGTCCTTTGTCGAACACCTTAAGGTACGAGTTGTCTTTGCTGGTTTTGTACATCCGGGCCAGGAAACGGAGTTCGCCGAGCGTGGCATCGTTGTCGAAAGTGCCGTGCAGATCCTTGGGGTCGCCCTGGTATGGCTTTACCCCGGTATTGATGTTTTTCGGCCAGCTTCCCAGCGGTGACTGATGGGAAAGCACATTGGCGGCAATGCGTTGGGCCTCCGGGCTTTCGAACCACGAATCCGGCTGTTTGGCATAACGCCCCCAGGGGAAGCGCTCGGCAGAGAGCGCACACGAGGGCGACACAAGGAACAGCCCCATGACGATGGCGATCATGAAGCCTGCGCTAAACAGTCTCGAAACAGATGCGCGGTCCACAAGAGCTCCCATTTTTCGGATGTTTTGTTGACACGTCGATGTCCACTCGAATCTTGGCTTTTGCCTCCAAGGCACAGATGGATGGCCAATCTCCCTTCGCGCGCCTGTGCGGCGTCCAGAACCCATTTCCTGCCGGTGCCTCCCAAAGATATCAACCGCCAGCCATGTTACCGCCGCCCGGAGCCCAGGTCCAAGCCCAGTCCTGGTTACTTGATACTCGGTACTGCATACTCGATACCTCTGGACGCCATTTCTCGACAGATCTTTGTCATTGCAGAACGTCAGGGCTGAGCTTTGAAGCCCCGGATCTCTAACACAGACGACAACAATGAAATGATCAATGCCCAATGACTACGGAAGTCTTCTTCAATTCGCTTGACCAAACTCACCGCAATCTCGTATACTCAACTCTTTCAATTTGCATTTCCCTTTCATTCGACTCTGCTGTCACCCCTCCCTGAAAGACAAATCACCAGGTGAAACGCATGCAAAGCATGAAACACATCGCAACGCACCTGGAGCAAATTCCATGCACGACACGGACAACGCCTGTCTGCCTCCCGTATCCGAGCCATACGAAACCTTATGGCGCGAAGACCTGCGCCGAGTCGCCCAGCCGCGGATTTCCTGGCTGTGGCGTGGCTTTCTGGCTCACGGCATCGTGACCTTGTTGACAAAAACTCCCCGCCAGCTGGTCATCGAATTAAACGACGATGGCACCGATTAGTTTCGTGGGATGATGGAGGATGAGGACGGCTTTTCCCGGAGAGAGGGGCAACGCGGCCCAAACGCAAATGGCTCTCCATCTGGAACGAAGCCCTCTGGACCCCCCTCTCCTTCGATTGACGGGATGACCAATTCCGAATGACTAGGGAACTCAGACGCATGCCGCCGCTACGAGTGCACGCTCCTCCCGAAAGTGCTCCGCGCGTCGGACCGGAGCGCGCAAGGTCCAAGACGTTAAGCCGCCTCCACAATAGGGACTGGGGTCAGAGGCTGTCGGGACAACGCACACCGACCGGCTGCTGGGCGCGGACTCAAACCCGGAGTCTCGAGCGGCTTGGTCGGGACCGATGGCGCACGCTCGTCGCCGACCTCGAACGGCTCGCTGCCTGTATCTGGCCGGCCGGGGCATGGCGGAGACGCAGGCATGTCGAATACAACAAAAGCCGACGGCGTGGCGCTGTCGCTGTGCCCAAACCAACTGTCCGGTCTGCTCTTAACCAAAAATTCAATAAACGAGCAGTTCAGCGCAAAGTACGCCGGGTACGCAACTTGAAGCTGGCCTGGCTTCTGAAATTTGCAGAAACCGGCGTCATCAGGAATTTCGGGCTTGAACACGCCTTGTTGACTTTCAGCCCTTTGGCGATTAGCATCAGGTTCGGCGTTCAAATGGGAGGGCGTTGCACCGGGAGACGAGCATGGCGCAACCCGAACAGTATGAAGTCCTCGTGTTGCGTAGCGGCGAGGGGGGCAAGTACCTCGCCTGGCACCAGGCCAGGTCGGGGCGTCGGACGGCGGTCGTCGAGCGCAAATATATCGGCGGCTCCTGCCCAAATATCAACTGCATGCCCAGCAAAAACGAAATCTGCAGCGCCAAGGTAGCCGACCTGGTGCACCACGCGGCGAAGTTCGGGCTGGTGACACCTTCGGTCGAGACGGACATGGTGCGCGTCCGGCAGCGCAAGCGCGAGATGGTCGATGGCATGATCGCCATACACCTCGAACGCTACAAGGCCAGCGGCGCCGAATTAATTATCGGCGCGGCGCGTTTCGTGGCGCCGAAGACCGTCGAAGTCCGATTGAACGACGGTGGCACGCGCGTTCTGGCGGGCGACCGCGTTTTTCTCAACCTGGGCACCCACGCCACGATTCCGCCGGTCCCCGGCCTGGCCGAGGCCCAACCCCTGACAAACATCGAGCTGCTGGAAATCGACCGCTTGCCCGATCACCTGGTCATCCTCGGCGGCGGGTATGTCGGCCTCGAATTCGCCCAGGCGTACCGGCGCTTCGGCAGCCGCGTCAGCCTGATCGAGCGCGGGCCGCAGCTTCTCAGCCACGAAGACCCGGACATCGCAGCCGAAATCCACCGCATTCTCAGCGGCGAGGGGATCGAGATTCATCTGGCGACGGACCTGCTTGCGGTGGAAGGCCGATCCGGGCAGGCCGTGCGCCTGCGCGTGCGCGCAACTTCGGGCGAACAAATTATTGCCGGCACCGACATCCTGGTCGCCACGGGTCGCACGCCCAACACCGCCGGCATCGGACTCGAAGTGGCCGGCATTGACTTGGACGCGCGGGGTTATGTCAAGGTCAACGACCGGCTAGAGACGACTGCGCCCGGCGTCTGGGCAATCGGCGAATGTGCCGGCAGCGCCCAGTTCACGCACGTATCGTTCGACGACTTTCGGGTGATCCGGGACAACTTGGGGAGCGGAAACCGCAGCACACGCGACCGCCTGGTCCCCTATTGCCTGTTCACGGACCCGCCGTTGGCGCGCGTCGGTCTGAGCGAAAAAGAAGCCCGGGAACGGGGTGTCCCTGTGCGCATCGCCAAGCTTCCAATGAGCGCAGTGCTCCGCGCGCGCACCATCGGCGAGACTGCCGGTTTCATGAAAATGCTGATCGAATCCGCCGGAGACCGCGTTCTTGGCTTCGCGATGCTCGGTCCCGAGTCAGGTGAAGTGCTGGCCGCGGTGCAGACGGCGATGCTCGGCGGCTTACCCTACACGGTACTTCGCGACGCGATTCTCGCTCACCCGACGATGGCCGAGGGACTCAACGCCCTGCTCGCCGCCGTCCCGGCCGCGCCGCGCTGAGCCGCGGGCGAAGGAGGGGTTTATGATGCGCCCGGCAACCCGGCTGACGATCGCCGTCACGCTGCCTCTGTTGCTGTCAGGGAGTTGGCCCGCGTGCGTCGTGACCGAGGACCGGGACCGCCCGGCGGTCGCCGCCCCCGGCTCGCCAAACAAGTTAGAGAGCTGGCCGGCGGCCTCCCCGGACAAGCTGCCGCGCTGGCGAGGCTTCAACCTCCTGGAGAAATTCACCGCCGGCTCGGACCGCCGGCCGTTCCTGGAAGAGGATTTTCGCCTGATCGCCCAACTGGGCTTCAACTTCGTCCGCCTGCCGATGGATTACCGTTGCTGGATCAAGGGCCAGGACTGGGAACAGTTTGACGAGGAAGCGCTGCGGCAGATCGATCAGGCGGTCGCGTGGGGCAAGCAGTACCGCATCCACGTCTGCCTCAACTTCCACCGGGCGCCCGGCTACACGGTGGCCCAACCGCCCGAGAAAACCAGCCTGTGGCAGGACGCGGACACCCAGCGCGTCTGCGCCAATCACTGGGCGCTGTTCGCCCGACGCTACAAGGGGATCCCGAGCGCTCGGCTGAGCTTCAACCTGATGAACGAACCGGCCAACGTCAAGCTTGCCACCTATGCGGCCGTGGTGCGCCTGCTTGTCGAGGCCATCCGCCGCGAAGACCCAGAGCGCCTCGTGATTGCGGACGGCCTGGAGTACGGCAGCGTGCCCGTCCCGGAGCTGCGCGCGCTCCACGTTGCCCAGGCGACCCGCGGTTACAGCCCCTTCGAGCTGACGCATTACAAAGCTTCTTGGGCGGGAGGCGAGCGCTTTGCCCTGCCCGCGTGGCCCAAACCGCTGGCGCCCGGCGGCGTGCTCCTCGGTCCAGGCCGCAAGGAAGAATCGCAGCCACTGGTCATCAACGGACCGTTCGCCGCCACCACCCAGCTGCGGCTGCACGTGCTGACGGTTTCCGACCGCGCCACCCTGCACGTCGAGGGGGACGGCAAGGAAATCTGGCAACGCGAGTTCCGCTGCGGCCCGGCCAAGGGCGAGTGGAAGGAGGTACGCTACCGGTCGGAGTGGAAGATCTACCAGAACCTGTTCGACAAGGATTACCTCGTCAAGGTGCCGGCGGGGGTTCGCCAGGTGCGGATGCGTATCACGGCCGGGGACTGGCTGGAAGTCGGCGCGGTGGGGATGCGCACCGACCGCCCCGGCGCGGACGAGGCCGTGCTCAGCCTGAATACCCGCTGGGGGGCGAAGATACTGCCGCTGCGCTACGCGCCGGGCGCGGCGGGTGGTCCGTTCCTGGACCTGCCCGAGCAGGACCGTGACTGGCTTTGGAAGACGTGTGTTGTCCCCTGGAAGGAACTCGAGTCCCGCGGCACCGGCGTGATGGTCGGGGAGTGGGGCGCTTACAACAAGACCCCTCATGACGTCATGTTGCACTGGGCGGAGGACAGCCTGGCGAACTGGCAAAAAGCGGGCTGGGGCTGGGCCCTCTGGAACTTCCGCGGCTCCTTCGGCATCCTCGACAGCGACCGCGCCGACGTGCGCTACGAGGACTTCGCCGGCCACAAGCTCGACCGGAAATTCCTCCAGCTGCTCCAGCGCTATTGACCCGGAAATACCCGCGCGGCGGCAACCCTGATCCGTGGTAGAATCCAACCCCCAGGGTGACTGAATACCAAGTTATGCTCTACGATGGGATTCCCACGATGCCCACTTCCAAACCTGGGGACGTCTTCGCCGCGAAGTTACGCGATGGTCGCTACAAAGTGGTCCGCGTCCTCCGAAAGGTAGGTAAATCGTCGCTGGTGTGCACGTCGGCGTACCTCGGCCACGAGCGCCCGACGCTCGACGAGCCGCTTCTCCGAAAGACGGTAGTGCAAAATCGGTTCTTCTATAAAGGTGAGCCCGCGAGATGCTGGCTTGACGGCAACCCGCCGGCGAGCTTCGAGTTTCTAGGGAATACTCCGCTCACCAAGGCTTAACGGGCAATCGAGTGCAGTGCGTACGCAACGCCTTCGTCGGTTGCCCCAGAAGCCGAAAAAGATGATGAGCGAGAAGGAGTTTTGGTCAATCATCGATCTTCTAGATTGGAAGCATCAGGGGAATGACAAGAAAGTACTGGCACCCGCGATCAAGGCGCTCGCATCGAAATCGAAGACGGAGATCTGCCGTTTTGAGGAGCGTTTCGCCTATTTGCTGTACCAGCTAGACACCAAGGCGCATGCGAGCAACATCGGAGAGGATTCCTACGATCCGGCATCGGATTACGTATCCGCGGATGGCTTCCTCTGTGCGAGGTGTGTCGTCGTGGCTAATGGCAGGGAATTCTACGAGTCGGTGCTGAAGGATCCCACGAAGATGGTCAAAGACATGGAATTCGAGTCGCTGCTTGGGCTCGCATCAGGCTCGTATGAATTGAAGACCGGGGAGGAGTTTGAATACTCCACCGGGTCCAGTTACGAATCGTTCTCCAATCCCGCTGGGTGGCGGGGCGAGAGCATAACCAAGGCCTGAAGCTGGCCGGGGCGGCTATTCTGGTTTTCCGAGCTTCAATGTCATTGCAGGCGGCCCCGGCAGCTTAGCCTGGGCGTTCGGCGCTTGAACTACTACTTTGCCTGGATCCCAGGTTCTTGGCGTTGAGGGCCGGCTACCGCATCTCTTCGCCAACGAAGGATCCCCAAACTGCCCAGCCCGATCAGAATCACCAGCGATGACCAGGACAGCCAGTTGGGTCGCGATTCGATGGTGTACTCGCCTTCGAGCGCGCCCCCGACGACTTGTCGGTGGACGCGGCGAACATGCTCATACACCGGCGAGAACCAGAACCCCAACCGATACTTGCTTACCTGGTCTCCATTTGCGGGATCGACCCACTCACTCCATTGCGGAAACGCGCCAACGACAAAGCACGCGATGGCCAAGGCGAGGAGGAGCCAGGATACCCGGTCATGCCAGAACGTCATGATGCACCTGCCCATGCCGCCGAACGCCCAGTTCAGCCGCCGGGGCCGCCTGAGGCGACTGAACTTCTTGGCAAACCAGTATGGCGCCCCCGGTCGGCTGCAACGACTCGTTCGACTCTCCCACACTGCGGCAGGCCGCTAGGCAGGTGCCTCACCAGCCGCATGCTCGACCAAGAACGCCTCGACCGCCGCGCGAACGCTGTTTGGCGTCCCGTAGTACCCTTGTTGAGCGCAGAATAGGGCATCCGTAAAGTTTGCTGCCTGCAACCGCTCGTCTTCCGGGACAGCCGCCCAATTACTGTATGCCCACAACATGTCCACCGCCCGCTCCAGCGAGACGCGACCGGCCCGAAATCGCTGGAGGAAAAGTGCAAGCACTCGGTGGGCGGCCGCAGCCGGGTCGCCGTCTCCAGGGACCGCTTGAAGCAGATCCATGATGTCGGTCGCAGGCCGACTCGCAGCGAGGGAAACATCAATCACCTGAATCGGCGGGTTGTCTACGGCCGCGATCATGTTATCAGCCCAGTCGATGACTGCACCGGGGTCGATTAACCCCATCGCCAGGGCGAGCTGTAGATACTCCGCTTCCTCTCGCAACTGCACCTCCCTCGCCGAACCGGTGACTAGCTTGAACGGCCTGTTAGCATATCAAACCCCAGTCAGTATATTCGGCCCGGTCAGTATTACAGGGGCCAGTTCCGACTGCTCCGAGCCACCCTTCCGCGAATCACGATGCACGATTTGCTGCAGCTTTCACCTTGGCTTGGCGGGACGGCTTGTCCGGATTCCAGACATGTTTGCGCGCGCCGGTCACATCGACCGCGGTTGGATCGGACCGGCGCGCTATGGATAAGAGCGCGTGGCGCTGCGCGAATAGGCGCCGCGCGGTCTCTTAGACGGCATTGAGCGTGTCAACCGAATAGACGAGCCGAAGCCCTATGCATCCATCATGGTAGTCGTGGGCTATCTCGTAGCGTTTCGACACGTTGGAGTGAACCGCCCAATTATGAAAGCAGCCGCCGCGAAGAACCCGTTCGTCTCCTGCGCCGGCGAAAGCGGTCCCGTCCTGGGGAATGCGCTCGACCTCGGGCGTAAACAAATCCTGGCACCATTCCCAGACATTGCCCGACAGGCGGATGAGGCCGAGCATGACCGACGGCTCAATCCGCAGATTGCGCCGCGTCAGGCGCACGCGCGCCCCCGGACGCAGCAGCCGCGAGAACGCGTACAGCGCGCCGGTCCCGCGACCGATCGTTGTGGCCACGGCGGCACCCGTCACGCCGAGTTCGGGAAACGGGCCAAGGCCGAAGATGAGGCACGGGCCGAGAGGATGTTGATGGCGTTCGCCAGCCAGAGCACGCGCATCGCAATCACGGCGTCGCCCGCGCCTCGGAAGACCGAGTTGAGGAGGAATAGCAGCATGACCGAGGCGTTCCCCGCGAGCATCATCCGCGTGAACCCGGCACCCTTTTCGACGACGGCGGACGAGGCGCCCATCATCGCGAGCAGATCCGGCGCAAACGCCGCGCCCGCCACGCCGACGACGACTGAGACGATGATGCCGAGCGCGATGGTCTGCGCGGCGGCGCTCGAGGCGCCTTCCGGGTCGTGCCCGCCTATCCGGCGCGCGAACAACGCCATCGCGCCGATGCCGAGCCCGATCGCCAGCGTGTAAATGAGCGTCATCAGCGACTCGGTGATCGCGACCGCCCCCACGGCCTCGGGGCCGAGCCGCGCGACGAAGAACACGTCCACCACTGCAAAAACGCTCTCCATCAGCATTTCCAGCACCATCGGGACGGCGAGCAGCATGATGGAGCGGCCTAGGTCGCCCTCGGTGCAGTCGTAGCTAATGTGTGTGTCGCGAATCGCCTGCCAGATCACCTGAAGGATTGCGGGAGCAGGAGCCGGGCCTCCGCTCGATTGCGTGTTGATGGTTTCCGGCTTGTCGATAGTTTCCGTGGAGCCGGGCATTCGCCCTCATTCATGTGAGCGTTAACATCGGGAGCCGATGGCTGAGTAGAGGGTATACTACGACCGCGGCGTGTGGTTTGTCCGGAGGGTGCTCGTCCATGCGCAAACCCAGCTTGATCGAATCAGTGGAGCCGCATCGGTGTGTTATGGACACAGCACACCCCGATCTGGTTCGCCCACGATGACCAATGAGCTGCTAACGACTGTCTCGTCGGCCCTCAGTATTAGACGCTCACCTGGGAGGCAACGTACTTAAGCCGCCATCCCTCTTTACGGCCAGCTGGTCTCGAACGCTCCTTTTCCCGCGCCGTAGACCAGATCTCCAAAGCGCTGCGACTGCGGCGGAGTACAATGCGAGCAGGATGACCGAGCAAGCAGTGATACTCCCGCTCCACGCAGGTAATGTGTCTCTCCCTCTTGCCGGCGGCAAGGGCACAAACCTCGCGCGGCTCGTCGGGGCCGGCTTCCCAGTACCCGGCGGTTTTCTCATCACGACGCACGCCTATCATTCATACGTTGTCGCGAACGCTTTGGAAAACTGGGTTCTGGAAATAGCACAAAGTGCACCAGCTGATGACCCAACCGGGCTGGAGGAGGCATCCCGAGCGATTCGGGCTCGCTTGGAGGCAGGCGTCCTATCCCCAATGCTCGTCGAGGCGATCCGTGACGCCTATGCTTCGATGGGCAAACCGCCGGTTGCCGTTCGTTCGTCGGCCACGACCGAAGATCTACCCGAAGCTTCGTTCGCCGGCCAGCAGGATACGTTCCTCAATGTTACCGGCGACGAGGCGCTGCTCAAGGCCGTGGTGCGTTGCTGGAGCAGCCTGTGGACGGCGCGCGCGATCGGCTATCGCACGCGGAACGGGATTGAGCATCAAGGTGCGGCGCTGGCCGTCGTGGTGCAAGAGATGGTTGAAAGCGAGACGGCCGGCGTGCTCTTCACCGCCAACCCGCTCACCGGCCAACGGACAGAGACGGTGGTTGATGCAACGTTGGGCCTGGGCGAAGCCTTGGTGTCGGGTCAGGTGGAACCAGATCACTACGTCGTCAATCCTATCGGCGGCCGCATACTCAGTAAGACACTCGGGGCAAAGGCCGTTGCCATCCGCGGGAAGCCGGATGGCGGAACGCTCACCGTTACCGAAGACGCAGCCGGTCGGCAAGCTCTGCCCGATGGCGCCATTATTGAACTAGCGGCCTTGGGACAGCGTGTGGCGCGGCTCTTCGGGGTCCCACGGGATATCGAGTGGGCCTGGGCTCGTAAGAAGCTCTTTTTGCTGCAATCCCGGCCGATCACGTCGCTCTTTCCGGTACCCGAAAGAATGGCACCGGAGCCGTTGCAGGTGCTCGTCTCCTTCGGGGCTTTCCAGGGTATGCTCGATCCGATGACGCCGCTCGGGCGGGACGTCTTGCTCCGCTTGCCGGCGAACGTAGCCAAACTTATCGGGCAGGATGAGACGCTTGTAACGCAGCGAATCTTTGCAGTGGCGGGCGAGCGTCTGTTTATTAACGTAACAGGTGCACTGCGTCAGCAGCGCTCGCGACAGCTGATCCGCACAGCTCTAAAGATGATCGAACCCGGCACTGGACAGGCGCTTGAGCCATTATTGTCCGATGCGGCCCTCGCGCCCCTGAAGAGGCGAATAAGCTTCGGAACCATGGCACGGCTAGTCCCCTTGCTCTTCCGAATCGTCGGCAACATTGGGTACAACCTGTTATGGCCGGCTGCCGGGCGGGAGCGCATCCAGCGTCGGATCGAGGCCGCGATCAAGTCGTTTCACGTTAAGAGCGCTGCCGCCGCAACCCTGGCCGATCGTGTGGCCTTGTGCGAAGAGGTAGGTGAATCGATCCGCCGGGTCGGTCCGGTTCTCGCACCCGGGCTGATCGCGGGACTCGGAACCCTGAGGCTTCTGCACTACCTCGCGGCTGATCTGCCCGATGCAGATCAAGTGGTGCTGGAGACGACACGCGGGCTGCCGCACAACGTCACTACCGAGATGGACCTGTCGCTGTGGCGCACGGCCGGTGTCATCCGCGCCGACACGGCTGCTGCGGCATACTTCCGACAGGCGGACGCGGCGACTCTGGCCAGGGAAACACTGGCAGGACAATTGCCGGCGACGGCTCAGGCAGCGCTGGACGCATTTCTCCAGCGCTACGGGTCACGCGGCATGGCCGAGATCGATCTCGGGCGACCGCGCTGGCGCGAGAATGCCGCGCCGCTCATCCAGGCGCTTCAGAGTTATCTACGGATTACGGACGCCAACCATGCACCGGATGTGGTCTTTCAACGCGGCGCAGCATCGGCGGAATCAACGATTGTCACACTTGTTAAAGCGGTGGGCCGCACTCGTCACGGGTGGTTGAAGTCGCGTCTCCTACGATGGGCCGCGCGCCGCATGCGTGCATTGGCGGGCCTTCGTGAAAGCCCAAAGTTCGCCGTCATCCGACTGCTCGGAATGCTACGCGCGAGCTTGCTTGCCGGCGGCTCGGAACTGCGTGCAGAGGGAATACTGGCGCGTCTCGACGACATCTTTTACCTCCATCTCAAGGAGATTAAGGCGCTTGCGGACGGAGCGCAGCGAGATTGGCGAGCACTGGTTGAGGAGCGTCGTGGCACCTATGAGCGCGAGATGCGGCGCAGGCAAGTTCCACGTCTGCTGCTCAGCGATGGCCGAGCCTTCTTCGACCCGGGAGTGGGAGCCGCAGATGAGGCTGACACAGCCATCGCCGGCAGCCCAGTGTCTCCAGGCGTTGCCGAGGGGGTCGTACATGTGGTATTGGATCCGCACGGCGCCCAGCTCGCGCCGGGTGAGATCCTGGTCTGTCGAGGGACCGATCCTTCGTGGACCCCGCTGTTCCTGGCGGCGGGCGGGTTGGTGATGGAGGTCGGCGGGCTCATGACGCATGGCTCCGTGGTAGCGCGCGAGTATGGTATCCCAGCTGTGGTGGGCGTGGATCATGCGACCACGCGGCTTCAAACGGGTCAGCGTGTACGCGTCGACGGCTCACGCGGCAGGATCACTGTGCTGCGTGACGCAGGAGCGGAAAGGCAGTTATGCCCAACCACCTGAACAGCCCAAGCGCCAAAAGAATCCCAGCGTGGAGAGCTGGGATACGCGCCAAGATGCTTTGGCGTGTCCCACCTGAGCGCACAAGGCTCCAGGGTGTGCTACAGGAAACGTTACGGCCAGCTGGTCTCGAACGCTCCTTTTCCCGCGCCGTAGACCAGATCGCCGAAGCGCTGCCACTGACTGCACTTCTGTTTGCTCATCGGCGGTAACTCAAGCACGTCCAGGTTTTGCTCCATCTCGGCGAGCGAGCGCGGCGCCGTCAGCACCACGTGCACCGATGGTTGAGCGAGGCAATAGCGGTAACAATCCGAGGCGGTCGGCGGCGGGCCGGGCCAGTCCGCATACGGCTCAAGCAGCGTGCCCCAGCGTGTCGCCGTGAACGCGACGATCGGCGTTCGCGCCTTCGCCGCGGCGGGGAATACTTTGTGCGCTGACTTGCGATGGGCAATGTTGAACCGGTGCATGAGCACATCAACGCGCGGATCGCCCGCCAGACGACTGGCCAGCGACCGATCGTGTGCAGTCGCCCCAACGAACCGCACCCAGCCGCTTTCCTTCCATTGCCACAATTCGTCGAGCACGCCGTTCTTGCCAAAAATCACATCTGGGTTGTCGCCCGGATGAACGTATTCGATGAAGAAAACGTCAATCAACCCGATACCCAGGAGAGCGGCCAGCTTTCGCCGCGCTGACCGTAATCCTGCGACCCGTCGGCTGCCGCTTCCGGTGGCCACGATGATTTGCTCGCGCTTCCGCGGGACCAGCGCGGCCAGCCCTTCGATGAACGACCTGTTACCAGGCCCGTAGAAGAAGAAATAATTGATCCCACCTTCGAATGCTCGACGAACGCACCGCGGATCCTGCTTCAGCCCCGCGGCGAGTCCCAGGCAACTTGCCGGGGTGCCCTCGAGAGTTGTGAGACAGCGGTTGGCGGAGGGGTCCAGAGGCTGCATGGAACCGATGTTGTAGCCGACCCCGCCAATGCGAGCAAGGTTCGTACCCATGCCGGCGATCCGGCCCGTGTGGCCCGACCGTGACGTGCATGGGCTCCGCCGACTCCTCGCAGCGAGAGTGGACGGTCGCCGTTTGCCGAACGGCGGCAGGAATGCCGAGGGCGTCCCAGGTACAGTTGGCGAAGTCCGACACTCCCCCCAGCGGCAACGACATGCTGGGTCGCTACGCTGGAAAAGGGGGGTGCCGTTCGGATCGACGCGCCGTCAGGCCTTTCTTAGTTCCTTACTCGGCGGCCAGCGACACGCACACCAGCTCCTTGTCATTGCGGGCGAACACACACCTGTTCGCAAAGGCAGGATGACTCCACCACACGTCCCGGCCAAAGGCCGTGCCCGTGGGTTCCAACATCTTCCAGCGGCTGACCTCCTCGTAACCCTTCGGACCGAGCTTGGCGATGAGGAGGTGTCCCGTCTCGCTCGCCAGGAGGAAGCGGTCGCCATTCTTGACGAGGAATACCGTGCCCGACCCTACTTGCCGGACATTCTCCTTATCGCTGATCGGCTTAAACGTCTCCCACAACCGCTCGCCGGTTTCCAGTTTCACGGCCCGGAGTTGGCCCGGCTGATCGATACCATACATCAGACCGTCTTCCAGAAACGGCGTGCTATTGACCGGATAGACTGCCGTGTCTTTCTTGCCGCGCCAGACTTCCGTGATCGCCGGTTTGCCCGCGTCAAGCTTCAGCAGCATCGCCTTGCCATACGGACCGCCTACGAACAGGTAGTCGCCCAGCTTGCGTGGCGTCATGATCGCCATGCCCATGTGCGACTGCAGGGGCACGGACCAGTACGGCTTGCCGGTTTCGGGATCGAGGCTGTTGAGTGCCTCGCCATGCCAGATGAGGAGTTGCCGCACGCCGCCCGCGTCAATGAGCGTGGGCGGCGCGTAGCCGGCTTGCTTGGCCGACAGCGACCGCCAGATTTCCTTACCCGTGTCCTTATCGAAGGCCACCGCGAGGCTGTCAGGACCACCGACCACGCAGAAAAGCTTCTTCCCGTCCACGAGGGGATGGCTGGCGTAGCCCCAGAACGCCGTCTCGGCGTTGTAGTCTTTCTTGAAGTCCTTTGCCCAGACGAGCGTCCCCCTGGCGGCGTCGAGGCAGCACAGGTTTCCCTCGGCGCCGAGCGTGTAGACCTTGCCCTCGTGAACCGTCGGCGTGCAGCGCGGCCCGGCCGGGTAGGAGATCGCATAAGGGCGCTCGTACTCATACTTCCAGATTTCCTGGCCGCTTTTCGCATCGAGGCAAAGCACGCGCTCCTTCCCCGGGATCTTGGGCCGTGCCTGCGGGCTGCTGGCTTTGCGCGTGTCGGCATCGGTCAGATAATCGGTAACGTACACCTTGCCGTCGGCGACGGCCGGCCCCGCGTAGCCACCGGCGATTTTGGCCCGCCACAACACCTTCGGACCGCCCTCAGGGAACTTGTCGAGGACGCCGGTCTCGCGCCACACGGAATCACGCTGGGGGCCGAGCCATTGCGGCCAATCGTCCGCGTCGCTCGTGGAGACACCGAGGACGATCGTCAACCCAGCAAGCAGAGTTCGTGAAAGAAAACGCATGACTTGACTCCAATTACGATTCCCGGAAATCCTTCGCTCTAGCCGACAGGCCGGCAGCGGTGAGCGAAGCCGCCTCATACCACCCCTTGCGGAGCGTTTATGAGAACGACACGCATTATCAGGAATTGTAGTTGGGGGGTCAAGGTGACAGTGTACGCAACTGATTTCACCGCACAGTATCGCCAAATATATATGTCCCGTTTTGGCGCCGCAAGCGCACACACGCCTGCTCGCAATGATAGCGGTCGTACAGTCCACGAGAGGCCGGTCGAAAACATTTGCCGAGTTACGTTTCACGCACCAAGAATTATGTTGCAAGAAGATCCAAATCAATTCCTTGATCGCCTTCGATTAGACACGCGAGCAATATATGAAGAGTACGCGACGGTAACTTTGTAAAGAGAAGAATCACCCACCGCAAGGACTGCTCCGTCCTTCGCTCGGCACAGCCAATTGCTGAACCATACGTTCGTATTTTTCGCCGATGCCTTCCAACAAAAAGCGGCGGCTGTTCTCGCCGGTGACAGCAATGGTGATTTTCAAATGTTCTTTCGGGAGACAAGTTTCCACTTTGTCCGCCCATTCGATCAGGCAGACGCCGTCGGCATCGAAATATTCGTGAGGCCCCAGGTCGGTAAATTCCGCGGCACTGTGCAGGCGATAGGCATCGAAATGGTACATCGGTAATCGGACCCGGTATTCCTGGATCAGCACGAAGGTGGGGCTATTGACAACGCGGCTATCGGCAATGCCAAGGCCTTCCGCGATCGCCCGGACCAGGTATGTTTTGCCGGCGCCCAATTGTCCGATCAGGCCGATCACGGAACCAGGATAGAGCAAACCCGCCAAACGATGCCCGAACGCAGTGGTGCCGGATAAATCGGGAATGTCAATAGTCATTTGTCATTGGTCGTTAGTCGTTGGTCATTCGTCATGACAAATGACGAATGACCAATGACCATTGACAAATTACGCGGACGTTCGCTTATGCTCGCGTTCAGTCTTTAGCCGCAAATAGGCCTGGATGAAATCGTCGAGGTCGCCGTCCAGGACGGCTTGAACTTGCGAGGTTTCCAGGCCGGTGCGCACATCTTTCACTAGCGTATAGGGCTGCATCACGTAGTTGCGGATCTGGTAGCCCCAGGCGACTTCGCCTTTTTCATCGTATAGTTTTTCGACCTCGGCTCGGCGTTTTTGTTCTTCAATGCGATAGAGCTTGGCCTTGAGCAGGGACAGAGCCATCTGGTCGTTTTTGTGCTGGCTGCGTTCGGTGCGGCTCTCCGCGGCAATGCCGGTTGGGATGTGGGTGTAGCGCACGCCGCTTTCGGTTTTGTTCTGGTGCTGGCCGCCCGGACCGCCGCTGCGAAAGGTATCGCGCTTGAGGTCCTCCGGGCGGATGTCGATGGCAATCGTGCCTTCGATCTCGGGCATGACATCGACCGCGGCAAATGAGGTTTGCCGGCGGGCATTGGCATCAAAAGGGCTAATCCGGACCAGCCGGTGGACTCCCGCCTCGCTCTGGAGAAAACCGAAGGCAAAATCGCCCACGATGCGCAACGTTGCACTGCGAATGCCGGCTTCATCGTTGCGGAGTTCATCGATGATTTCGACCTGGCAACCGTGGCGTTCGGCCCAGCGCGCATACATCCGGAGGAGCATCTGGGCCCAGTCGCAGGCCTCGGTGCCGCCGGTGCCGGCCTGGATGCGGAGGTAGGCGTTGCTTGCGTCCTGGGGGCCGCTAAACATGGCCTGGAGTTCAAAATCGCCGAGCCGTTTTTCGAGCCGGGGCAGCTCCTTGGCCAGGTCCTTTTCGAGGCTCGCCTCCTCCCGGCTTAAATCGGCCAGGGCCTGGAGATCGCCCGCCGCCGTTTCGAGATCCTCGAACGGTTTGAGCATGGCATTGAGCGGTTTCAATTGCTGGATGATTTGTTGGGCCTTTTCGGGGTTTGCCCAGAAGTTCGGCTGGCCCATTTGCGAGTTCAACTGGTTGCGCAAAGCCAGCTTGCCCGCGACGTCAAAGACTGTCCCGTAGCTGAGAAAGACGGCTAATCACCGCATCGGTTCGGCGGACAAGATCGGCGTTCATGAAACTCCTCTCGAAAAGAACTTTCGGCAACCTCGCATCCCTGGGTTGCCTTGCTACTCTATTACAATAGCAAAAAATCGGGATAAAAAACAATCCGGATAACAGGCAGGCAGCGACAAGGAAAGCACAATGGGTAAACTAACGGGAAAAACAGCATTGATAACCGGGGGCAGCAGCGGCATCGGCCTGGCGATTGCCCGCGCATTTCTCGATGACGGCTGCCAGGTCGCCATCACCGGGCGCGATGAGCAGAAACTACGCCGGGCCGCGGAGCGACTGAACGCCGGCAAGCGCCTGCAGTATTGGGCAAACGACGTCGGCCAACCGGAGAGGGTGCAAAAAGTCGTCGCCGAGATCGGCAAGAACTTGGGTCCCATCCACATCCTGGTAAACAATGCCGGCATGAACATCAAAGGGCGCGCGTTCCGGGAACTCACGCCGCAAACCTGGCGGCAAATGGTCGAGACGAATCTGGACGGGGCTTTTTATGTAACGCACGCCGTGCTGCCGCAGATGCTCGAGCGCCGCGAGGGCTTGATCATTTTTGTCAGTTCCACCGCCGGCAAGCGCGCCAATCCGGTGGGAGGAAGCTCGTATGCCGCCGCGAAATTCGGGATGCGGGCCCTCGCTCTCTGTCTGGGGGCCGAGGAGAAGGAGAACGGTATTCGCGTCAGCGTCATTTATCCCGGCGAAGTGGATACGCCGATATTGGAACATCGGCCCAAACCGGTCACCGCAGAGCAACGGCAGTTGATTTTGCAACCGGAAGATGTGGCTCAGGCCGCCTTGTTTGTGGCCACTTTGCCGCCGCGCGCATCGGTGCCGGAATTGGTCATTAAACCGACGACACAGTTGTATATTTGAGTATTACTTATCTCGCTTCGGCGACTTCGATGACGATGCACGAGACGTTGTCGCGGGAGCCGGAATCGAGAGCGAGTTGGCCGAGGGCTTCGGCACATTTTTGCATGTCGGTGTGTTCCTGGATGCATTTCAAAACCTGGTCGTCGGCAACTACGCCCGATAGGCCGTCGGTGCAGAGAAGGATGCGATCGCCGGGCTGAATGGATTCGATCAATACTTCGGGACCTTCGCCCACTTCTTTGGTTCCGAGATATTTCCAGAGGACGTTTTTGAAGCGGTGGCCGCGGGCCTCTTCGGCGGAAATCGTCCGGGCTTCGACCAGGGCCTGGGCGAGGGAATGGTCCACGGTCAATTGCTTGATTTCATTGTCGCGAATCATGTAGGCCCGGCTGTCGCCTACGCCCGTGATAAAAAGTTCGTCGGCTTTGCGCCAGACCGCTATAACCACCGTTGTGCCCATGTTTTTGAGGTCGCGGTCGAGCGCGCCCATGGCAATGATTTCATCGTTGGCCTGAACGACGGCCTTGCGCACGAGACGTTTGACCTCATCGGAAGTGGTTGCCTGGGTCAGGTTTTTCTTAAGCTCCCTCGGAATGACCTCGGTGGCGCGCTTGCTGGCGATTTCACCCGCTGCCTGGCCGCCCATTCCGTCGGCAACCAGGCACAGAGTCAGATCCGGGTACTGTTTGACTTCGATGGCATCCTCGTTGTTTTCCCGATAATTACCGAGCAAGGTGCATTTGCCGATGTTTAGCGCCAGGGCCATAAGATAAACCTCTTTTTCACATGGTCCGCCGGGCGGCCTTTCCTGCGCATTGAGAGTATCCAAGAGCTGAAATAGGGACAAGTTCAGCGTCGGGAACGACAACAACTCGTTCAATTTATCACAGCAAAACGATTTTTTCCACTTCCATTTCTCAATCGTAGCTTGTCCTGTTGGATTTGCCAGTACCGGATCAGAGATTTTGCCCGGATCGTCCACTTTTTTTAGGGTCTTGAGCGGCTCCCGGCTCAACCATCCAGCCGTTTGGACCCGGAAATCCGGAAAAAACCGACGAACCTGAAAAATCCAATTTGCCCTCAGGTATTCCATCGTGATATCCCATATTAAAACTGATACGATTACATAATTGATGAATCCATGTTCTGCCCAAGAAGGCGGCGGGGGAAAGCGAGGCGCGCGTGCCGGTCCAGATGGAATTAAGGCGAATTATTATCAGCGAGGTGCACGATCAGCAGGTCATCCTGCTTCGCGAAGTAGAGGGAGACCGGAGTTTTCCGATCGTCATCGGTATCTTTGAGGCCACGAGCATTGACCGGCGTGTCAAACGCATGCCATCGCCCCGGCCGTTGACCCACGATCTGGTGGCCAACGTGATCGAGAACATGGGGGGAGAGCTTCAGGACATTCATATCAGTGAATTGCGCGACCACACCTATTTTGCCAAGCTGCGCATCAAGCACGAAGGCGAATTGATCGACGTCGATTGCCGGCCAAGCGATGCGATCGCCCTGGCGGTAACCGCCCGCGTGCCCATCTACGTGGCGGAAGACGTCTTGGGCGAAGTTTGCGGCGACGAGGAAGAAGCGTGACGGCTTTTGGGGCAGGATTTCAATCCTGCCGACCTTTCGTAGTTATTTTCCCTACCGGAAACGAATGTCGCTTCACAACCATTCGGCCACCAACACCTTACGACAGTTCGTTTCCCACACACTGGCACACCTCATCCCATTTCCATCACCGACGACTCGGTACAACACCAAGCAACGCTTTACACACTAAAGTTCGTTTCTGACCACTTCTCAAACCCGACCGGAAACGAACTGCTCTGCGCAACTTCTTCTGCGCCTGACACTTCGAACAGATCGTTTCCGAACCGCTCGGCGACCCCCCTCCGTACAGCCATTATCCCTCACGTTGTTACACACACGTTGTCGATCAAAGTGCGCATTTTCCAGGCTGTCCGTACACGCCTTTCGATTCAGTTACTCATGTCTCTTCCTTACGACTCCTGTCACGCTGCAAAACGTCCAATCGGGAATCGCAGAACCCTCCGTTGCCCCCCCCGCCTAGCCAACAACGATCAAGCTGTTCACTACGCCATCGGTCACCCAATCGCCCTCGAACTCTGCAAACACGCGCTCGTGTACGGGGCCGCCGCGTCGGCTGCTAGAAACCACGAGGGCTACAGGCAGCTGCCCCGATGCCTGATCCATATTCCCGGCACCGAGAACCGCGGTGAGGGCCGGAATTGTTACACCAGTCGGTGACCCCGATGCTCTGCCAAGGTTTCCTGGCGGAGGAACCGAGGCCAAGCCGTCCCGCAAATCCGGGGTTTGGAACCAGTTTGCCGCCGCAGGCGCCTCACCCGTACGGCCGTCTTCGTTCCCGTCTCGCCGGTCATGGCGCTCCTCGATGCGCCGAAAGAAAATGTGGTCCGGGTCCGTCCGTTTCGGCTGTGCCCAGAATGGCAGGAAGCTGTTCCCGCTTGAAGCGAGCCCTTCATAGTCACCCAAGAAGAACCCCGCTCGGGCAACGGGTGCCCTCTCCAGGTCGAAAGACCTGTTCGTGAGGCGGACTTCGTGGGCCCAGTTGGCAGGGTTGGTCAAACCGCCCGGGTCACCGGGATGGGCATGGACAAACCAGTAATCGGTCGCTAATCCCGGCTCCGGGTCATTGAAGCGGAAGTCGTAGTACGTCACGCCCACCGTCCCGTTTTGGGCCACCTGGATCGCTGGCAGGAACGCCTGCTGGTCGCCGGGGTCGATGTCCGTGGGGGTCTGGTTGATCTGGATCGGCTCGGACCAGGTGAGCCCCCCGTCCGTGGACATGGAGAAGACGATGGCGTCGTGCTGGCGGCCGTTAAAGCGTCCATCTTCCCAAACCGCATAAAGGTTCCCGTTGCTCGGATCATCGGCTACCTCGTCGAGTGGAATTGCGGTGGTCACCGGTTGACCATTATCCGGATCGGTCACGGGAACCGGTTGCTGCGTCGCTATCGGGATCGCCTGGGGCGTCCAGGTCTCGCCGCGGTTAAAAGACCGCAACAGCCCGAACTCGGAATCAGCCCCGGGATTAGTTACTGTGAGGAAATCGATCAAGGTCCCGTCGGGCTGGACAACGAGCGGAACACCGGTCAGGAAGGGGCCGGGGCCGGCGTCATAAAGGATTCGGCCCGGCTCCCAGGTTCGGCCGCCGGTGGTGGTCCTTGAAAACATCACCATCCATCTGGGCTGGTCGCTCCCCGGTGGCTGAACTTGGCGGCGCCACACGATGTACGCAATCCGCGGGTCCGTGGGATCGGCCGTGATCCGGGAGAAGTCGACACCTTGAAGACCCGTTTCCGCGGGGAATTGGAGGTCGATCGTCACGGGGGCAGTCCAGCTCAGACCCCCGTCCGTGGATTTACTGGCAACTATCGCGTTCCGAGCGTTGAAACCACTTGCACCTTTGTCCACGAGAACGGCCGACTCGTACAAGTCGCCATTGGGAGCAAAGGACACCCAGGGATCCCCGGCGCGGTGGAAGGTGCCCCCGGAGCACAGAGTCAATCCGGGAATCACAACTTCCCGCCAGTGCCGGCCGCCGTCGAAACTCACCCCGGCCGTCAGCCCGCGGTTGGCGCCGTTCGACCAGCGGTCCTGCTGAAAGGCGCCGACGAGGTGGTTCGGATCGGTCGGGTCCACGGCCAGGCTGGACTCGACTTCGGTGGCGGGATACACGAAACCGGGCTGGTGTTCGATGTCATCGGCGGTACAATCGGCAAACGGGTCGCCGTGCGAAACCTGAACCAAGTGGCCGAGCGTGAAGTCGCTCAAAAGGAACCGGTCTTCAAGAGTTTCCAGACAAGGACGGTACAATCGAGAACGACGCAAATGCGCTATCCGACTGCGCTGCTTCAATGGGTGCTTCATGATAACCTCCAAGAAAGAAAAGTAGCAGGACACACTTGCCCCGGCTAGCCACCAGAGGCCAGGCTGTTTAGTAGGGCGTCGCTGAACCAGTCGCCCTCGAACTCTGCCAACAAGCGCTCGTGCACGTGGCCGCCGGGTCGGCGGCTCGAAGCTACGAGGGGTGCTGACAGTTCCCGCGTTGCCTGATCCAAATCGCCAGCACGGACGTACGCGGCCGCCGTCGGAAACGTTACGGCGGTCGGTGTTACTGGCGAAGGCCCTCTCGGAAGAGCTTGGGCAAGGGTTGCCGCCGCAGCCCTCTCACCCGCGCGGCCGGCATCGCCTCCATCGCCCCGGTGGTGGCGCTCGTCGAGGCGCCGGAACAAGATGTTGGCCGGGTCCCTGCGATATGGCTGGGCCCACAATGTCATGAAGCTGTCGCCCGCCGCGACGAGCCCTTCGTAGTCCCCCACAAACAACCCCCGTCCCGTATCAGGTGCCCTCTCCATGTCGAAGGACCGATTCGTGAGGCGGAGCTCGTGGGCCCAGTTGGTGGGGTTGGCCAAACCACCCGGGTCCTCCGGATGGGCATGGACGAACCAGAAATCGGTCGCTAGTCCCGGCTGCGGATCATTGAAGCGGAAATCGTAGTAGGTCACGCCCACCGTCCCGTCTTGGGCCACCTGGATCGTTGGCAGGAAAGCCTGTTGGTCGCCGGGGTCGATGTCCGTGGGAGTCTGGTTGATCTGGATCGGCTCCGACCAGGTGAGCCCCCCGTCCGTGGACACGGAGAAGACGATGGCGTCGTGCTTGCGGGCGTTGTAGCGCCCATCTCCCCAAACCACATATAGGTTTCCGTTGCTCGGATCAGCGGCCACATCGACGATGGGAAACGTGCCATTCACGAGTTGACCGTTATCTGGGTCGCTCACTGGGACGGGTTGCTCCGTCGCTATCCGGATCGCCTCAGTCGTCCAGGTCTCGCCGCGGTCCGAAGACCGTAGCAGCAAGACCTCGGGATCAGCCCCTGGGTCGGTCACGGTGAGAAAATCAAGAAACGTCCCGTCCGGCCGCACGACGATCCCATTCGCGAACAAGAGAGGGCCGGGGCCGGGATCATAAATGATTCGGCCCGGCTCCCAAGTCCGGCCGCCATCGGTGGTCTTGGAAAACATCTCCATCTCGCTGTCGATACTCCATACGAGGTAAGCAATTTGCGGGTCGGTACGATCGGCGGTGATCAGCGCGAAGTCGTCACCTTGAAGCCCCGTATCCGAAGGGAACTGGATGTCGATCGTCGCCGGGGCAGTCCAGGTCAGCCCGCCGTTCGTGGACTTACTGGCCACGACGGCCGTTCGGGCATTAAATCTTGTCCCTTTATCCACCTCGAGGGCGGAGAAATACAAGTCTCCATTGGGGGCAAATGACAACAAGGGATCTGAGGCGCGGTGGAAGTCACCGCCGGAGCACAGGGTCAATCCGGGAATCACCACCTCTCGCCAGTGCCGGCCGCCGTCGAAACTCACCCCGGCCATCAGCCCGCGGGCGCTACCGTTCGACCAGCGATCCTGCTGAAAGACGCCGACGAGATGGTTCGGATCGGTCGGGTCTGCGGCCAGCCGGGGCTCGACTTCGGAACTGAGAGTCACGATCCCCGGTTGGTGTTCGATGTCATCGGCCGTACAACCGGCAAACGGATCGCCGTGCGAAACCTGAACGAGATGGCCGAGCGTGAAGTCGCTCAATAGGAACCGGTCTTCAAGAGTTTCCAGACAAGGACGGTACGATCGAAAGCAACGGACACGCGACATTCTACCAAGGGACTTCCATTGGTGCTTCATGGTAACCTCCAAGCGAAACACGAAAAAACAAATTTGCGGTGAAATCGTGTGTTTGTCGTCGAGGTTGTCTACGGGAATAGGCGCCAAATCAGCCACCATTGACCGGATCCGATCAAATAATTTTCTCCCGGCCCGGCCTCTTGCGGAGCGGCCGCGTCGGAACCATAATGGGGGGTAGCTTTTGCGTCATCTGATTCCATGCGGTAGTCTCCGGTTATTGCCGCCCGCGGTAAATTTTCTGCGGCCGCGGTCAATTGCCGCTGATTCCGCGCCTATTCCTATAGGGGAGTATCATGGCCCCCGAGCCGGCAGCCGACGCACCGAGGCTGGAGCGGTTTCGCGGTTACCTGGTACTGTTGGTGCGGCTACACTGGGATCCGCGTCTTCAAGGGAAATATGACCCTTCCGACCTGGTGCAGCAGACGATGTTGGAGGCCTTCGAGAAGCACGCGCAATTCCGGGGGAGTAGCGACGCCGAGTTGGCTGCCTGGCTGCGGCAGATGCTGGCCCATAACCTGGCCGATGTCCTCCGCGCCCTGGGTCAGGCCAAACGCGACGTGAATCTCGAGCGCTCGTTGGAGGCAGCCCTCGGCGACTCGTCCTCTCGGCTGGAAGGCTGGCTCGCAGCCGAGCAATCGTCGCCTAGCCAGCAAGCGATGCGGCAGGAAGAGCTGCTGCGTCTGGCAGATGCGCTCGATCAATTGCCCGCCCTCCAGCGCGAGGCGGTGGTGCTGCACCACTTGCAGGGGATGTCGCTGGCCGACCTGGCCGGCCATCTGAATCGGAGTGAAGCCTCGGTGGCCGGATTGCTCCGCCGCGGACTCCGCCGCTTACGAGGCCTGCTTGATGACCGGGATTGACCCATGGATATCAACCGAGTCAAGGCTGGACAAGGGAAGTGTCCCATTGCGGAAGAGGGACCTTCCACTATTCCGGCGTCAGAGCAAGATGAACGGGTAGACGCGGTTATCGCCGAATATGTCCGGGCACTTGACGCGGGCCGGGCGCCTGACCAGGCCGAGTTGTTGGCCCGCCACGCCGACTTGGCCTCCGAGCTGGCGACTTACTTTGCCGACAGGGATCGGGTCGAGCGCTGGGCGCGGCCGTTCCGCGCTCTGTTGCCGGCAGCCTGTCCGCCCCGGCGCCTCGGCCGATTCGAGCTCCTTGATCAAATCGGTCTCGGTGCGTTCGGCACGGTCTATAAAGCCCGCGATACGGAGCTGGACCGGGTGGTGGCGATCAAGATCCCGCGTACCGGTAGCCTGGTCGGCGGCGAAGACTTGAACCGGTTCCTGCGTGAGGCCCGCAGCGTGGCCCGGCTGCGGCACCATGGCATCGTGCCGGTCCACGAGGTCGGCCAACAGGACGGCGTCCCGTATCTGGTCAGCGATTTTGTGCCGGGGATCACACTAGGGAAGAAGCTGTTCGTCGGCCGGCCCTCCGCCTCCGAAGCTGCCGCGCTCATCGCCGTCGTCGCTGATGCCTTGCAGTACGCTCACGAGCACGGCGTGGTGCATCGCGACATCAAGCCGTCGAATATCTTGCTGGGAGACGATGGCAACCCTCACCTGACGGACTTCGGCCTGGCCAAGCGGGAAGCCGGCGAAGTCAGCGTGACGGTAGAGGGCCAGATCCTGGGCACCCCGGCGTACATGAGCCCGGAACAAGCCCGCGGGGAAGCCCACCAGGTCGATGGCCGCAGTGATGTCTACAGCTTGGGCGTCATTCTCTACCAGATGGTGAGCGGTGAGCTGCCCTTCCGGGGTACGGCGCGAATGGTGCTAAATCAAGTTCTCCATGACGAGCCGCGCCCGCCGCGCCGGCTGAACGAGTCCCTTCCCCGGGATCTGGAAACGATCTGCCTGAAGTGCCTCGAGAAAGAACCGAAAAAACGCTACGCCAGTGCCGGGACATTGGCCGAAGACTTGCGGCACTTCTTGGCTGGACAGCCGATCCACGCCAGGCCGATTCGCTCATGGGAGCGGGGCGTCAAATGGGCCCGCCGCCGGCCGGCAGTCGCGGCCTTGCTGGCCGCTACCGCCTTTGCTACGGCGCTGGGCTTCGCGGGGGTCACCTGGCAATGGCGCGAAGCGGAAACGGCGCGAGGGACGCTGGAAACCAATCTCTACTACAAGCTTATCGGCTTGGCCGAACGGGAGCAGAAACGCCGCATCGGCAGCCGGGCCGATGAGCTGCTCGACCAGTGCCCGCCTCACCTCCGCGGCTGGGAATGGCACTACCTCAAACGATTCCCTTTCGCGAACTTTCCCACACTCCCTCACGATTCTGTCGTCTCCCGCGTGGCATTCAGTCCTGATGGCTTGCATCTTGCCTCGGGAGAGGTGGATGGGACCGTGACGATCTGGGACGCGCGGACGGGAAACAGACTGCGCACCTGCCACGCGCACGTTTGGGATGTCCGGGCTTTGGCGTTCAGTCCGGACGGGAGGTACCTGGCCACAGGCGGCCGCGGGGATCGCCTGGCGAAGGTTTGGCACGTGTCTACCGGCGAATTAGTTTACAACCTGCCAAGTGACGCCAACGGGGTCGAAGGCTTAGCATTTAGCCCGGATGGCAAGCTCCTTGGCTCGGCAAGTCTGGATGGCGTGGTGCGTCTCTGGGGTGTCGGTTCGGGGCAGGCAGGGGGTGTGAGCCCCCTGATCCTGGCCTATCGCGAGCATGCGCAGCCACTAGCACCCAACGGCCTTGCCTTTAGTGCCGACGGCCGGCACGTAACCTCCGTGAGCGTGGACGGGGCGGTGAAGGTGTGGGACGCGGCTACCGGTGAGACTGTTTTCGCGTTCCATGCAGACATCGTCTGGGTCGCGTCCGCGGCATTCAGCCCCGACGGCCGGTGGTTGGCCCTGGGCGGCGAGAATGGGACCGCGAAGGTCTACCAGACCGTCGGCGCTGGCTCACGCCAGCGGCTAAAGGAGGTTCGCACCCTGGAGGCTCATGCCTCTCTGGTTCGGTACGTTGCGCTCAGCCCAGATGGCCTGCGTCTCGCTTCCTCGGGGGAGGATCGGACCCTGAAAATCTGGGACGTGACGACCGGCCACGAAGCCCTCCTTCTCGATATCCACTCGGCGAAGACCACCAGCCTGGCGTTCAGCCGAGACGGCCACCGCCTGGCCTCGGGAAGCGCGGATAAGACCGTCAAAGTCTCGGACGGAACGCCCTGGGTGGACTCAGAGACTGGCGAGCGCGGCGTGTTAACCCCCCGATTCACGTGGACAGCCCACGAGCACAAGGTAGTCGACGTGGCCTTCAGCCCCGACAGCCAACGGCTGATTTCGGCCAGCTGGGATAAGACGGTAAAAGTCTGGGGACTGAACTCCGGCGAGCAGGGTGTGTCCGTCCCTCCGCTCATTCTGACCGTGCCCGAGTTGCCCGCCGACCTCACCGGCGTGGCCTTCAGCAGCGACGGCCAGCGCTTTGCCGCATCGAGCATGAACGGGACAATAACGATTTGCAACGCGCATAGCGGTGAAAGAATCTGCACGCTCCAGGGAAAGGCCGGTCCGGTGTACAGCGTCGCGTTTCATCCTATTACTAACGCGCTCGCCTCGGCCCACTACGACGGAACGGTGAAGGTCTGGGATATCGAGAGCGGACGAGCGGGGGGTGTCAACCCCCTGAGAGCGGGAAGTGAGAACCCCCTGATCCTGAGCATCCCAGCGCACGGCGATTCCTTGCTCGCCGTGGCCTACAGCGCGGACGGACGCCTTTTGGCCTCGGCCGGCGGTAGGGACCAAAAAACGAACGTCGGCATTTGGGATGTGGCCACGGGAAAGCCCATTCACCGCCTCCACCAGGAGGCCTTTGTCCGGAGTGTGGCCTTCAGCCCCGACAGCCGGCGGCTAGCCTGCGCCCATGCCATGCGCGTTTCGCTCGTGGATGTGGAGACCGGCCGGGAGCTGCTGAGGACCCCGTCGGGTGAGCGTATCTTCCGCGTCGTCTTCAGCCCCGACGGCCGGCGCTTGGCCACGGCGTGCGAGGGTCAGACGGTGCAGGTCTTCGACGCGGTCTCGGGCAAGGAACTTGACAGGCTCCGGGTCAGCGGCGGTGAACTCTGGGGTGTAGCCTTCAGCCCCAACGGCCGTTACATGGCTACCTGCAGCGGTTACAAGGGAAACGGAACAATCCAGCTTTGGGACACGAACCGTTGGAAACCATAGGAGCGGCAGCATTGGCGGTCCGTCGCGCATTCAGGACAAGCAAGGCTGCCGGTCCTACGAGGCTGCATCGCGGAGGAATATGGACGACGAGTTCCCCATGATCAGGCGACGTAAAGCTTTCACGCTGATTGAATTGCTGGTGGTGATCGCCATCACCGCTGTGCTCATGGGTTTGCTGCTACCCGCCGTGCAAAAGGTGCGCGAGGCCGCTAACCGCATGAAGTGTGCCAACAACCTGAGACAGCTCGCATTGGGAGTCCATCACTTCGCGGACGTCCATGACGGCAGGTTTCCTCCCAGTCGGGTGCAAGGCCCGGCGCCCCAGCTCAGCGTCCCGAACGGGATCCAACATGGCTTCGGAGTGTATCTCCTGCCTTTTATCGAAATGCAGGACTACTACAACCTGTACCGCTTCGAATTCAACTTTTACGATCCAGAGAACCAGGCGGTTGCGTCCATCCCTCTCAGACTCTTTCAGTGCCCATCGGCGGAGCCGGATCGGTACACGACCCAGGGCGCGTATGCAACGTACGGCGGCAGGGGCGCTTGCGGCGACTACCCCCCCACCGAAGCGGTTGCTCCCATTCTGGCCAGCGCCGGCAGCTACCAGGGGGTCCTGGAACAGAACGTCCTCACCCGAATCACCGATATTAAGGACGGCCCATCAAATACCGTCCTACTGGCTGAGGATGCTGGCCGGCCGAAAGCCTGGCGCGTGGGGCGCGCCGGCGAGGACCAGACCATCCATGGCTGCGGCTGGGCAGGATTCTATCATTCCCTCACCATTCAAGGTTCGACGCCTGATGGGCAAGCACGTCCAGGACCCTGCGCCATCAACTGCACCAACGATGGCGAGCTCTACAGCTTTCATCCCGGCGGCGCCAACGTCGTGATGGCGGATGGCTCGGTGCATTTCTTGAAGGCCGGCCTCGACATCCGCGTCTTGGCCGCGCTGGTCACGCGGTCCGGCGGCGAACTAACCTCGGACGGCGATTACTGATCGACTCCTGAGCATCATGCTGCCCAACTGAATTCGCTGGGCAACGATCCCCCCCGGCTAGCCAACAAAGATTAAGCTGTTCACTACGGCATCGGTGACCCAGTCGGCCTCAAACTCCGCAAAGACGGTCTCGTGCACGTGGCCGCCGGGTCGGCTGCTTGTAGCAGGGAGCCGTGCGGCCAGCGGCCGTACGGCAGGATCTCCCATCGGGCCCATTACAGATGCGGCGTCGCAGAACGCAGTCGCCGGGCTACTTTGCGCAAACCGAGAGTTGGAAAAGGCAACGGTGTCGATAACGCTGCGTTGCCCCGTCACCTCCATGAGCACGCCGGCGTCCAGAATGCCGTCGTTCTTGAGATTTACCACTGCCACAGTGGAGGTATCCCCCAGGTTGCCCAGGTGGCCGGCTGCCGGTGACGCTCTCGCGCGGTCGTCTTCAAAATCGCCGGTCCCCTTGTACAGCGTCCGCACGCGGAAAGAGCGATAGAGCGACCTGTCGACTTGGAAAACATAAGCCTTGGTGCCGTCCGGCCGGACTTCGATGGATTGACCGAACCGGTTGGGTGGCTCGCCCTGTCGTCCCGATGTGAAGCAATAGTTCCCGTTCGACAGCAATTGCGCGCCCCCCAGGGCGTCAGAGTAGTTCCCCAGGTCGGCGTTAAACGCGAGGGTCGCCGTCATCTTCTTTTCATCGAGCGTCCATACTTGCCCGCGACTGTGCGCATCCGGATCGCTCACCTGGCGCGTGTCGCCGTTGTCGAACAGAATCAGCGTTGAATCATGGATGTAGTGAGCGTTGTGCTGGTGGGAGAACCAGGGACTTGCATCCCCCGACTTGACCGTGAAATCGCCGTCCTGACCCAACCGCCAGATGACATGGCCGTCCCCTTTGCCGTCTTGGTAATCGATCTTGATGACCCAGTCCTGATGACGCATGGACAGGACCAGGTCCCCATCCACGCTTGACCAGCTTACGGCGTTGAGATGCAACCAATCCACCGCCGGGAGTCTGGGGACTGCGGTCGTCGGTCCTACATCGCCCGGCTGCACAATCTCGCCCAGGACGGGCCCGCGGTTGACGTCCAGGTGGTCGAAGGCGTCCCAGGCCCACGTCACCTGCAGATCTTCGTCGAGCACAACGATCATCATACCGATGTAATCGGTGGGAGTGCCGTTTATGGTGACGGTGCGCTCCGTGATCCCAATCACGGCCGTCTGCCCGTTCGGCAACCGCTGGACGTCGTGGGTAAAGCTGTAGATGATGTCGTGCCCCAAGGCGGTCAACTGTGCGTTCACCGCGGCTATATTCGTCTCCCGCACCGTATCCCCGGCCAGATCAATCTCGCGCACGATATTCCGCGAGGTAGGCGTAGGCAAGGGCGCATCAACACTGGCGCCCATCACCAGCACCTTACCCCCTGGCACTAGGCTATGCCCCAGGTCTGTGAGATTGGGAATAAAGCCCGACTGCGAGATATCGTAGTACCAGGTGACGTGCCCCTGGAGGTCGGTGACAACGGGGTTCGCAGTGTAGTTGGTATTGGCTAATCCGGGGTACTGCTGGAAGAGCATGTCTTGATCGAGGTCGCTGCCGGGACCAGGCGGCTGGATCACAATGAACGGTGGGAATACAACCGATGGTGGGATCGCCCGCGTGGTAAAGAGCATCGGCGAGGAATGATGCTGGTGATGGTGGCTCGTGACCACGTGCCGCATCTCATAAGTCGTATTGGAGAGCATGCCGGCCACAAAGAAGTTGGAACTTTTTCCCGGCTCGATCGGGACGCTATTCGTACTTCGCCACTCTGGATGAGGACCGGCCACGGCAAACTCGACATTGATCGTCTCGCCCGAGCTAGGCGGCGCGCTGTAGAGGGCGACCAGGGGGTTGGTCGTGGGAGTAATGACCGCCTGGGACCCCGTCACACGCGGCTCGACGGCGTCGGCGACGGCAGCGGAAACTGTCTCCGTCGCCTCGTATCCGTTTTTCGCGGTCACGCGGACGTTGTAAGTCCCCTCTTGTATCGGCGTCCAGGTGAAGGTGTTGCTGGGACTGAAGGCGCGCACCACGCGATATTCATCGCCGACGGGTGTCACGCTGAACTGGTAGACCAGGTCTTTCCCACAATTGTCGGCCGTGGCGGTCCAGTGGACCGGCTCCCCCACCAGTTGGAGGGCTGGCTCCCTTGGCGACAGAGAAAGCGTGCACGATGGCAGCATCCGGTCCTCGAGAGTCTCGAGCACCGGCGGCCGGCGCATAGCAGCATGGAAGGCACAGCGGCGGCGCGCCGCCCGACGATGGATTCTCGCACGCAGAGCTTTGAGCAAGTACATGATACAACCTCCCGAATTGAAAGCCGAAAACTGTCCACGCCAACGGGCGATGCACCCGGTGTGGACGAGGGTAGTGCTGCGAATCGAGCGACCAGAGAGCGGACTAAAAGCCCCTATCCGGCTAAGCCCCAGCAATGGCTCGTTGCGTCGCCAAAGAAATTTATTTTTTGCAGAATTGCCGTTAGGTATTCTCCCGTAAAACGTTTTGACATGACGGGAATGCACTCCTATAATCCCAGCGGCAATTTGGCGACGCATTTCTTCCGTTTTGGGGCTTAGAGGGTAGAGGAATGTCCGACACCGCGCAGCGGCTGGCCGCCGCCCGTGCCGGGTCGCGGGAGGCCCTGGGTCAGGTCCTCCAGGCTTGCCGGGGCTATTTGCTCCTCCTGGCCGAGCGCGAGCTGGACCCGGAACTGCGGGCCAAGGGCGGGGCTTCTGATTTGGTCCAGGAAACGTTCTTGGAAGCCCAGAAGGATTTCAGCCATTTCCAGGGGAACTCGGAAGAAGAGCTGCGGGCCTGGTTGCGGCAGATCCTCCTGCACAACCTGGCCAACTTTACGCGCCGTTACCGGGCGACCGCCAAGCGCCGCGTCGGAAGAGAGGTTGCCTTGGACGTCAGCGGTTCCTCAGCGGATCGCGAGGGTGGCTTGCTCCTCGACGCGCTCTCCCCCAGTGGTCTGGCCATCGAAGAAGAGCGCGTCCAGGCGTTGCGGCAGGCTCTGGAGCGCCTGCCCGATGACTACCGCCGCGTAATACTTCTGCACTACCAGGAACAACGGCCATTCGAAGAGATCGCCCCCTTGATGCACCGTTCTTACGATGCCGTGCGTTCCCTCTGGGCCCGAGCGATTCGGCGCTTGCGCCAGGAGATGGAACCCCCACCGTCGGCGGACGAGGTGCCTGGGTGACAACCAAACGGCGTGCCTGTTCCGGGGTCAACCGCCCTGTCGGTTGTTCTTAGTACGGCCTTCCCAGGCCGTCCGGGTTAGCAACGGAATCAAGGTCATGAAAGTAGACGCCGACGAGAATCTGGAGGCGGAATACCCGAGCTTGTTGGCAGCCTGCGAGGCGGCCCTGGATTCACCCGCGCCGCCGTCCTCCTTCCAAGCGCAAAACGTGCCGCCGGACGTGCAGCTCGACCTGGAACGGGACATGGCCTGTGTGAAGCTGCTGCGCCAGGTGCTGCCCTTATTGGATTGTTCTGCTGCGCCCACGGCTGCGGATAGGACGGATGGGCAATCCGTGCTGCCATGGACCCACCTGGGCCGCTTCGAAATCCGGCGCGAATTAGGGCGCGGCAGCCACGGAATCGTCTACCTGGCGTATGACCCGGGGCTCGGCCGAGAGGTCGCCCTCAAGATCCCGCGGGCTGACGTCCTGGCCGATCCGGATCTGCGCCACAGGTTCCAGCGCGAGGCGCGGGCCGCGGCGGGGCTCGATCATCCCAACTTGGTGCCGGTCTATGAGGCCGGCGAAGTCGGACCGGTCTGCTACATCGCTGCGGCCTACTGCCCGGGCATCACACTCGCCCACTGGCTCAAACAGCATGAGGCGCCGGTACCGTATCGGACGGCGGCCGAGCTCGTCGCCGTGCTGGCCGAAGCCGTCGAGTATGCCCACCGGCATGGCGTGGTCCACCGCGACCTCAAGCCGGGCAACATTCTACTGGTGAGTGGTGGAATGGTGAGTGGTGAGTCTGCTGAGCCACCGCCCACCACGCCGAAGATCACCGACTTCGGCCTTGCCAAGCTGTTGCCGAGCCAGGCCGTGTTGTCGGCACAAACCCAGACCGGGGCGATCGTGGGGACGGCCAACTACATGGCGCCCGAGCAGGCGGGCAGCCGGGCCGGCCAGGTCGGCCCGGCTGCGGACCACTATGCGTTGGGGGTTATTCTTTACGAGCTCCTCACGGGCCGGACCCCCTTCCAGGGAGACTCCGCTCTCGAAGTTTTGTTGCGCGTGCGGACCGAGGAACCGCTTTCCCCCGCCCGACTACGGCGCAAAGTGCCACGCGATCTGGAAACCATCTGCCTGCGCTGCTTGCAAAAGGAGCCCCACAAGCGCTACGCCAGCGCTGGCGCCTTGGCAGAGGACTTGCGCCACTTCCTGGCCGGCGAACCAATTCAAGCCCGGCCGATCCGCCCGTGGGAGCGAACCGTGAAGTGGGCTCGGCGGCGACCGGCAATCGCCGCGCTGACGGCAGCGGTTTTCGTCATCACAGTCCTGGGCTTCGGACTGGTCGGCTGGCAATGGCTGCGCGCCGAAGCGGCCTTGGGGCAGGTCGCCGACAAGGCCAAGGCCGAAGCCGAGGCGAATCGGCAGCTGGCACAGACTCTCTACTTCAGCCTCATTGCCCTGGCGTATCGCGAGCTTTCATCGGAGAACTGGGGCCGGGCCGAGGAAGTCCTCCAGCAGTGCCAGGATCATTTGCGGGGTTGGGAGTATCACTACCTCAGACGACTACGGCATGCCCCTCCCTTCGTCATTCGCCTGGGCGAGCGCCGGATCATGGGCGATGGCTTCGACATGGCGTTCAGCCCGGACAGCCGGCTGCTCGCGCTTCCAAGCGGCGACAACACCATCAAAATCTGGGACGTTGCCGGCAGCCAGCGGGCGGTGTCAACCCCCCGATTTATCCTTTGCGGACACACGGACTGTGTTGTAAGCGTGGCCTTTAGTCCGGACGGCCAGCGCCTGGCTTCGTCGAGCGCAGACAATACGGTGCGCATCTGGGACCTAACCGCAACCGACGAGCCGGAAGCGTTAGCGACGGGAGGAAGTGTATTAACGGCCCTGCGCACGCTCGAAGGGCACACCGACCGGGTCCTCAGCGTGGCCTTCAGCCCCGATCACGGTCGGCTTTTGGCGACGGCCAGCAACGACCGGACTGTAAAGCTCTGGAACACTTGCACCGGGCAACTCCTTTTCGACCTTCCGGGCCAGTCCGTCCCAAACGACCATGTGCACCTGGCATTTAGCCCGGATGGCCGTTATCTCGCCTCGGGGAGCGAGAGCAACACGGTTAGGGTTTGGAACGTCGTCACAGGTCAAGAGCTTTTCAGGCTGGTTGGTCACACGCAGCCGGTCTTCAACGTAACGTTCAGTCCGGACGGCCGGCGCCTTGTCTCAGCCGGCCACGATGGGCTGGTCAAAGTCTGGGATCTACCGCGTGCCGAGCCGGGGGCGTCAGCCCCCGGAGGGCGGGTATTAGCCCCGCAGTACACCTTTACGGAACGCTCCTACAGCGTTTGGTGCGTGGCCTTCAGCCCCGACGGCCAGCGCTTGGCCGTCGGTAGCGAGTTATCGGACGGCGCCGTGCGCGTCTATGATGCGGCAACCGGAGGACTCCTGCTGCCCCCGCTCCGGGGTCATAGGCGCGTCGCCAGCGTTGCCTTCAATGCCGACGGCAGGCGCCTGGCCTCGGCCGGCCTGGACAAGACGGTACGGCTATGGGACACAGAGACCGGTCGCGAAATCCTCACGTTAACAGATCACACCGATCTGGTGGGACGCGTTCTGTTCAGCCCGGACGGTCAGCGCCTGGCCTCGGCCAGCGCCGATGGCACGGTACGCCTCTGGGACGCCAGTCCCTACGATGAAGCCGCTGATCGCAGTACCGCCACACTCCGTGGACACAGCGGCGAGGTTTATGACCTTGCCTTCAGCGAGGATGGTCGCCTCGCCTCGGCGAGTGCCGACAAGTCGATCAAGATCTGGAATACCAAGACCGCCCAGGAGGAGTTCACTCTTCGCGGCCACACGGATACCGTCTTCAGTGTCGCATACAGTCCCGATGGCCGGCACCTCATCTCAGGAAGCCACGACAAGACCGCAAAGCTTTGGGACACTGAAAGCCGCAAGGTACTTTACACCCTCGACGATTTCAAGGGAATGGTTCGTAGCGTGGCGTTTAGTCCCGACGGCCGCACCATTGCCACTGGCTCTGTGCAGTTGGTGCAGCTCTGGGACGCTAAGAACGGCCAAGAACTCAATCGCCGCCTTTACGCCGACCCGGAACATGTCCGATGTGTGACATTCAGCCGAAACGGAAAGCACCTCGCCGCGGTCGGCGCGCATATGACCGCGATAGTCTGGAACCCGGACAGCGGCGAACAGGTCTCCTTCAGGGGGCACCTGACGCGCGTGATTAGCGTTGCGTTCCACCCAACGGGGGAGTTTTTGGCCTCCGGGGATGGCGACTATAAAGTAAAGCTCTGGAATGCGGCTACAGGCAAAGGGATCGACACCCTTTCCGGACACACCGACTTCGTTGTGGGCATCGCCTTCAGCCCGAATGGCCAATACCTCGCCACAGCGAGCTGGAGAGAGGTTATCGTCTGGATCTGGGATGGGAAGTCGTTCGCCCAGGTCCAGAAGTTGGGCCGATTCGCCGGGCCGATTTGGTGCCTGGCCTTTAGCCCCGACGGCAAACGCCTGGCCGCCGGCGGCGGCTACAAGGGCAAAGGGGAAATCAAGATTTGGGATGCGAGTCTGTGGGAATAGGAATCGGTCATTCATCATTAGTTCTACAGCATCACTTGTCACACTGGGCAAGCTTGACCAACGATCAATTAGGGATTTACGGCGACCGAGATTATCCAGCTTAAATCAAAACGGGCAAGGTGATGCGGTAGAGTTAGTTATTGGGACTTTCGAAAGGCGAGGTTCGTGGTCACGGGGCAGTAGGTAAAAGCTGCAAGGCAGTATCAAAAGTGCAAAGTGAAAAATGCAAAATACAGACAAAAAGAATACGTTCATGGGAGTGGGAATACGTCGCAGCGGAGAGGCGGTTTTTGTGAAGTCATAAGTAGGGATCTTGTTGAGGGTTCGGGAATACGTCGCAAGGGAGGTCGATACGTCCAGGGTTTGCAATTACGTCCACGGGGGCCGGGGGGTGGTGGACGAAACGTATTTTTTTTCAGAAGCGATTGTAACAGGTTGGCGTGCGTTATGCGAAGAGGGAGCATTCCTCAATCTTGCCCATTTTGAAAAGTGATGCTGTCGAGTTAGTCATTAGCGGATCGCGAATGACTAAGGACCAATGACTAAGGACGACAACAGGAGTTCGCCATGATCCGCACACACCGAGGATTTACGTTAATCGAGCTGCTCGTAGTTATTGCCATCATCGGCGTACTTATCGGCCTGCTCCTGCCCGCCGTGCAGAAGGTGCGCGAGGCCGCCAATCGAATGGCTTGCACCAACAACCTGAAGCAGCTCGGCTTGGGCTTGCACAACTACCACGACGTGCACCACAAGTTTCCTCCGGGTGCGCTGGGCCGGCGCGCCGGATTCCCGCAATTCGATGGCTTAACGGGCCACGGGCTCGGGACCTTCCTCCTGCCGTACGTCGAACAGGAGGCGCTTTTCCGCGAGTACCACTGGGATGTCTCCTGGCTCGACCCGCCAAACCAGGAGGTCGTCAGAACGCAATTGCGTGTCTGGCAATGCCCCTCTGCGGAGCCGAACCGGATTCAGGACGGGTCAGTGATTACCGTAATGCCGCCTGCCGGCGAGCTTTTCAACGGCTACGCCGCCTGCGGGGACTATGCCGGCATACTGGGCGTTGACCCGCAATTGGTCGAGCGAGGCGTGATTGATCGCCCAGTCGGACCGCGTGATGTGGCGGGGTATTACGAGGGGGTGTGCGTGCTGAACGGCGCCAGATCCATGGCCGACATTTCTGATGGTAGCGTCCACACGATCCTCATGGCCGAATGCGCGGGCCGGCCGCAACTCTGGCACCGACGCGCGAAAGTCCCCAACGTCTGGCTCACCGGCGGCGCCTGGGCATCACGCAACCTTTTGTGGTGCCGGGGTGCTACACAGGATGGGACAGCTTTTTACGGCCGGTGCGCCATCAATTGCACAAATGACCGTGAAGTCTATAGCTTTCACCCCGGCGGCGCCAACGTTGTGATGGCGGACGGCTCGGTCCATTTCTTGAGAGAAGGAATGGAGATCCAAATTTTGGCCCGGCTGGTCACGCGGGCCGGCGGGGAAGTAGTCTCGGCCGGCGATTATTGACATTTCTATTTGGCTACAGAGATTATCTAACAGGGCATGGAACAATAATTGAACTGCAGAGCGTCAGTGCGCCAGCATCCCATTACAGAGGTCACAGACTACGAGACTCCAGTTGAAGTGGCTTTCCCTGGATTCGTTTCGCGCTCAAAAAATATGTTGCAAGAAGAGTGACTTTTCTTGCAACAGTTAAGTGCCCGCCCGACTTGAAGTTCGGGAATATGTCGCAGGGGTGCCGGAGGGGGTTGCAAGGCAACGTATTTTCCTGCAAGTCTTTTGTCATCGCCGCGAACCCTCGTTCGTCATTGAATCCAATTTTCTTTCCACTGCCTCGGGGCCCATCAGCGGTTCCTGGCAGGTGTAGTCCCGGCAAATGTACGTGGCCACCCCCCCGGACGCCGTTTTGCCGAGAAGCAACGGCACTAACTCTTCAGTATGCTTTGATGTATCGGCGGGACTTTTCAGTGCCACTATTTTGGACGGCTGAAAGCCGCGATGGATGGCCTGCAGTACCTGCTGGGTATCCGGCTCCTCCGGATTGCCGATGATGGCGAATTCTTCCACAGGTCCCAAGTAAAAGTCGAGCGCGATGAGCATTTGGCCGGCGGCCATCGGCGCTTGGACCATCAAACCGTGGAACCGATTCAATGTGATCTCGGCTTTCTTCAGGAAATCGTCGCGGCCGGTCAACCGGGCCAGGTGAAGGAGAGCGGTGACAGCCATGGAATTGCCGGACGGGATAGAACTATCCTGCGGATCCTTGGAGCGAGTGATGAGCGGTTCGTGGTCGCGGCCGGTATAGAAGAAACCTCCCTCGGCGGGGTCCCAGAATTGATCGATCATGATGCCGGCGATTTCGCAAGCGGCTTCAATCCAGCGAAGCGAAAACGTTGCTTCATAAAGGGAAATCAAGCCATTGAGGAAGAACGAATAATCCTCGAGGTAGCCGTTCAGTTTGGGGTCAGAACCGGCGAACCAGGTGCGGAACAAACGGCTGTCGGGGGCGCGCATGCGCTGGAGAATGAAATCGGCGGCCCGGGCGGCGCCGGCCGCGTATGCCGGATTTGCCAGAGGCAGAGCTGCTTGCGCAAGGGCGTCGATCATCAGGCCATTCCATGCGGTCAAGACTTTTTCATCCCGCGCCGGCCAGGTGCGGCGGCTTCGCACCTCAAAGAGTTGTTTTTTGGCTTCGCCCAACAACCGGCGCAATTCCGGCTCCGCAACTTGCCGCAAACGTGCAACCTGGGCATTGGTCTTGGTGCGATTGAGGATGTTGTGCCCATCCCAGTTGCCGTCCTTCTCGACATCGTAAACATCCATGAATAGGTCGGCGGCTTCCTTGCCGAGCACCGATTCGATTTCCGCGGCCGACCAGACAAAGAACTTGCCTTCCACGCCTTCGCTGTCCGCGTCCTGGGTGCTGAAGAACGCCCCTTCCGGACCGGTCATTTCGCGGCGAACGAAGCCCAGGGTTTCCTCGACCACTTCACGGTAATAGTTGTTGCGGGTGGCCTGATAGGCCTCCAGGTACGCCAGAGACAGGAGAGCATTGTCGTAGAGCATTTTTTCGAAATGGGGCACCAGCCAGCGCTCGTCGGTACTGTAGCGGTGGAAGCCGCCGCCCAGGTGGTCGTACATGCCGCCCATGGCCATGTGGTCCAGCGTTGTTTGCGCCATGTGCAAGGCATCGTCATTGCCGAACCTTTTCCAGGCGCGCAGAAGCAGGCGAAGTTCCATGGAGTGCGGGAATTTCGGGGCATGTCCGAAACCTCCGTACGTGCGGTCAAAGGACCGGCTCAACAGGGAAACGGGGGTCTGTATCAACCCGGCATCCAGGGCGCTGGACGCGGATTCGAGCGTATCGCTTTTCTGGAGTTGGCTTGTGATTTGCCGAGCGGATTGGAGGATTTCGTCGCGGCGTTCGCGCCAGGCATCCGCCAGGGCCAGCAGAATGCGCTTGAAGGAAGGGCGGCCATAGTTTTCCACGGGGGGAAAATAGGTTCCGCCATAAAAAGGCTGCAAATCCGGCGTCAAAAACATCGACATGGGCCATCCCCCCTGCCCCGTCAACATTTGCACTGCGGACATGTAGATCTGATCGAGATCGGGCCTTTCTTCGCGATCGACCTTGATGCTGATGAAATGGTCCTTGAGGATTTGCGCGATTTCCGGATCTTCAAAGCTTTCGTGCTCCATGACGTGGCACCAGTGGCACGCCGAATAGCCGATGCTGAGAAAGATGGGTCGATCCAGATTACGCGCCCGAGCTAGCGCCTCCGGTCCCCACGGATACCAGTCGACCGGGTTATGCGCATGTTGTTTCAAATAGGGACTGGTTTCGTGAATCAGCCGATTGGTATACTCGAGTTGCCCGCTCATGGAATGCTCCGCGAAAGAGGAGGAGAATTCACGGAGCTTATCTTATTGGTTATTATTCTTCCGGAACGGCATTACCAACGATGGTCACGGTAACCGGGGCCTGATTCGGAAGATCGGTTCTGATTTGCAATTGCCGGCGCAGTTCGCCGGCCTGAGCCGGTTGATACGTGAAAGTGACCGTTTGCACCTGGGCCGCGGCCTGGGGGATTTCGGCGTGGAGGTCGGTGCCCAGTCCTTCAATGGCCAGGATCTTGAAAGGTTTTCCGGCATAAACGTTGACCCGCTTGGTCACCGTATCGCCGATTTTGGGATTGCCCAATTGCAGGGTGCCCGGCTTGACCGTCAAAGGCGCTTGAATCATCGCCTCTACCAGGACCGGCACCAGGGGGCTGGCGGGGTCGTTGGTTTTCAAGACGAGTTCGTGCTTGAATAATCCCGGAGGTGCATCGGCCTTGAGCGCGGTGCGGATGCGATAACCCACTTTCCCCGGCTGGCGGTACAGTTGATCCAGAGTTACGTCCAGCGGAGCGTCGCTTTTGTCCACTTCTCTTACGGTCCAGTCGAGCGTGCCGGCATATTCCACATCGATGGTTCTTTCCGGCGTCTGGCCACGTTGCACCACTCCGAATTTGACCTGGCCCGGATTGAATACCACATCCGTCCGGCTATGCGCCGATACCCGAATTGCAGTAGTCGATGTATACTGAGGACCGACGGTAATGTAGATCGTTACTGTTCGCGGGCCGGTAAATAGCCTTGCGTTCATGTTGACTTCCAGGTAGCCGCTTTCGCGCGGTTGCAAACGGTTGGTGGAGAGTGAGGCCGTCACGCAGCCGCAGGAAACTCGCTCGATGCCAACATCGAGGGGCACGGCCCAGATGTTGGTCATGGGAAAGCGGTAGTAGAGTTGGGCGCCATGCGGAGCGTTACCGAAATCGTGGGAGGTATTCCCTTTAAACATTTTGTCCAGCCACGCCCCGGTTTGGGCCGAAATCTCCGTCGTCGCTAAAAGAAGGGTAACCAGGGCCAGTCCTGCCATCCGCATGGTAAGCATACCTGAAGGAAGACACGTAGCAGGCACATTCCATGTGCCGTCCGCCCGATGTCCGTGAGACGATTGTAGCGGGACGTAGTTTGGGGGTGAAGACAGGAATCGAGCATGTTTCGGGTTGTAGCCACTTTGTTCATGCCAAAATAGGGGATTTTGCCAAGAAGGAGGAATTGTGATGTCCGCGGATGCGACGGGCTTGGTCAAAACTGCGTTGATTGCAGAATTGGAAGAGTTGCAGAATGCCGTTCGCGAAGTGGCCAACAACCTCACCGAAAAGGAGTTGTGGACCAAACCGATTGAGCCCGGCAATTCCATTGGCAATCTGATTTTGCATTTGACGGGCAACCTGAATCATTTTGTCGGCGCCCAATTGGGGGACAGCGGCTACATTCGCGATCGGGAACGGGAATTTACCGAGACTAACGGGCCGGCCCGGGATGCCCTGCTCGCCGATCTGAATGCGGTGGTGGCCACATTTCGCAATGTCGTTTCCCGATTGACCCCCGGGCAGTTGGCAGGACCTCATCCGGAACCGCGCCTGGGAATGGTGTATAAGGGCCTGGTGCATCTGGTCGCTCATTTTGCTCTGCACTGCGGCCAGATGTCGTATATTTCCCGGATGGTCAAACGGCCGCTGCCCACTTCTCTTTCATGAACCGCAGCCCTTGGGTGTACACTTCCTCGGCACTCGGGAAGAGATCACGCCAGACCTTGGTAGCGGCGGCCAAATCGGGTAATGCTCGGCCAAAAGCCTCGATGACCAGCCAGCCGTCGTATTTCGCCTGACGAAATGCCTTGAACGATTCATCCCATTGGACATGACCCTTTCCCGGAGTACCGCGATCATTTTCGCTGATATGGATGTGGATTACGTTATCCATCACCGCGGCGATCGTCGCAGGGATGTTTTTCTCTTCAATGTTGGCGTGAAACGTGTCATACATCATGCGAAAATGCGGGTGATTGACCGCGTTGACCAGGGATTTTGCATCGGCGGCGGTGGTGAGGAAGTAGCATTCAAAGCGATTCAAGTATTCGATGGCCAGCATGACGCGGGCTTTTTTCGCTTCCTCGGCGGCCTGGCGGAGCACATCGGCCGCGCGTTTTTTTTCGTCGCTCGTTGGGCCGGAGCCGGAAAAAACGGCGAGGGGAGAATGATACGGACCACAAAGATTTTCCCCACCTAGAATCGCGGTCATTTCGATCGCCCACTGAATCCGCTTGAGCGCAGCATTCCGCACCCCGGCATCCGGGCTGATCGGGTTGGCGTCCGGGCCGACCACCGTGACCGTGGTGCACTTGAGGCCTTGATTATCGAGTTCCCGGCGCAGGGTCTTGTAATGAGCGGCATCGCCCTCGAACAGAGGTATTTCCACCCCGTCAAACTCGGTTTGTTTCAGCTTGGCAAAGAGCGGGAAGTGTTCGCTGGTGACATGGGTGGTCCACAAAAGCAAGTTCATGCCGGTCTTCATGGTTGGCAACTCCCGGTTTTGAAAAGAGTTCGGTTGCGATAGAATCGGGGTGTATTGTGTGGGAGCGCAACCTCTTTGGCAAGGATAGTAGCCGGCACACTCCGTGTGCCGTCCGCCGGGAGCAAGACCCTCATGGATCAGATCAACGCCCGATCGATCTTCAGTCCGGCGATCGGCTATATCCGCCGCGGCGGCTTTAATTGGACATGCAATCCCTATCTCGGCTGCTCGTTCGGCTGCACCTACTGCTATGCGATGTTTTTGCCCCAGAATCGTCGTCCCAAAGAAGATTGGGGCAAATGGTTTCAAGCAAAAAACAACGCCGTAGAACTGGCCCGGAAATCCGCGGCCAAAGTCGCCGGACAGGCCGTGTACATCTCCAGCGTGACCGATCCCTATTTGCCGGCCGAACGGACCCTGAAATTAACGCGCGGCATTTTGGAGGTTTTGATTCCCTTCCAGCCCCGGATTCTGATTCAAACCCGGGGACCGCTCGTGGTTCGGGACCTGGATATAATGGGCCAATTGCAGGCGGTGCGCGTGAACATGTCGATTCCGACCGACAGCGAAGAGATCCGCAAGACCTTTGAACCCAAAGCACCGCCGTTGGAGCGCCGCTGGGAAGCCATCGAAGAAGTGAAAACTGCCGGCATACCGGTCGGCATTTGCGTGACGCCAATGCTGCCCCTCGCCGATCCGGAGAGTTTTGTGGAACGGATTGTCGCATTTCAGCCGGATGTGCTCGTTACCCAGGACTTTCAACGCAGCGGGGGAGCCTACGGCGCGAGCACGGGCGCAGTAGCCGAAAAAATACTGCGCAAACACGGCTGGACATCTCACGATTACAGGCAATGCGTGGCAAGGCTAAAACAGCGGGTCGCCACTTTCGAAGGGGAGTGCGGCTTCTTTCCCCCGATGGCTCGCATCCTATCATGGTGACGCCCCCACGCCCCACGTACTTCAAACGTCGCTCACCTTCACCCACTTTTCTTCCTTCGCCGAACGCAGGACAGCATCGCACACTAGTTGCGTCCGCAACGCAGCGCGGAAGTCCGGCTGAGCGGGCTTTCCTTTTGTCAGACCTTCCAGGAAATCCGCCACCTGATGCACGAAACTGTGTTCATAGCCGATTTGCAGACCAGGTACCCACCATTTCCCCATGTAAGGATGGTCTCCATCGGTGACATGGATCGATCGCCAGCCGCGGACAATTCCCTGGTCGCGGTGGTCGAAGTATTGCAGGCGGTGCAGGTCATGCAGGTCCCAAAAGATGGATGCATGTTCGCCGTTGATTTCAAACGTGTACAGAGCCTTGTGGCCGCGGGCGTAGCGGGTGGATTCAAAGTTGGCCAGAGACCCATTGCTGAACCGGGCCATGAATGTGCAGGCATCGTCGATGCCGACCTTTTCTATTTTTCCGGTGAGATTGTGTTTTCGTTCTTTGATGAAGGTCTCGGTCATGGCGTTGACGGCGGCAATGGAGCCGTTCAGCCATATGGCCGTGTCGATACAGTGGGCGAGCAGATCGCCGGTGACGCCGCTGCCGGCGGCCGCCACGTCCAGCCGCCACAGCGCGGTGCCGCCTTGCGGCAGGTCGGCGCTAATCGTCCAGTCCTGCAGGAACTTGGCGCGGTAATGAAAAATCCGCCCAAGCCTGCCCTCATCGATTAATTGCTTGGCCAGCGCTACAGCGGGGACTCGGCGATAGTTGTACCAAACCATGTTTGGTACTTTGGCTTTCTCCACCGCCTCAACCATCTTTTGCCCTTCCGGACCGTTCATCGACAGCGGTTTTTCACAAAGAATCATCTTCCCCGCCTTGGCGGCGGTAATGGCGATTTCGGCGTGAGTATTGTTGGGAGTGCAAATATCGATGAGATCGATATCCGTTCGCTCGATCAGCTTCCGCCAATCCGTTTCTATGGATTGGTAACCCCACTTCTCGGCGAAGGCCTTCGTCTTGTCGGCGCTGCGAGCGCAAACGGCTTTCAGAACGGGTTTATATTCCAGGTCGAAAAAGTTGTTTACCTTGCAGTAGGCATTGGAGTGTGCCCGCCCCATGAAGCCGTAGCCGATCATGCCGAGGTTGAGTGGTTTTGTCATGATTGTGTCGTGGGTTATTTGTTGGTAGAAAAGTAATCACAGATTGACTGCGCCACCTTGGCACAGAGCAGGTTGCCGGCATTGTCGGCGCGCCAGGTTTTGTCTTCATTCTCGGCGGTCAGGACGCAAACAGCCACGGCGCCTCTTTTCAGATACAGAATTCCCGCATCGGTACGTGCATCGTTTACCGAACCGGTCTTGTGCGCTATCACCGTTCCAGGGGGCAAAAAATGGGGAAATTTATCCTTGTCCTCGCATTTTTTGAGGTGCTCCAGCATCTCCTGGGAGGCATCGGGGCTGATGAATTTGCCGGCGTGCAGTTTTTCCAGAATGAGGACCATTTCGCGGGCGGTAGTGGACCCCAAACCGAATTTCTTGGTGCGCTCGGGGAAAACCGAGGTGGTGCTGCCGCGAAAGACCTTTGCGTGAATTTTCGTATTGGGAAAGCCCCACGCCTCCATGCGTTTGGCGGTCGCATCAATGCCGATCTTGTCCAGGACCAAGTTGGTGGCGGTGTTGTCTGAAAAGACGATCATCAGTCGAATCGCATCTCGCAATGGAAATGTCGCCCCGTCGCTGAAATGGCTGGTGAGAATACCCGTTCCCTCGACTTTGTCCGCCTGGCGGAGCGTTACCGCATTGGACAAATTGATCTTTCCTTCCGCAACCTGTTGGTACGCTTCAATCATCACTGCCAGTTTGATGAGGCTGGCGGTGGGCATTGGTTCATCGGCGTTGAGAAAGTAGCTCTCCCCCGTTTCGAGATGCTGGACCGCAATGGCGACTTTCCCCTTGTGTGCCTTGGCCAGCGGGGCAAGGCGCATCTCCAGGCGTTCTGCCGGTGGATTCTCCGACGAAAACACTGCCGCAAGGCAGAGGATAACGGCAAACACGGCGTTGCTCTCCTCGATTCAGGATCCTAGTCGGTCTTGTCGTTCACGCCACGTACTTGTGCCGCATCTTGTCGAGGAAGCGCTTGCTGTCGGCGGTGACTTCCCAGGCGTTGGGCCAGAAACACAGGTCGATGCACCACCAATCATTGGGGACGCCGGCCCTGTTCAACGCGGGCAGGAGTTGATCAAAGTTCAGGGTCCCCTTGCCGAACGGTGCATGCGTGCTCGTGTTATGCTCGTTGAGGGTGCTGTCCGAGTCGATCAGATGGAGATGCGTGATCTTGCCTTTCAATTTTTCCAAGAGTTCGAGCGCGCCGCCCGGAAGAATCTCTTTGCCGCCGACGTGGTTGGAACCGACCGCAGCGCACATGTGCGCGTGGCAGGTGTCATAGAGAACGCCGAAATTCGGGTTGCCCCGCTCGCGCACGGCATTGACCAGGGCAATGATCTCCGAAGGTTTGTTAATCGGGAAGCCCGGCTCGAATTCCCAGCAGATCCGGATGCCGCGATTGGCGGCCAGCTTGGAACACAGGTCGAACGCGCGCATCGCCCGATCAAACGCGACTTTCATGTCGGTCCCGGTCTTCAAGAAATCGTTAATCGGTTCTACGGTATCGACGCGAATCAGATCGATGCCAAGATCCTCGGCAAAAAAGAGATTCTTGGCGAAGGCGGCAATATAAGGCCCGCTATCGGCCACGCTCAGCAATTTTTGCGACCACAGGTCGGCCGCCAAACCGGAAAACTGCAAACCATGATCCTTCACGGCTTTTTTCAGGGCATAACGTTTTTCTTTCGTATCGCAGGTGTCCGGTCCGGGGTGCGGGTTAAATCCGCCCAGTTCAACGCCTTCGTAGCCAAGGTCGTGCAATTTGTGCAGGACCTGGTGAAAATCATTCGTGGGCTGTTGCTGATTGAAAATGAAGGCCCAGCTACCTATCGAAAGTTTCTTCATGGTTGAGATCTCCGGTGGAATTCGAACAGTGTTCCTAGCCCGGCGCATAGCGCTTATAGTCGCCCACGTTCGGTGCCTGGGGGTTGGTTTCCGGTCCGAAATACCGCAAAGTGACGAGCGGCTCGCTGCCGGTGTTGTCGAATACGACACCGTTGTGGGCGGTCTCATAGCTGACGAAAACTTCATCCTCGGTCAATTCGCCGTAGCGAATCATCGCCGGCGTTTGTAATCGTTGTTTGCCGATCCAGCCGTTTCCCTGCACGGTTATCAGGCCGTAGGCGCCGTTATCCCGGAGCGTAACGCGTACGCCGGAATTGACGGTCAATTCCTTGGCGCTGAAAAGTTCCTGCCCATTTAGTTTGCCATATACGACCCAACGATCCACATAACCGTTCGCGGCGGTGTTGCCGATCGGAATCGGTTCCAGGTAATGGTGGTCCTTGAAATTGGGATCGACATTGCCTTCCCAATCCAGCTGGTCGACAAGATAATCCAGGTCTTGGTGGCGATCCTGGGGAACATCTTTGACAAGCAGTTCCCAGGGGACGGGCCTCCCTTCGACCATCGATTGATACATGGCGAACACATCGGAGCCCCATTGCGGTTCATACGTAACCAAAGAGCCGGGCGCGTGCAGAATACGTGGGGGTACAAGCCAGCCGGTGCCCGGTTTGAGCCGATACGCTTTGCTGAAATCGGTGATGCCGTTATCGCCCTGGTTCCACCGTTCGAGACAACGGCGAATGTCGCTCTTCGTTGTGCCGGGTTCGAGACCGAAAAAGGTGTACGGGAAATTATTGCCCCCGGCGTTCAACTGGGGTGGAAAATAATAAGATTCCGGCTTACCCTGTTGTCCAACCAGCGCGGCCTGCGCGTTGCTCTGGTGCATGTGGTGCGGAATCGGCCCGAGGTTGTCGAAGAATTTGCTGTAAACCGGCCAGCGTTGGTAGCGCTCCCAGATTACGGATCCGACCAATCGCTCCCCCTCAATGCTAATCGCGTCTTTTAACGTAAAGACGCGCTTGCCTTCATGCACCACGTAACTCAGGCCTTCATCCGGGGGAGCGCCTGGATTGGCGGCGCTCGTCGTCGAGGCAAACCATCGTTCGTCGATGCCGCCCCGGTGACCACCCAAAGCGTATAGATCTTGAGGAGCCAGTTTGATCCGGCGGCCGGGCATCAGGAAGGAGCGAGGCACCCAGGTTGGCGCCAGTCGAATTATCCCATGTGTTCCATCGAGCACCTGCCGGACCAACGCACCCTGGCCCCGGCCCGGCAGCGCTGACGGTTTCAGTTTCTTGTATTTGACCCTGACTTTGGTTTTAACCGGCTTGGTTTTTTTTCTCCCCATGCCAATGAACTCCTCAGGAGGGAAACGAAAGGTCAGAAGATTAGGGAAAGATTAGGGTCGGCGCGATTACCGGTTTGTTTTCCGTTTTTCAATCGTTCCATTTGTACCTTTCCTATGAAAAGAGACTCTTTGCAGGTAGGAAATTTGTCGCAAATGCAATTTAAGATGATATTTCACAACAACTTAAGGAAAAAATGTTTCTTAATGGATTGGTGATGCAAACGTGTGTTTTTCATGTGTGATTGCCAAGCTTTAAAAGATTTGACGGCGAAACGCGAACTTAATTTAAGAGGTATACGTCTGGTAATGGGTCAAAAATATTGAGGCACGGAATAGGAACAAGCCGTGGTCTTAAACCTGGAGGAGAAGCACATGAACGCCCGGAAACATAAATCGCAAAAGAGTCGTCCCCAATTAGTGTTGGCCCACGCGAATACCGACTATGCGCGCTCCGTAAGCCATTATTATCGCCAGTTGGGATGGGAACCACATCTGGTTGGTTGCGGCCGGGACGCTCGGCAATTGGCGCGCCGGCTGGCTCCAGCGGCGGTCATTCTCGGTACGGAATTACCCGATGAAAGCGGTTGGCTCACCTGCCAGAAACTGCGCCAGGAGAACCCAGATCAGAGAGTGTTGTTGGTTATGGCCGAAGCTTCCTCGGATGATTACCGGTTTGCCGAATTCGTCGGCGCTTCTGCTCTGATCAAGGAAGAGGATGGGGTCCCCGCGCTGGTCGATGAAGTTGGCCAGGCGTTTTCTTTGACGTCCATCGGATAATCGGTTCGTGTTCATACAAGATACTATCTCACAAAGGGGTCAGACCCCGTGATTTTAGGGATCTGACCACTTTTTGAGATACGAACTGCGGCTGAACATTCCGGCATCACCCTATTTCAAAAATGCATTCTACTTCCACGGGAATATTTCCCGGCAAGGAGCCCATGCCAACGGCACTGCGCGCGCCGACGCCGGCATCTTCGCCAAAAACGTCGGCCATCAATTCCGAGAAGCCGTTAATGACATGCGGCTGTTCCTTGAATTCCGTTGTTGCATTGACCATGCCCAGAGTTTTGACGAGGCGTTTCACCTTGTCCAGCGAACCCAAGGTATTGCGGACCGTACTCAGGATCGCCAGCCCAACGATTCGGGCAGCTTCTTTCCCCTGTGCCGTGGTCATGTCGGCTCCCAACCGTCCCTGCATCGTCGTCCCATCCGCCTTGATCGGTCCATGGCCAGATACGTAAAGCATGTTGCCCGCCAGGACCGCCGGTTTGTATTTTGCTACTGGCTTGGGAGGCTTTGGCAGAGTCAGATGAAGTTCTTGAATGCGCGTTTCCGGTTTTGACTGCATCGATTGCTCCTTCGCTTGATTGGGTGGCGGAAAAAAAGGATAAAGCTTGCAGGACTCCGTTTTTCATCCTTCCATGATTTACTCGACCGCTACCCGATCGGTCAAGGAGAGGGAATAAAAAAGCATGAAAAAGACGTATGACAATTCTTCTCCTTCGTGTTTCATCCTTTTTTCCGGATGCTCAGCCGATAGCGCAAGCCGGTGTTTTGCAGGTCTTCGCCGGGAATGCGACTGTTCAAAACTGCGGCTTGGCCGTCGCGCTGATACTCGAACGGTTTATCGATGCCCGGGTCGTTCGGCACCGGGACCTCGGTCACCTGGCTCAATTGGTCCGGAAGATGGCCGTCATGAGTGCTCGCATAAAGTCGCAGCGCCTCGATCACCTGCAGGGCGGCAATTTTTCGGTCGAGCCGGATTTGCGCTGTTTGCACCTTGTTAATCACCGGCAGCAACTTTCGGGCCAGCCGAGTGGCCTCGGTGGAACCCGACGCCTCCATCCGCTTCCGGGCTTCCGCCCAGACCGGCCGGGACACGGAGTATGGCAAGTACGCCGCCTTGAACTGATCATCGCGCAGATCCTTGAAATAGCCGCCAATGTAAAGAAGCAGAACCTGTGCCGCGGACATCGCATCGATTTCCGCGGTAGTGCTCTTCATCCGGGCGGCCAAATACTCCTTTGCCTTGGGTAAGTCCGGCGACTTGGAAGCGGCGTCGGCCGACGTTGTCCCGGCGACCGGTGGCGTTTTATGTTCTTTTTCCATTTCGTTGATCCGCTCGTACTCGGCTCGCACGCGTTTGAGGTCTGCCTCCCACTGCTCGGGACTATGGGGCCGATCCAGGTTGGCGAGGTCAGGGAACTGCATTTCCAGTACCCGCTGTTCAAACTCCATTTCCTTGCGCAAGTCAATAAGTGGATGGGGCAGCGCCACAAGCGACCAATAGATGTTCGGAGCATCAGGCCGGCTCACCCACTCCAGCAGGCCATCGGCAAATTGCGAAGCACACGCGATGCCGACCAGTCCGTTAATTAGGAAGGGCCCCTCGGCGACATGCCGGCTGAAGGCGAAACCGGTTTCAAGCGCATGGGCTGCCGCGGCATAGTTTCCCTCGGCCATTTCCAGCCGGGCTCGTAGAAGCATCATCGGGACATAGTTCCGCAAGTTTTGGGCATCGGGCAGCAGGATCTCGATCACGCTCCCTTGATCGAGCGTGTAATTCCACTCGGCCGTTTTCCGCCTGGCCCCCAGGTCAAACTGCCGGTAGAAATTCGCGAATTCGAGAACAAACTTCCGCGCTTGCTGTTTCGGAAGCTGATCCAACGGCATTTCATTCCATTTCTTCGGCGTTTCGACCCAGTGGCGTCTTGCGGCGTCACTTTGTTCATGCACGAGTCGCAGGTAGATTGGCACTGCGTTGCCTTCTTTCAGTTCCGAGAATAAAGGAAACAACCGGTATTTCAACGCCGGCGTGGGCGTTGCTTCGGGCGTAACCTCCAGCGATTTGTCGAGTAACCATTTCTCCGCGGCTGATTCGCTTTCGTCTTTCGCAGAAGCCGGCGGCGCTTGCGCGATAACCGCAGCATATTGGATGGCTGCCAGTACTGCGATGCATGAGATTACGCACCATTGACGTGGCCGATACATCGGAATAACCTCCTTGGGAAAAAGTTCAGGGTCGATTTGAACGAAACAAACTAAGGGTCAAGCAATCCCCCGAGCTGCCAGACCTGAAGCACCGGCGGATTCAGCGGAAGCGGGTCTTGAGACTGTGCCGGTACGGATACGGCGCTTGCCAGAAAGTTGTCAAGATCCTTCTCCAACTGCCGCCGCACGCTCAGATACGCATCCCGAGCGAGTGAATCTCCGGTTGGAGGTTCGTTGCGATACGACTCGGGCGGCAGGAGGCTCGGCGCCGGCTGCTGATCCTGAAACTTCTTGGCCAGTTCCAATCGTTCGGTCCGCTCTGAACTCCACCAAACTCCAAAGAACAAAGCCAACAGCGCGAGACACGCCGAAACAGTCGGCCAAATGTACCTTGCCCGGCGGGCTTCCACCGAAGCCCGGCCGGCCGCAAACAGCAGGCGCTCTGTGTCCAGATTCCCGATAGCCGGCAACCAGGAAGATAGCCGTTGCGCTACTTCGTTCAGACTGTCGTCCGGCGGGAAGGGGTTGGTGTCCATCGCAGCCTTTCTCGTAATTGCATCAGTCCCGCCTGAAAGCGGCGGTGGGCGGTCGGTAACGAGCAGTTTACTAGCTCGGCGATCTCGGCGAACGTCAAGCCGCCCCATATTCGCGCGATTATCACCTCGCGCTCTTCCAGGGGCAACTCCGCGAGGTACCGGGTAGCGTCCTGGGCGTCGAGGGCATCATCCACCTCGGAAAACCAGGCTTCGGGCATGCCCGCCCTCTCTTCCCGTTGGCGGCGCCGAACCGCCGCCCGGTTCATGGCCAACCCGGCGTTACGAACCGCGGAATAAAGCCATGGCAGCACCTGTTCCGGGAGTGGCGACTGCTGAACCAGTTTGACAAACGCTTCCTGGACAATATCCTCGGCGCTGCTGGACCATTGGCGCGCGTAAAGCCTTAGCGCCGGAGCATGTTCTCGGTATAGCCCTGCCAAGATTTCCGGTTCAATCGGCGCCATGCCATTCTCTCGATCGCGTCCCTATTATTGGGATGCCGCAGCACGAGGAATTTCTCGCGCGAAATTGTAAGAATTATCTCGAAAGGTGTCCGGCAATAGCGAAATCATTCCCAATATCACTCCCCACAGTTGTCGCGTGGTCAAGAATGTCCCCAGCCGTTCTTTCACCGCGCTTCCAGTTACCGACCGCAACCGGATTCAGGGCTTCCGCGCGAGAGTCCCACTTGGAGCTGCGACCGAATTCCGCGAAAACCCAATCGTGCACCGGTACGGCGACGGCAAAATTGGTCGCCCATTCCCGAATGAGCATATCACTGGCCCCCGCAGTTTCTTTTCGCGCTAACAACCATAAGGCGACTTCCGGACCCTGTCTCTCGGGCACCGAAACGCGGCGGCTTGGAGATCCACCGCTGCCAACCTGGATGCATTGCGAAAAAGCGGAAGTATTGCCGTTGGAATCGGTAGCTGTGCCCGTGAGGAATTGCCCGGGAGACACGTACTGACGCAAGACAGCCGCGATTACAGCAACGCCCGTGCCGTCGGTTGTCACCCTCAACGTGTCCACAAAGCTCTGCGCCTCCCCAAAACCCGACGGGTTGCAGACCTGATTACTGAAAAACTCGAGCGTGAAAATGGTGTTTGGCGTACTCGTTAAAGTCCCCTCGATATCGGTCCCATCGCCAGAAGGAAATGCGGCACTGATCGCGGGAGCAGCCTGGTCATTGTTGCCCCCTTCCCGAAGCTCGATTCCGAGGCCGGCGGTATGAGAAAAAATGATATTCCGCTGCAGGGTGTTGCCAGTGCCGCCGCGCACGAGGATGCCGTCAATCCCGTTAAATGCAATGACATTGGAGACTTTGTCATTGTCTCCCCCGATCTGGTTATTCGGCGCAAAGTCCAGGTTGATTCCATGGCGGCCGTTGCCCAACGCCACGGTCTGCGTTCCATCCGTGCCGACGAGGTTGCCCTGCAACAAGTTTCCGCCGCCATTCTGGATAAGGATCCCATCACGAGCGTTGCCCGAAACAAGGTTGCCGAGCAAAAGGTTGATGTTACCGGTGACAAAAATTCCATCTTGATTACCCAGCGCTTTGACGGTCGTGACGTCAACGCCGATGTAATTACCGCTGACCACATTGCCATCCCCGCTAATCGCGACTCCGGAATCGCTGTTCCCCGAAATGATGTTCGAGTCTATGCCACTCCCCGCCCCTCCGATGGTGTTGTTCGACCCGGTGATCCGGATCCCGGTGCCGTTCGGTACCGCCTTCGCTTGTGTTATGTCCATGCCGATCGGGTTGAGCCGCACCAGGTTGCCGTTGCCGCCAATGGCAATGCCTTCGCGCATGTTTCCCGAAATGAGATTGCCGTTTTGGACGATGTTGTCTGACCCTTCAATGTCCACGCCCACGCCGTTGCCCAGCGGCCCGCTATCAATATCCACGCCGATGTAGTTGCGTTCGATTGTGTTCCCGGTCCCCGTCGCGCCGATAATCACCCCCGCGTTGGTATTGCCCGAGATTATATTGCCCATGACCGCATTATTGGAACTCATGATCCCGATGCCGTCCTCATTTGGCACGGAAAAAAATCCAGACCCGTCATCGCCAATGCAGTCTAACTCAATGACATTATCTCCACCGGTGGCGATCAACACGCCATAGCCCGTGTTCCCCGAAACAACGAGGCAAGGACCGATCGTATTTGAATCCGAGTTGATAAGAATGCCGCCTCCATTGGGGATTGACTTGGCAGCGTTGAGATCGGTTCCGATCACGCTTGTCTCCACGGAAGTCCTGGGGCCGTTGATGATAATACCCCATCCCGTATTTCCCGACACCGAGTTGCTTGTGATTATGGCGTTGTCGCTCCCCCGGATTTCTATGCCGGTACCGTTTGCTACTGCTGCAGTGTCGGAAACATCGGTCCCGATATTGGTCTGCTGTACCGTATTGCGATTGCCGATCACCAGAACGCCGGTCGCCCGGTTTCCCGAAATGACGTTGTACGCTCCGATCATGTCCGATCCGATCATGTTCGCATCGGAAGCAACAGTCACGCCCACATCATTGGGCACGGCGAAGGTTCCGGAGACATCCGTGCCTACCAGCGTATCCACGACCATGTTGCCGCTGCCCCCGTCCAGCACAATACCGCTTTGCGAAAAACCGTTGATCACAAGCCCCCTGATCGTGCTTTTTCCCGCATCGATCACCAGGCCGCTGGCGTCGACCCCTGCATTGGCGCCGTTCAGAATGATCGTCCCGTTCTGTGTCAGGCCGTCGATCAGCACCGGGTTGGTCACCGCGGGCAGCGGCGAAGCTGGCCGGATCGTCTGCGTCCCAAAGGGAATATTGAACGCGATCGTGTTCATGCCGGGAGTGGCATTGTTGTCCAGAATCGCCTGCCGTAAAGAGCCGGAACCGGAATCGTTGGTATTGGTTACTGTGAATGTCGTCGGCACAAGCCGCCATTCGAAAATCTCGATTCGCGGCGTGAATGAAATTGGCCTGCGGATCTTGGCGCATCGTCTGCGCGCCGAGAGACGCCACAGCGATGGGAATCGTCCCCAAAAAGAAGGAACCATTGTGCACCTCCTTGAGTTAGAGATTGGCGGCTTGAGTTAAAGATAGGCAATAATGTAACATTGGCACGCGTATCCACTCTTGATTTAAACGCGAGAAAATGCTAATTTCGCCCCCCGATTATATCTCGTGGCAAAATCAAGGAAGTCCCATGAAACTGTCTTTCCCATTCTCTTCTTACCTGTCCAAAATCGTAAGACGGCATCCGGGTGCCTCGGCACTTATGCTGGCAAAACCGGAACACCGCTGGTACCGCCATGATTTTCATCGGGATGGCTTCCTCCAGCTCCCGAGGTTTGTTGAAGGCCGGGTCTGCGACCGTATCACAGAGGAGGCCAGTGCGTTTTACGGGCGCCGGGGCGTTGCGGCCGAGAAAGCGGACCGGACCATGAATTTTCACCAAGAATCGCCCACTGCGACAAAAGTCCTGAACGATCCACGCTTGCTCGAAATTCTAGGCGCCCTCTTGAGTGCACCGCCGGTATTCTTCCAATCGATTTACTTCAACCGCGGGTCCGAGCAAAATGCCCACAGCGATTACATTTACCTGAGCACCACTCCGGACTTCCACATGTGCGGCGTCTGGATGGCATGCGAAGATATTGCCGCCGACGCCGGCCCTCTCATCTATTACCCCGGCTCTCACCGGCTTCCCATGCAAAACGTCAAGGACCGCTATCGCGACCGCGTGGCAACCATCCGCAGCCAAATCGCAACGTGCGAAGCTAAGCTCATTGAGCAGTACAAGAACCGCAGGCAAATCACCAACGAAACCCTTCTCACCTGTTTCTTTTATGACAAATGGTTAGACGAAATCTACGCCGCCCTCGAGGCGGGCCAATTCCAGAAACAAACCTATGTGGCTAAGAAAGGCGACGTTTTGATTTGGCATGCCAACCTGGTGCACGGCGGTTCTCCCATGAAAAACCGCAACCTCACCCGCAAATCGCTGGTCGCCCACTACCTTACCCAGGCTGTCATTGAGTATTTCGACATGACCTACGTGGATGCCCAAACCACTTTGAGTCTAAAGAACCTCAACCGGGACCGCCCGGCCGTCTTGCAAGTCAGGCCGTAGAGTTGCAACATCCGCCGCGTTGACCGCCTTCTCCGTAAGTGGTAAGCTAGCGCTAGAGCGTCAGAATCTTGAAATAGGGGTTAACGATCAGGTAACCCAAAACCGTCCTGGTGCTGGAGTCCCGGCTTCAGCCGGTGAATCTACGGAACACTGCAATGAGCGCTAACTCTATTCCTCGGCCCAGCCGGCGCTGGGCATTTACCTTGATCGAACTCCTGGTCGTCATCGCCATCATCGGCGTCCTGATCGCTCTCCTGTTGCCTGCCGTCCAAAAGGTTCGCGAGGCCGCCAACCGAATGAGCTGCCGCAACAATCTCAAGCAGCTCGCCCTCGGTTTCATGAACTACCACGACTCGTTCCGCAAACTCCCCCCCGACCGCGTCGGCCGCGACGCCTATCTCACCTGGGCCGCCCTGATCCTGCCGTACATCGAAGCGGATAATATTTACCGCTTGTGGAACCCCCCTGCCACCGGCGTGACCTGGCGCTATGCCGACCAGCCCGCCGAGGCGCTCGAAGCGCAGCTCAAAATCTTCTTCTGCCCGTCCCGCCGCGGTCCTCCCCAGATCAGTAGCGGCGCCCATAATACGGGCAATGCCGGCAGCCGCCCCGGCGCCTGTGGCGATTACGCCATCTGCGCCGGCGATGGCAAGCGCCTCCAGGGCACCGTCTGGATTCCCGATGACATGAACGGCGACAACGCCAACGGCGCGATCATTATTTCCAACCCGCCCGCCGTCAACCCCTGGCCCGCCCCCATCGTCACCTATGGCTCGCAAACCTCCCTGACCAGCATCACCGATGGCACCAGCAATACCTTTCTTATCGGTGAGAAGCACGTCCGTCCGGACCAGTTCGGCAGCGGCAGTGACGGCGATAACGCCCTGTACTCCGGCAGCGCGTACAAGTCCGCCCACCGCTGTGCCGGCCGATTTCACCCCCTGGCTCGTTTCCCCCAGGAACCGCCCCCCCGCGATGCCCAGAATAACACGCGCTACAACTTCGGCAGCTATCATCCCGGCGTTTGCCAGTTTGCGTTCGCCGATGGCTCCGTTCATGCCATTCCCGTTTCCATCGACATCGACAACCTCGAACGCCTCGCCAATCGCATGGACGGCGAGGTAATTACCTACACCGACTATTGAGCGCCGGCGTTTTCCTTACTGATTGATTGACGCCGTTTGACGTTCCGTGCCACTTGACCAAAGTCAGCGAAATGTTGTATGATCGGCGAGTTTGATACTTCATTTCGATTTCATTCGAAGTTGCTGTCACCCCACCCTGCAATAGAAACTACCAGGTGCAACGCTTGCGGCCGTACGGCTGCGCTGAAGCCCGTTGCCGGATAGATAGCCAACAAAAGTCCTTATTTTTCGGACTTTTTATGGACACCCCCGTGTCGGCCGAATTACTCGTGCTGATCCCCAAGGCACAGGTAGGTGGCCGATCCTCTCTGGCAGCCTGACAAGCCGCGTACCCTCGTTACTGTTTCCTGCATGTCATCTTGCCGACAATTTTTTTACTTGCAGTTGGAACAGAAACATCAGAAAATCCGAACCCGCTGCTTGACGGGTCCGGAGGGGGCTGGTAAAAAGGGGAAGTTTCCGGCTATTGCGGCGGCAAACTCACAAAAAGGAGGTGGCAACCATGTTGAAGTCATCGATCCTCGTGCCTCTGGTGCTATTTGTCTTGGGATCTCCAGACGACATCAAACCCCCGGCCAAGAAGTCGCAAGACCCGCCGCCGCGGTCCGCGGTTTCCTGCCACTTCGCACCGCCCGTCCGGCTGGAGGCAGCGGGTAAACCGATTGATACCCAGGTGGGACATGCAGCGCCCCTCGTCGTCGATTTCGACGGCGACGGCAAAAAGGATCTCCTCGTCGGCCAGTTTGGCGACGGCATCCTGTGGTTCTACAAAAATGTTGGTACCAACGCGGAACCCCGGTACGCAGCAGGCGTGAAGTTCCAGGCGGGTGGAAAAGACGGCCGCGTGCCGACCGGCTGATGTGTCGGTTTTGGTCCTCAGTTTGTGGACCTTGACGGAGACGGCATCAAGGACATCATTTCCGGTTCCTGGCCTGGCGAAATCTTCTTATTCCGTGGCAAACCTGATGGCAGTTTCGGTCCCCCGGAAAAACTGCAGGACAAGGACGGCAACTTCATCAACGTCGGCGGGGGCGTCCATGAAACGCCCGACAGCATCACCATTACCGGCGATGCGTTGTTCAAGGAAGACAAGGACGGTTCGTACGTCGAATACAACGGCAAAATTTACCGGGAAACGGACACGAAACAACTGCTCGTGACCGGTTGTGCATCCTCGGTCACCGTGGCCGACTGGAACGGCGATGGTTTGCTCGATCTCATCGTCGGTGATATTAGCGGTCACGTCAGCGTCTATCTGAATGAAGGCACGAAGCACAACTTTGTTTTTGGAAAGCCGGTGCGGCTGAAGGCCAACGGCAAGGAGATCACGGTACCCGGCGGCGATGCCGGACCCTGCGTCGCGGACTGGGACGGCGACGGCCTCCTCGATTTAATCGTCGGATGCGGCGATGGTAGTGTGATGTTCTATCGAAATATCGGCACCGCCACCCGGCCGGAGCTGGCCGAAGGCGTCGTCCTCATTCCGCCCGGGAAAATTGAATACGACCGCAACAAAGTGTCCGCGGAACCAACCCGCGGCGTGCGCGCCAAGGTCTGCGTCGTCGATTACAACGGGGATGGCTTGCCGGACCTGCTGGTCGGCGATCTCAGCAATCAGAAGCCGAAACAACCGGAACTGACCCCGGAACAGAAAACGAAGCAGGAGACCGCCAAGAAGGAACTGGACAAGCTTCAATCCGAGTACGGCAACCTGGTACAGAAACTATTCGGACCCAAGCGCGTGAAGGGGGACGAAGCGAAGAAGGTTTCCGAGGAGCTGCAGAAGCTCCAGGAACGGATGTCCGAACTCCGGAAGCATGCCGGTAGCGAGATCGAAACGCACGGCTGGGTCTGGCTCTTCCTCCGCGAGCCGCCGGTCGCAAAGGCCGAAGAAAAATGACATTCGATGCATCGCGACCTGCGCCGAGCCGGCGCCTATGCGCGGCATCTTTCGATACGACGCCCGATGCCATCAGGAAGAGAAATGGGGACATCGTGAATTGTTCCAGAACAACTCACGATGTCCCCATTTCTCTTTGCTCGTCGTAGTCCGCTGCCGGGACGATGCAAGCTCGAACGTCACTCGGATCTTCGCATTGACGACATGGTCCACGCGCCGCAACATACTCAGCGAATGGCCTTCGTAGCTGGGCGACTCAAGTCGACTGATCTGCTGCTGCGTGGTGTGCAGTCGCCGGGCTAACTCCTTCTGCGACAATCCGGCCTTCTTCCGCAGTTCCGCCGGTTGTAGGGCAATGTCCCACGCCGCCCCGGCCTGGCCAAAGCGCTCGGCGAAGTCCGGATCCTTCATTTGTTGTTTCAGATACACATCGAAGTTTGTCTTCTTTGTCACGTCGAGACTCCTTGCGAATGGCCTTGCACGAGATTATCTTATGGTAATATGAGTGACGTCACCCAGATTCTCAGCGCCATTCAGCAAGGCGAACCGCACGCCGCCGAGCAACTCTTGCCGCTGGTCTACACCGAGCTGCGCCGCCTGGCGGCCGAGAAAATGGCCCAGGAGAAGCCCGGCCAGACCCTCGAGGCGACGGCACTGGTACATGAAGCGTACCTCCGGCTCGTGGACGTGGAGAAGGCCCAACACTTCAACAGCCGCGGACATTTCTTCGCCGCCGCCGCCGAGGCCATGCGCCGGATTCTCGTCGAGAACGCCCGGCGTAAAAGCCGCAAAAAACGCGGCGCCGGACGGACACGTGAAGTTCTCGATGACCTGGAACTGGCGGCTCCCGAAGCCCCGGACAATCTCCTGGCGCTCGACGAAGCCCTTTCCCAGCTCGCCGCGACGGACCCGAAGGCCGCCCAGCTCGTCCAGCTCCGCTATTTCGCAGGACTTACCGTTAAGCAAGCGGCCGAAGCACTCGGCGTCTCACCCCGAACCGCCGATTTTCTCTGGGCTTATGCTCGTGCTTGGCTTCTCCAGAAAATCGAGAGTGCTGAGCCTCCGACAGGCGGCGGCCGCTCGGACGCCGAGGAAAATCGTTAATATCCCTTGCGCGATCCCTCTGCCAACGGCGCACTTATAAAAAGAGGGCATTAGGGAGTCCTGTGTCATGAGCGAGCGCGACCTCTTCATCGCGGCACTGCAGAAAGAAGCTCACGCCGAGCGCCAGGCATACCTGAACGAGGCCTGTGGCGGGGACGCGGCGTTGCGCGGACGCGTGGAAGCGCTGCTGGAAGCCCACGCCCGCGCTGGGAAGTTCCTGGAGAAGCCTGAGGCCCATTTCGTCGCCACCACCGATGCGCCGATCAGCGAACGCCCCGGCACCGTCATCGGCCCGTACAAGCTTCTGGAGCAAATCGGCGAGGGCGGCTTCGGCGTTGTCTTCATGGCCGAGCAGCAGCAGCCGATCCGCCGCAAGGTCGCCCTCAAAGTCGTCAAACCCGGCATGGACACCCGCCAGGTGATCGCCCGCTTCGAGGCCGAGCGCCAGGCCCTGGCCCTCATGGATCATCCCAACATCGCCAGGGTGCTGGACGCCGGCACAACGGAATCGGAGCCGCGACCGATAGATTCCGAGCCGCGACCGACAGAATCGGAGCCGCGACCGACAGGGAGCGGTCATGCTTACCCGCTCCCTATCGGTCGCGGCTCCGGAAGACCGTTCTTCGTTATGGAGTTGGTCCGTGGCGTGTCGATCACCGACTACTGCGACCAGCACCGCCTGACCCCGCGCGAACGTCTAGAGCTGTTTGTCCCCGTCTGCCGGGCGGTCCAGCACGCCCACCAGAAAGGGATCATCCACCGCGACCTCAAGCCCTCCAACATCCTGGTGACGCGGAACGATGGCGTACCGGTGCCCAAGGTCATCGACTTCGGCATCGCCAAGGCGCTGGGCCAGCAGTTGACGGACAAGACGCTCTATACCGGCTTCGCCCAGTTAGTCGGTACACCCCTATACATGAGTCCCGAGCAGGCGGACCTGACGGGGGTGGACATCGACACGCGCACCGACATTTACGCGCTGGGCGTGCTCCTGTACGAGCTACTGACCGGCACGACGCCATTCGACAAGGAGCGCTTGCACACAGTCGGTTATGACGAACTGCGGCGGATTGTCCGGGAAGAAGAGCCGCCCAAGCCGAGCACGCGGCTGAGCACGCTGGGCCTGGCGGCGACGACGATATCCGCGCAGCGCCAGACCGACCCCCGGCGCCTCAGTCAGCTTTTCCGCGGCGAGCTGGACTGGATCGTGATGAAGGCGCTGGAGAAGGACCGCACCCGCCGCTACGAGACGGCAGCCGCCTTCGCGGCGGACGTGGAGCGATACCTGCGGGACGAGCCGGTGGAGGCCTGTCCGCCTTCGGCGGCGTACCGGCTGCGCAAGTTCACCCGCAAGTACGGTAAACTTCTGGCGACGGCAGCCGCTTTTGTCGCCCTGTTGCTCACCGTGGCCGTGGTCGCCTCTGTGGGCGCTTGGCGGCTCAACGCGCAATTGCACCTCACCCGCGAGGCGAAAGATGATGCCACCAAGGAGCTGTACCATTCCCTGGTGACCCAGGCGAGAGCTAGCCGCCTGAGCCGGCGGCCGGGGCAGCGTTTCGACAGCCTGAAGGCCATCGAGCAGGCGGCGAAAATCGCCCGAGAGCTGCACCTGCCCGCGCAGGACTTCCTCGACCTGCGCAACGAGGCCATCGCCTGCCTGCTGTTGCCGGATCTTCAGGTTGAGAAAAGGTGGGACGGCTGGCCCGTCGGTTCCAGCGGCCTGGCCTTCGACGCCGCCTTCGAGCGGTACGCCCGCGGGGACAAGGACGGCAACGTCCGCATCCGCCGCGTGACGGACGACCGCGAGCTGTTCACCCTGCAGGGCGCCGGAGAATCGGACCCCTATGACGGGCACCAATTCAGTCCCGACGGCCGCTTTCTTCACCAGCGCTACCATAGTCCACAGGGCTGGCGTTCGCGGTTGTGGAACCTCAATGGCGCTAACCCGAGCTGCGTGTTGGATGACGAGCACTTTGGCTTTGCATTCTGCCCCGACGGCCACGAATGTGCCGCGTATTACCCCAAGGATGGTTCGCTCCGCGTCTACGAAACAGCGACGGGCACAGAGCGGCGACACTGGCAGGTGGACTTACCCGGTGACGACACGCGGCTGTCATGGAACCCCAAGCGCCCCCTGCTCCTTGCCTGGTCCTGGTCGGATCAGGGTGTGCGGATCCTCAATGCCCAAACCGGTCGAGTGGAATGGGAGCTGCCGACGACCAGCCAGCCTGCGTGGGCCGATTGGCACCCGGAAGGCCGCCTGCTTGCGACGGGCTCGAACGCCGACCACAGGATCCGCATATGGGATAGCGAGACGAGGCAGCTGGTCCTCCCGCCACTCGAGGGGCACAAGAGTCTAGGCATCATCCTCCGCTTCGATCCTTCCGGCGAGCGGCTGCTGAGCAACGACTGGTCCAACATCTGGCGGCTGTGGGACGTCCAGACCGGACGGCAGCTTTTGGCACTGCCAGCCGCTGGCACTTGCCTGCAATTCAACGCGACGGGCACACTGGCCGCTGCCGACGCGATTCCTCCCCGGTTGCGGACGTTCCGCTACCGGTTCGGACAGGAATTCCGCACGCTCCTCCCCCGCCGCGGACCCGGAATGGCCGATGCGGACTTGTGGTGGTTCACGGCGCTCGATCCGCGGGGCCGTTCGCTTGCGGTCGCCGGCAAGGATGGCATTTTCCTGCTCGACATTGCCCGCGGCGAGGAATTCGCCCTGCTGCCAGTGGATGAGAACACGCCCGTGGCGTTTGAGCCCTCCGGAGCATTGCTGACCTGCGGGGTCTCTGGTCTGCTCCGATGGCCGTTAGTCGGCGATCCGGCGACGGACCGGCGCCGCTACGGCCCGCCCGAACGGCTCCACCCGTCGACCAACTGGCAAATCCATGGGACGAGCGCCGACGGCCGAGTGCTGGCGATCTCCAATCTCAATCGCGGCGCGATCGTGCTGCGCCGGGATGAGAACCGCACGGTGCTCCTGGGGCCACAAGAGGACGTACGTCACTGCGCCGTCAGCCCAGATGGCACCTGGGTTGCGACGGGCAGCCACAGCCTCCGCGAAGGCGCCGGGGCCAAGGTCTGGGACGCCCGGACCGGCTCGCACCTGGCCGATCTGCCGGTGGCTGGTCTCTGCCCCGTCGCCTTTAGCCCCGATGGCAAATGGCTGGCGACCGGGGGCGGCGGTGTCCGACTGTGGGAAGTTGGCACGTGGCGGCCGGGGCCGGTCGTGAGCGGCCCCAATCATACCGGTTTCGCCTTCGCATGCGACAGCCGGGTGCTCGCCGTCCAGGACGACCCGGGCATCGTGCGCCTGGTCGTGCCCGAAACCGGTAAGGAATTGGCCCGGCTGACGGCCCCCGTCGACACGCCCCTATGGCCCCGCTGTTTCACCCCGGACGGCACGCAACTGATCGCGCCTGGTTTGGACCGAGCTGTTCACATCTTCGACCTGGCCGCCATCCGCCGCCAACTCGGCGAGATCGGCCTGGACTGGGATCTGCCGCCTTACCCACCGTCCGAGGAAAAGAAGGACTTGCGGCCGTTGCGCGTGACCGTGGACCTGGGCGAGCTTGCCAAGCAAACGCCGACACGTGACGAAAGCGCCCGGCAGACCATAGAGCGCTGCCGCCGGACGATCGAAGCCGAGCCCAACAACGCTCTGGCCTGCAACAACCTGGCCTGGGCCTACTTGACCGCACCGGCAGCGCTGCGTGACCCGAAGGCGGCGCTGGCCCTGGCCGAAAAAGCTGTGGAGTTGGACCGGGGAAACGGCCGCTACCGCACCACGCTCGGCCTGGCGTATTACCGCGCCGCCCGGTACCAGGAGGCAGTGGCAACCTTGCGGCCCAACCTTCAGAGCCAGGAAGACACTGGCTTGGCATTTGACCTTAACTTCCTGGCGATGAGCTACCACCGGCTGGGCGAAGCCGAGCGGGCCAGCGATTGTTGGAACTTGGCGGCCCGTTTGTCGCAGGCGCAGAAAAATCTGTCTGCGGAGAAGCTCGAGGAGTTAGCCGCCTGCCGCGCCGAAGCCGCCGAAGTGCTGGGCGTGAAGGACAAAAACGCTGTGGGACAGGATTCCAACCCTGTCAAAGCGCCCTGACAGGGTTGGAATCCTGTCCCACACCCGCGCCTAAGTGTCGCCGGCGCTTTGGAGTGCGGCGGTTTGACGCCGCTTTATTTGGACCGCGGAAATCGTACACCGCTTTGGATCCGTCACGATCCAAAGCAGCGTCAAAACCGCCGCACTCCAAAACAGATAAAGCAAGCGACCCGACTCGTACGCTGACCGGAGTGTACCGGCCAGCCACCGCCCCGGCGTTCGGTCTGCGCGCCGCGGTAGTTCAGTTCGTCTGAGATTAGCGGACCACATTCCTATAAGGAGGGACCACTATGTCTTGGCTTAATCTTTTCTTGGCATCCTTGCGCTTCGGTTCCCCCCAGGGCCGGGCGCAACGCGCACACCGTACGGCCCCTGGGCGGTTGTCGGGTGGTCGTCCTCGAAGCCAGCGGCCGGGCATCGAGGCTTTGGAAGACCGGCTCTGCCTCAGCATCGATCTGCTCGTGTGCAGCTATTACGACGATAGCGTCATACGCTACGACGGGATGACAGGGGCGTTTCGCGGTGCTTTCGTCTCCCAGGGCTTCGGCGGCCTGCAAGGACCCCACGGCCTGGCTATCGGCCTGGACGGCAACGTCCTCGTTGATGATGGCGTCAACAGTACTGTCTTGCGCTACGACCAGATCACCGGGGCCATTCTCGGCAACTTCGTTCAGCCCGGTAGCGGCGGGCTGTTCGGAGCGGCGGCCATCGTCTATGGCCCCGATGGCAACCTCTACGTCAGTAGCGGTCAGACACACAGTATCAAACGCTACCAAGGCACGACTGGGCTATTCCTTGGTGACTTCGTACCACCTGACAGTGGCGGGCTGAATCGACCACACGGCTTGACCTTCGGCCCCGATGGGAACTTGTACGTCAACAGCGCTGACGACGACAGCGTCATGCGCTACGACGGGTCGACGGGGCAGCCGCTGCCGGCGCCGGGAAAGACGGGCGCTGACTTTGTCGACCCACACAGTGGGGGGCTGACTTCCCCGTGGGGTGGCTTGACCTTCGGAGTTGATCGCAACCTCTACGTGAGCAGCTGGGGGACGAATGATGTCCTGCGCTACGACGGCAGGACGGGTGACTTTCTCGGTGAATTCGCGAGAGCGGGCAGTGGCGGGCTGAGCGGTCCCCACGGCTTGAGCTTCGGGCCTGACGGCAACCTCTACGTCGTCAGTCAAAATACCAACAACGTCCTCCGTTACGACGGCGCGACCGGCGACTTCCTCGGCACGTTCGTCCCGGCGGTCGGTCACCTGGATGGGCCGACGGCGCTCTTTTTCTGGGACACCGGTGGCAACAGCCCGATTGGTAACGGCGGCTCGCCAAGTCATCACTTCGCGGGCAGCGTTGCGCACGCCGCTGGTTTGGCTGATGCCGCGGTGCTGTTCGAGTTGGCGGGGATTTTCGCGAAGCCCCATGATGGGTACGCTCTGGGAAGTACCGCGCTTTCCTCCGACCCCCGGCCAACCAACCCGGTGACGCCCGCACCAGCAGCTTGGACAATCACCGCCGGTCCTGTCCCCGTCACGATTCCGCGCGGATCGCTTTCTATTGCGGTAGCTACTGTGAAGGACAGGCTGTTTGAGGTATGGGCCGCCGACAATGAGTTGCTGGATAAGCAGGACGCCATCAGCCCATTCGCCCTGGAAACCGGAACCCTTGCATAAGGTTACCGGCAATTACAAAAACGACGGGTGGCCGGGGCTAGAGCGCAGCCCAAACCCCGGCCCATCCGCGGCTCGCGCGCGCCGAGCCTTTCGGATGTCCGCCACGTGGCGAGCTCTGTCATACTCTTATCCGCAGGACGAACTCTTATCCTGGAAACCCCTTATTCGTCGAAGAAGCGATCGATTTTCCTGGCGATGTATTCCAGACAATCCTTGACCGCACAGTGACCCGAAGCGAATGGACACATAAAATGGAGAAAGTCGGCAATCAATCGCCACACACCAATGTAACCGGTATTCGGGAGGATTCATGTCGCTGCCTATCACATTGCTGGTCGCGCTGCTTCCCGTATCCTCTTCTGTGGAAATTCCAGTCGACCAATCCGGATATGATCCAAGTTGCGGCGTCGCGATTCGCCGGGATGGCTCCCGGTTGCGCGCCGTCTGGCCGATTGCCGAGGGGGAGGACGGGGTATTGGTCCTTCAACTGGCTACCGATCAGCCCCTAGTCGATGAACTGGCCATTGCCCGGACCGGAGCCACCGAGACCCCCCTGCTCCGCAAGATCGATCCGTCATTCTTTTTAACCGTGGGCATCCGCGACTTGAGCAAACAGGGATGGGATGTTTTCTTCGATAATCCGCCGCGCCGGCCTCACGAAACCTTTGCCGCGGTTCTCCAGCGAAAAAAAGTTTCCATCCGAAGCAATCGCCGCAGGGCCACCATCATTCTTGAGGGGCTGTCGGCCGGGCCCTTCGCAGGCGATCTCCGTTTCACGATGTATCCGGGCTGCCGGTTGGTCCACGCCGAGGCTGTCGTCCGCACCGAGAAAGATGCCTGCGCCATCCTCTATGATGCCGGGCTGATTAGCCGGACGCCGGAAGGGAAAACCATTGCCTGGACCGACACGAACGGCCGGCTCCAGCGTGTTGAAGCCGGTTCTCAGGACTCTGCGGTGCCCGTGGCAGCCCGCTACCGTACCATCCTGGCGGAAAGCGCGGGCGGCACCGTGGCGGTCTTCCCACCCCCTCACCAGTTCTTCTACCCCCTCGACTTCGCCGACAACTTTAGGTTTGTCTGGCACGGCCGCGGCTTCCAGAAGGGGAACGACTGGGGATTCGGCGTTCGCCAGCCCCCCGAAGGCGATAAACGTTTCGTCCCCTGGGTCAATGCTCCGCCCCACACCGAGCAGCACCTCGGCTTCTTCTGCCTGTTGAGCCCCGGCAAGGCCGAGAAGGCCCTGGAGGAAGTCCGCCGGTTCACACACGGCGACCGCTTTGCGAAACTCGATGGCCATTTGACTTTCACGAGTCACTACCACATCGAGCATACTCTGGAATTTCGCCGGAAGCAGAAAGAGCAGAAGACCGATCAGGTTCCCCGAGGTCTCGAGATTCCGCCATTTGTGCAAGCATTCCAGGACCATGGGGTCGACATTGTTCACCTGGCGGAATTTCACGTGGCGCACACCCCCGAGTTGAACGCCGAACGGTTGCCATTGCTCCGGACGCTCCACCAGGAGTGCCGGCGCCTTTCGAACGAGCATTTACTCATTCTTCCCGGCGAAGAGCCCAACGTGCACCTCGGCGGACACTGGATCAGTCTTTTCCCCCGGCCGGTCTATTGGCTTATACACCCCAAGCCGGGCACGCCGTTTGAGCAACAGGTCGAGGGATTCGGCACCGTCTATGCGGTCCATGACTCCCAAGACGTTCTAAAGCTCATGAAAAAAGAAAATGGTTTGATGTGGACTGCTCACCCGCGCATCAAATCCTCTTACGGTTTTCCGGATCGGTACCGCACGCAGGCTTTCTACCAATCGGACCGATTTTTGGGCGCGGCCTGGAAGGCGATGCCGGCGGACCTCTCGCGCCCCCGACTCGGGACGCGGGTCCTGGATCTGCTGGACGATATGGCCAATTGGGGACCCCATAAGTACGTGCTGGGGGAGGTGGATGTCTTCCGGGTTCAGCCCGATTACGAACTCTATGGCCACATGAACATCAACTACATCAAGCTCGCCCGGCTCCCCCGCTTCGAGCAAGGCTGGCAACCGGTCCTTGATGTCTTGCGCAACGGCCGGTTCTTCGTCAGCACCGGCGAGATCCTTCTGCCTGAATTCAAGGTGGGCGGCAAGGAGAGTGGTGAAACGATTCAGCTCGCCGGCAACAAAACAATCGACGTGGAAGCGCGCGTGGATTGGACCTTTCCCCCGGCCTTTGCGGAGGTCGTCTGGGGCGATGGCAACCGGGTCCACCGGCAACGCCAGGACCTATATCAGTACGGGCCCTTCTCCGGAAAGCAATTGAACTTCCACGTCGATTTGCGGGGCGCGAAATGGGTTCGTTTGGAAGTCTGGGACGTCGCAGCCAACGGCGCCTTTACCCAGCCGGTTTGGATCGAATGAACGCTGCTTCTCTTCGTTACCTGGTAGCTTCTTGCACAAAGTCGAGCAAGACCGCTGCCGTCTGGTCCCCAGGAGCGCCGAGAAGGTGATTCGCCGTGAAATGCGTTCGCCCCTCCAGAAGATGGGACGCGGCCTGGCCCTTCGCGGATCGGATCAGCCCCGCCAGTCGTTCCGCCGCCTGATGAGACGCATTCCCTTTTTCCACGGACACGAACAAAAATCGCGGCAGCGGTTGCGTATCCTGGACATGGTTTACCGGCGAGGCATCGCGCCACGCCGCTTCGCTGTCGCCAAACGCCTGCCGAATGTAGGGGGCGTACGTGCCGCCGCCTTTGACTTTTTCCACCAGATCGTAGGCGCCGCCGCTCCAGGCCACTACGCCGCGTAGACCTGCGGGCCGCATTTGTACTTTCGTCAGGTAGCGGGGGTCCAGACTCACCAGAGTCACCAGGTGACACCCGGCCGATTGGCCCATCAGGACAATCTTATTCGGATCCCCGCCGAATTCGCCGGCGTGGTCGCGCACCCACCGAACCGCAGCCGCAATATCGTTCACGTGATCCGGGTGCTTCGCCGGTGGGGATAAGCGATAGTTGACGCTTACAAAAACCATTCCCTTTTCGTTCAACAGCTTTGGTTTGTAACTCACTTCGGCCTTATCCCGCTTGGCCCACTCCCCCCCGTGTACAAAAACGATCACCGGTGCACGCTTTGCTTCCCGCGGCGCATACACGTCCAGCCGCTGTTTCTCGTCCTTGCCATAGGCAAGGTCAGCCCGCAGCACGGTGCTCTTCCCCAACACCGCCTCCTGCGACGGGGGTTGGTTGGGCGAATCCTTGGGGGGCTGCTTGGCCGACACGGTGTCAGCCAAGATCGGAGTCAAACCCGGTCCGGCAGCGATCAGGACAACCGTCCCAATCAGCAATACGACTCGATGATTAATCCGAAACCCCATAACGATGAATGCCTCGCAGATGCGTGGCTTGCCATTAATAGTCGCCGTTGATGACTTCCCCGCCCGCGCGGGTGACCAGCGCGGCGAGCGTGGCCGCCGAAATCGAACTCGACAGCATGCGCACCGATCCATCCGCGAATGCCACGTTCGCCCCGCTCGGGTGGAAGCTGTAAACGCCGAATTGGTTGGAACAATTCACGGCACACGCTGTCCCGTTTGCGCTCCCATCCGCCAGGAACGTCGAGATGTTGTGAGCGTTATTGTGCGCCCAGAAGCCGAATCCATAGGTGCGTGGATTGTTGATGATTCCCGTGGACCGCTGCTTGTTGGGCAAATACCACCACGGACGCCCGGACATTTCCACGAGCAGGATTGTGTTCGAGGTGCCGTCGGTCACTCCGGCGATCTTCCCCAGTGCGCCGACCTGCATGGGCGCGGTAGTGTCCGCGATCCCCGGGGGGTACAACTGGGCATAGAGCGCGGAGTTGAAGGAAGCGGCAGCGGCGTAGTCCGCGGTCGCGGCAGTAAAGGCGAACCCATCCGCCGGCCCAAGAACGCTGCCGCCGACGGGGCTGGACGGGCATAGCTGGACTTTAATCACGGTGCTCACTACCGGCGTGAGCGCCGGCGACTGCCAATCGGTGCCGTTCGGATCCAGGCCGGACGGCCACAGATGGGCGAGATTGTCCTGTTCAATGTACGGCAGCACGGCCGTCAGCCACCCGGGTTGATTGCTGGACAAGTAGACTGGCGGGAAACCGCCCCTCGCGCTCTCAAAGTTCTGACACGCCAGAGCCAGTTGCTTGAGGTTGTTCTGGCACGACATGCGTGCGGCGGCCTCACGCACCTTCTGCACTGCCGGCAACAAGAGTGCCAGCAGAATGCCGATAATGGCGATCACTACCAGAAGTTCGATCAGTGTAAAACCGAGCAGGTGCCAGGGGAAAGTGGTATGCTTCCCGTTAGTAATGAAACCGTGACACCGACGGCGCATCGGATTTTCTCCATATGACAGTGTAATCTACGAACGATTTGCCCGACGTTGGAATTGAAAGTTGTCCCGATCTTGGGAATTACCGTGTAACAATCATAAATCAAATTTCGCCTCTTTTTCATAGACGACCGTGCGCGGCCAAGCTAACCGATCGGCTGTTGACCCGCATAGAATGCTGAGTAATCCGTTCGCCTCCGATGGATTCTCCTATGAGCCGTTCTCAAACCCGCAATCCGACCAAGCGCTCCCCCCTGGTCCCTCGCGTCAAAGTCTGGCTGGAAACCGAGGGCTGTTACGCCTTCGGTCTCGGCATCGCCGAGATCTTGCAGGCCGTGGACCGTGCCGGTTCGATCAAGCAAGCAGCGGGCCACCTCGGCAAGAGCTACCGCTATGTGTGGGGCCGAATCAAGGAAGCCGAACACGCACTGGCTCAGCCGCTGGTCGAAACCCGGGTTGGCGGCCAGGGCACGCACCGCAGCTTCCTGACCCCGGTGGCCCGCAAACTTGTTAACGCGTTCTTGGCGGTGCGGCGCCGCCTGATGCAAGTCGTGGAACACGAATGCCGAACACATTTTACCTGGCCTGTCGCTCGCACTGCTAAAAATCCGTAACCCGCCCCGTAGGCGCAAGCGGCTCGCTTGCGGGCTCTCTTACGAAACCACTCCACTCCCTGCCGGACTTGCTCCTAGTCCTCCCACGCAATATACTATGCTCGCAAATGGTTTGTCTGTACCATTTGACTCCCTTTTTCGCAGACCGATCGTAAGGAGGACCTGCCATGCATCGCCGTCGCGGCTTCACCCTGATCGAGTTGCTCGTCGTTATTGCCATCATCGGCATCTTGATCGCCTTGCTCCTCCCCGCCGTGCAGAAGGTCCGCGAAGCGGCGAACCGGATGCAGTGCGCCAACAACGTCAAACAGATGGGCCTGGCGCTGCACAATTATCATGACGCTTATAGTTCCTTTCCGCCCGGTTTCATCTCCACCCTCATCGACCCGAACTGGCGTTTGCCCGCCGGCAATTGCAACGCCTTCCCGCCGGAGCGCGGTCCAGGTTGGAGTTTCTTCGCGTTGATCCTCCCCTATCTGGAACAAGACAATCTCTACAAGGGCATCCGCCTGGACCTGTCGATCATGGACCCGGCAAACGCGCCGGCCCGGCGCACTTCCGTCAAAGGCTACCTCTGCCCGAGTGATTCAGGAGTTGCATCGATCAACATTACCACGTGCGGGAATCCTCCCAACCCCGCCAGCACGCCTTCGCCGATGACCGATGCAGCACTTTGTAGCTACGTCGGCGTCCTCGGCGGCGGCAACGCCGCCAATCCGGACCCGGACTACGGCTGTTACGAGTATCAGCCGTTCAATGGCGTTTTCCACCGCAATAGCCACATCCGCATCGCCGACATCACGGACGGTACCTCCACGACCGTCGGGGTCGGCGAGCGGAACAGCGGTTTTGTGCAGAGCAGTTGGGCCGGCGTAGTTCCGTCCTCCGAGGCGGTATACAACCAGCTAAGTCCGCCCATTCCTCCATACGACCCGAGCCTGAACCAGCCGTGCCAGAACTGGCGGCCCGCTATTACTTACATCCTGGTTCATAGCCGCCAGTACACGATGAACGCCCCCAATGGCAGCCCGGCGAGTTTCCATTCCGCGCACACCGCGGGTTGCAACTTCCTGTTCATGGACGGCTCCTGCCGCATGCTCAGCAACAGCATCAGCCTGACCACCATGCGCGCCTTATGCACCCGCCGCGATGGCGAGGTCATTCCGGACGATGCGTACTGATCATGCTCAGCGAAATCTGGCCCGTCATCTGGCTGTCCCTGCAAGTAAGCGGCCTGGCTGTGGCGCTAAGCTCGGTGATCGGAGTGCCGCTGGGGGTGTGGATCGGGTTTGCTCCGTTCCGCGGCCGGCGAATTGTGGCGGCGCTGGTCCATACCGGGATGGCTCTCCCCCCGGTTGTGGTCGGGCTGCTACTCTACCTCCTCCTATCCCGGAGCGGTCCGCTGGCGTTCCTGGGATGGCTTTTCACGCCCCCCGCGATGATATCGGCCCAAACGATCCTCGCCCTGCCCTTCGTCATTGGGATCACCATGACAGCGGCTGCCGGCGTGTCCCCGGATCTGGCCTTCCAACTGCGCACTCTCGGGGCAAATCCATGGCAGGCGCGCCGGGCGGTGCTCCGGGAGGCCCGTCCTGGTGTCGTACTAGCGGTCGCCACGGCTTTCGGGAGGAGCATCTCCGAGGTCGGCGCTGTCCTGTTGGTAGGCGGCGACATTCAAGGCCACACCCGAGTGCTCACAACCGCCATCATCCTGGAAACCCGCAAGGGCCAATTCGCCATGGCCCTGGCGCTCGGTGCCGCCTTGCTGACAGTCGCCCTGCTCGCCAATCTGCTGATCGTGCGCTTCCAGGACCGGCCGCTGCCATGATGAACCACCTTGCTTATCGTTTACTACAAGTGCGCAAAACACACAGCGAGTCTTTCACTTTGTCGGTTGCGCAACTGGACATCGCTGCCGGCGAAATATTCTGCGTGCTCGGGCCGACCGGAGCCGGGAAGTCCACGTTGTTACGGCTCTTGTCTGGAATCGAATCGCCCACGTCCGGCACCATCACCCTCGATAACCGTCGTCTGGACGCAGCGACTACGCCGCTGTCGGTTCTGCGCCGAATCGCCATGGTCCATCAGCAGCCTGTCTTGCTCACGGGAACGGTGCGGTTCAATGTCGAGTACGGCCTGCGCATTCGGGGCGCCGGTTCAGGTTCTTCCATGGTGGAAGAATTTCTGGAACGTCTGGGTCTGGCGAGGTTCGCGGGTCAGTCGGCCCGCACGCTTTCGGGCGGCCAGATTCAGCTTCTGGCGCTGGCAAGAGCACTAGTCCTGGCACCCGACGTCCTTCTGTTGGATGAGCCCACCGGATCCCTGGACCCGGCTCGTGTGGCCATGGTGGAGGAAGCGATCCTCAATGCCCAGCGCCGGCGTACAATGACCGTCGTCTGGGCCACCCACAACCTGTTTCAAGCCCGGCGTGTCGGCCATGAAGTCGCTCTTCTACTGAATGGGTCGCTGGTCGAAGTTTCCCCCACATGGAGTTTCTTTGAGAAGCCAACCGATGAACGAACCGCACACTTTGTCCAGGGAAAGATCGTTTACTGAACCCAGAGCAGCAAGTGCCGCGTTTCAGCTTGTATTGACCTTCGCCCTCGCTCTCGCCCTGGGTTGCCGCCAGGGCACGACTACATCGACAACCGTCACCCTGGCGACGACTACCAGCACGCAGGACAGCGGGCTGCTGGACGACCTGCTGCCTGTTTTTCGCCGCCAGACCGGGATCGACGTCAAAGTCGTCGCCGTTGGCACCGGTCAGGCGCTCGAGTTAGGGCGGCGCGGCGATGCGGACGTACTGCTGACTCACGCTCCCGCCGCTGAGGAGAAATTCATGGCCGAGGGTTTTGGTGCGGAACGGCATCTGGTGATGTATAACGATTTTGTGCTAGCAGGACCGATGGCCGACCCGGCTGCCCTTGCAGGGAGGACGTTGGCTGTCGAAGCGTTTCGGCAGATCGCGAAAACTGGATCGCCATTCATCTCACGAGGCGATGAGTCCGGCACGCACCAGAAGGAGCGGGAAATCTGGGCGAAGGCTGGTGTCGAGCCGAAAGGCGCATGGTACATCCGCGCCGGCTCGGGCATGGCCCAGGCACTCTACCTCGCAAATGAGAAGCAAGCGTACCTCCTGACCGACCGGGCCACCTTCCTCGCTCTGCGCAATAAACTCGACCTGCTGATTCTGGTTGAAAGCGATGCACTTCTGCGCAATCGGTATGCCGTGATCGTTGTCAATCCCCAAAAGCACCCCCACGTTCAGCATGAGGCTGCCCGGCGGTTTGCCCGGTTCTTGCTTTCGCCGGAAGTGCAGCAGCGGATCGCCGCTTTCGGCAATGATCGCTATGGGGAGCCGCTATTTTTCCCCGATTCGGACTCTCGGAAAGACTAATTTTGCACCGCCGCAAGACCACTCGTTGGACATTTTCCTCGGATTTCTGGAAAATACCCCCTAGCCGAACTAAGCTTCCCCAAACCACAAGTCTCTGGTTGGTTCCCGCGTGCCAACCATTTGGTGAGGACCTTCCAATGACATCGAACAATGTTGGCTTGACTGGCCTCGCGCAGCAAACCCTTGATCGCCGGACCTTCCTCCGGCGCGCGGCGCTATTTGCGGCCGGCGTACCTCTTATCGGCATGCCGCCTCGCGCGAACGCCGACCGAACGGAAACAATTGTCGAAACGGCCTCCGGCAAACTTCGCGGCAAATCCAGCGCGGGCATCCATACCTTTCTGGGTGTACCCTACGGCGCGCCGACGAGCGGAGCCAACCGCTTCATGCCCCCGCAAAAACCCGAGTCCTGGAAAGGCGTCCGCGATGCCTTGCAATTCGGCCCGCTCGCACCGCAGCGCGACCCGAAGGCGACCGCCGCAACCATCGCCGCTTCCATCTACGGTCCCGGCAAGCCGTTTTCGATTTTCCGAACTCCCGATGTTCCCGACCGGGAGGACTGCCTCGTCCTCGATGTCTACACCCCCGGAGTTCACGATGGCGTCAAGCGGCCCGTCATGGTCTGGCTGCACGGCGGGGGCTTTTCGCGCGGCGCCGCTTCCTCTCCCGTCTATAACGGCGCCAATCTGGCCAAGCGCGGCGATGTGGTCGTCGTCGGCGTCAATCACCGCTTGAACGTTTTCGGTTATTGCTATCTCGGGGAGCTCGGTGGCGCGGACTTCGCAGAATCCGGCAATGCCGGCATGCTCGACATTGTCCAGGCGCTGCAATGGGTCCGCGACAACATTGCCGGTTTCGGCGGCGACCCCAACACCGTCATGATTTTCGGTGAGTCCGGCGGCGGCGCCAAAGTGAGCACGCTGTTGGCGATGCCCGCCGCCAAAGGCTTGTTCCATCGGGCCGCCATCCAGAGCGGGCCGGGAATCAAGATGATGGAACGCGACGACGCAACCAAAATCTCCGAATTGTTATTGCAGGAACTCGGTCTGCAGTCGACTCAGTTGCGCGAACTCCAGCAACTGCCGATGGAACGGCTGAAAGCTGCTTACTTCGCGGTTATTGGCCGGTCGCCGATGGGCGCGCCGGGAGCGCGGCGAAGTTTCTCGCCGGTCGTGGATGGCAAGGCTCTGCCCCGGCATCCGTTCCATCCCGATGCGCCCGCCATCAGTGCGGAGGTGCCGATCATCGTCGGTTACAACCGAACGGAATCGACATTTTTCCTGGCGTCCGATCCAACCGCGCCCAAGATGACTGCGGAAAACATGGAAACGCGCGTTAAAACCCTCTTCGGCGATGATAGCCCGCGCGTAATCGAGCTGTATCGCAAGTCCAATCCCCGCGCCAATCCCTACGAACTCTACGTGCTCATCAGCACCGATAACCAGATGGGAATGAATTCGATCAAGCTTGCCGAGCGGAAAGCCGATTTGGGCAAGGCGCCCGCCTATTTGTACAACTTCAACTGGGAAACTCCGGTGGCGGGCCTCCAGTCCCCGCATACGCTCGAAATACCCTTCATCTTCAACAACATCGCCATCGCGAAGCCTCTGGTGGGCGACAGTCCCGAGGCGTTTGCGCTGGCGAACAAGGTCTGCGACTCTTGGGTCGCATTTGCTCGCACCGGCAATCCGAACACGGGGGCGTTGCCGCACTGGCCGCCATTCACCCTAAAGGACCGCGACACCATGCTCTTCAGTGACGACAGCGAAGTCGAGAAGGACCCAATCCGGGCCAAACGCTTGTTACTCAACGAAGTCCGGAAATCCTCATAACCGGAGAACCACAGCAGGAAACGTATGAACAAATGAACCTCTTGACGGCCTGAAATGAGCGATTAATTTCTTTCTAATGAGTGATTAGTTTTTGCCGAAAATAACAGATTTTCGGATTGGGCAAAATTTTCGGGAGCATCCGTCTCACAATTGCGGTTACTTCGCAATTTAACCGTAACCCGAGAGAAATAGCAACTGAGCTTATGGAGGTTAGGCACCGGGAGCAAATTTCAGTTGTGTTTCGGCGTTGTTTTGCGCAGACTCGCCCGGGATGGTTGACTCGCCCGATTCCTTTTCAGTGATTTTTGCTTTCTGTCGCTTTGCTTTCGGTATTTTCATTTCGCCACCTGACCTCAATGACAAATGGGCCTCAGGGTAAGGGAAACCTTTGAACCCTCCCTGGGACAGATATCTCCACGCAAACGATGTTCGCCCAGGGGACAGGGTCTAGGCTCGCAACCAAGCTCTGGGCAGGATTGTTGATCATTTTCTCATTTCCGCAAAGGAGTGATAGCAATGAATTGGAACGTGAATAAGCTTCGGAAGCGCTCCGGGGCCGTTCGCCATCGTCCCATTCAGAAACCATATCGGCCACGGGTAGAACGACTGGAAACGCGCCTGGCGCCGGCCAACGTTCCGGTGTTGAAAGCGCACTACGACAACTTAATCTCCGGGGCCAATACCCAAGAGACGCTGCTTACCCCCGCCAACGTCAACGCGACCAATTTCGGCAGATTGTTTAACTACCCTGTGGACGGCTATATCTACGCGCAGCCGCTCTATGTTCCCAACCTGACCATCGCTGGAGGGACCCATAACGTAGTCTTTGCGGCCACGGAACATGACAGTGTCTATGCGTTCGACGCCGATGGCGGCGGCCAGCTCTGGCGGCGCAGCTTTATTGACCCGGCCAACGGGATCACCTCCGTTCCCCAGCCGGACGTCATTTCGGGTGATGTTGTACCGGAGGTCGGCATCACCGGAACGCCGGTCATTGACCTCGCGACCAGCACTATGTACGTGGTACCCAAGACCAAAGAAATTGTCGGTGGCACCGCCCACTTTGTGCAACGCCTCCATGCCCTCGATATCACCACCGGGGCCACCCGGGCAGGAGGTGTGTCGACCATTGGCGATACCATCAACCAAAACGATAACACGAGCACCATCTCCGTACCGGGCGGCGGTGATGGCAGCGTCAACGGAGTCTTGACGTTCAACGCGCGAAAGGAACACCAGCGTCCCGGCCTGAACCTGGTAAACGGCATCGTTTACATCGGCTGGGCTTCGCACGGCGACAACGGGCCGTACCACGGTTGGGTCGTCGGCTATGACGCGACCAATATCGGCGCAGGACCGGTCAAGGTCTTCAACACCTCTCCCAACGGCAGTGCGTCGGGCATCTGGATGAGCGGCGGTGGAATTGCCGCCGACGCCCAGAATAACCTCTACTTCGCGACGGGCAATGGCTTTGGCACCGGCTTCGCCCCCGGCACGCCGTTTTTGGTGGGAGGGGGCGGCGGTGGGCTTGGCTACGCTGGTATTGCCCCAAGCCTGTCGGTGCGCTTCCGCAATTTCCCCACCGAGACAGGCCTGGGTATCAACGGCAGCTTTGGTCCCGGGGTGAGCATGCCCGGTTTTGATTTCAATGCCTCTGCTCAGGCCAACCCACGGCACACGTTCACGGTCACGTTGGCGTATAACAGCGCCACTCAGGTGTTGACCGAGATGATTCAGAACAACAATGTCCCGAGCCAGACCTTTACGACCAGCTATAACGTCAACCTGCCTGGTATCATCGGTGGCAACACCGCCGTCGTGGGCTTTACCGGCGGCACCGGTGGGCTGAACGCCCAGCAAGACATTCAGACGTGGACATACTCGACGGGCGGAACCACCGTTATCGACCACTCCGCGGGCTTTGCCTCGGCCAGTGACCTCCAAGCCAATGGCAGCTCGAGCTTCACCGGCACGGTTGCCCGGATCACCCCGGCGGCCAACGGCCAGGCAGGGAGCGTCTTCTCGAGGAACCAGGTCAATATCACGAATTTCAGCACCACGTTCACCTTCCAGATGAGCGCCGGCAGCAACCCCATTGCCGACGGCATGACCTTCACCATCCAGAACGGCGGCGGCAGTTTTAGCGAATCGGTGCTGAAGCTCTCTACCACCGGCCAACTGAGCGTGGCCGACTACTTCACTCCCTTCGACTGGAGAGTCCTCGACGCCGGCGACGCCGACCTCGGGTCGGGCGGGACCATGCTGTTGCCCGATGCCGTGGGAACTGCGGCACACCCGCACCTGATGATCGAGACAGGGAAGACCGGCCGGATGTACCTCATCGATCGTGACGCCATGGGTCGAAACAACCCCAATCCCGCCGGCCCGGACTTCAATCTCCAGACGGTGACCATCGGCGGCCCTGGAGTGTGGGGCAACCCCTCCTTCTTCCAGGACGGCCCGAACACCGGCTTGATTTACTACTGGGGCACCAGCTCCCCCATGAAGGGGTTCCGCATAACCAACGGGATGATCAATCCCAATCCGGTCACGACCACGGACCCCCTGAACTTCGGGTTTCCCGGCGCCCAGCCCAGCATCTCGGCCAATGGCATGAGCAACGCCATCGCTTGGGCCCTGCGTGTCGACAATTTCGGGCAAAACGGGCCGGCGACGCTGTTCGCCTTTAGCGCCACGAACTTCCAACAACAACTCTACAGCAGCGACGCGACAGGGCTCCGCGATCGCTACGGTGGTTCCGTCAAGTTTGTCTTCCCGATCGTGTCCAACGGCCACGTCTATGCCGGCTCCAACGGTTTCCTGTCCGTGTTCGGGCTGTTCCCGGCAGTGACGGCCGCCCCGAATGCTCCGTCGAATCTGAACGGCACGCCCGTCCAAGGCGGCACTCAGATCCAGCTGAGCTGGACGAACCCCACCGGCGGACAGCCCGCCACCGGGATCAAGATCCTCCGCTCGACGGACGGCGTCACCTTCACCCAGGTCAACACGGTCGCCCGGGATGTGGCGGCGTATACGGACACGGGGCTGAGGCCGGCTACGCTGTACCACTATCAGGTCGTGGCCGCCAATCAGGCAGGCGATTCGCCCCCATCCAATACGCTCGACATTCGTAGCCGGGTTGCCGGTCCCGTGCTCCGGATACCCGATGTGTGCGTGGGATCGTTCTCGGTGAGCTGGACGGCGACGGCCAACGACCACTATGATCTCGAGCGGGGAGACGCGAATGGAGCCAACTTCGTCCTGATCGCTTCGGTCGACGCCAGCCAGACGAGCTTCATGGACACCGGGCTGGCCAACGGCACCTTTACGTATCGGGTGACCGGCTTCAGCGTCTTCCCCGAAGGGAGCGATTTCGCAGTCTCCAACGTGGCCCGGGGTACGATTGGGCCCGTCAATATTGCTCATGGTAACCCCGGCAGCCAACAACCCGGCTTCCAAGATCACAGCGACGTCCAGAGCAACGGCAGCGCGCAATTCACGACCGAAAACCTGTTGCGGCTCACCAATGATTTCGGGCAGGCCGCCAGTGTCTTCACGCTCCAGCAGGTGGGCGCCCGCGGCTTTACGACCTCGTTCGACATCCGTCTGCATGAGGGGACGCAGCCCAATCCCGCCGACGGGTTGACGTTCACCTTGCAGGGAAATAATCCGGCGGCCCTGGGAGCCGGCGGCGGCGCGCTGGGTTACCAAGGGATCGGCAAGAGCGTTGCGGTCATGTTTAAGATCTGGCAGAACCCAGGCGATCCCTCCGCCAACACGACCGGGATCCTGTTCAACGGCCAGGATCCCACGGGCCGCGGCACGGATGTCACGCCAAGCGGCGTGAACTTGCGCAGCCAGACCCCCAAGCAGATCACGCTTTCCTACAACGGCACCACGTTAACCGAGCGGATCGAGGATCTCTTCTCGCATGCGGTCTTCACCGCAAGCTACACCGTCGACATCCCCTCGTTCGTGGGCGGGGATACTGCTTATGTGGGCTTCACCGCCGGCACGGGCGGGGCGTTTGTCCTCCAGGACGTTTTGAACTGGACGTACACCGAGCAGGAGGGGAACCTCGCGCCGCGGGCGCCGGGCGACCTTCGGATAACGAGCGTCGATCGCCACGATCATAATCGCTCGGACATCAACCTTGCCTGGAATTGCAACAACGCGTATACGGCCCAGGGCTTCATCATCGAGAAGTCCACCGACGGCATCAACTATGCGACGCTCGCCACGGTAGACAACGGCACCACTACCTTTACGGACGAGCGCGTCGGAGCAGACCCGCAAGCGACGGATCCGTTGACCTTGTATTACCGCGTGAGGTCCTTCAACGACGTCGGCCTTTCGCGCCCCAGCAACGTCGACAGTGCGAAGCTCTTTGGCGGCGACCGTGGCTTGATGATTGACCACTCGACCGGCTTTGCCAGCCATAGCGACCTAACGGCCAATGGGGCGACCTTCTCCCCCGACCCCATGGCCATTGGCACTTTCCTGGGTCATCAAGACATTGGCAATGTCGGAATACCCGGTAGCGCCACCTTCGCAAACGGCACCTATACGGTAAGGGGATCAGGTGCGGACATCTGGGATGTGGCCGACGGTTTTCAATTCCTCTATAAGCGGCTCAATGGGAACGGGGAGATCATTGCCCGAGTAACGAGTACTCAGTTTACGGACTTTTTCTCGAAAGCGGGAGTTATGATTCGAGAGGGTCTGGATGCCAATTCGAAGAACGCACTGATGCTGCTATTCCCCCCGGGACACGACAATGTGGAATTCGGCCGCCGGATTGAAACGAGCGGGTGCTGTTTCGCCGACGGCGCGAGCATCAGTGTTCGCCCACAGTGGGTCCGGCTGGTGCGGAACGGCAACAATTTCAGTGCCTTCCGGTCGGACAATGGCACAAGCTGGATCCAGGTTGGTCCCACTGTCACGATCAACATGTCCACTATCGCATTCGTAGGGTTGGCGGTGACTGCTCACAACAACTCGGCCATCAACACCGCAACCTTTGATAATGTCAGCATTATAGGGGACTCCTCCGTCCCCCTGCCCCCTACGGTTGCCCGGCTCACGGATGGTGCATTCGGGGAAGCGAACACCATCTTCACGAATAATCGAGTGGGGATCTCAACCTTCACCACGTCGTTCACCTACCAGGTGCAACCGAGAATTGGCTCCGCTGACGGTCTCGCATTTGTCATTCAGGGGAACAGTCCCAACGCGCGGGGTGGTGGCGGTGGCGGGCTCGGCTATACCGGGATCGCCCGGAGCGTGGCCGTCAAATTCGACATCTGGAACCTGGCCACCCACAGGAGCAGCACGGGCATCTACTTTGATGGCGAGGCCCCGGACAGCGCGGACGGCAGGTCCAGGTCCATCTTCATGGACACCGACCCGAACCCGGCCAATCGAATTAATTTTAACAACAGCCATGTCTTCCGGATCGATTTCAGCTACGACGGCACCACGCTGACCGAGACGGTCACGGACACCGGGGGTACTGCCAGTTTCACGACTAGCTATGTCGTGGACATCGCGGCGCACGTGGGCAGCAACTTCGGCTATGTGGGCTTCAGCGGCGGGACGGGTGGTGAAACGGCCGTCCAGGATATTCTGACCTGGACGTACAAGTTCAATGAAAGTCACCCAGGTGGCGGCGCCGGGCCCAGCAGCTTTGGTGGGGGAGGAACGCCAGACCCAGTGATCGCGACCAACGAGGCCGCCTTACTTCCCGGAATCGCGAACGATTCCGACGATTTCAGCTTCGATGCGAGAATGTTGATGGCGAGTGCCGCAAGAAGCACTGCTCCCGAGGAAACGGCAGTCCTTGACGAGAGGAACCAAACAGCGAATTCCTTGAACCGCTGGTCAGGCGAGTTGGTAAATGGCCAATTGCCTAGCGTTATCGAGAGCCGGCTCCCGTTGGCGGTGGACCAGGTATTTTCCGGAGTGCAGCGCCGGATTGGGACGCTTTACGAGAGGGCGGATACAGCCATAGACCAGTTGTTTGCCCAGGACTTTTTCTAGAGCTTTGTTGGGGTTTGAGGATTGATTCAACACTTGCTGGTGTTGGGCGGGGGAAGTGCCGGGTTTTTGGTGGCAATTACGGTGAAGCGGCGGCTCCCCAAATTGCTCGTGACGGTCCTGCGCTCCAAAGACATCGGTATTATCGGTGTTGGAGAAGGGACTACGGTCCCGGTGTTACAACACCTTCACGGTTACCTGGAAATCGACCATAACGAATTTCACCGCATTGCACAACCAACCTGGAAACTGGGGGTGCGTTTCCTGTGGGGCCCCCGGCCCTATTTTGACTACGGGCTGAGTACGCAGCTCGACGTCCGGTTTGAAGGGATGTCGAAAGTCATCGGCTTTTACCTGGCCGACACGCTCGATCTTGGTTTCGCCTCGCAGCTCATGTCGCATGACACAGTTTTTCCGCGCCGGGCGGATGGGCTGCCCCACATCACCCAGGATCCCGCCTACCACATTGAGAACGAATATTTCGTGGCGTTCCTGGAACAGTATGCCAGCCGGCTCGGGGTCCAGATCGTGGACGATACCGTGGTGGATGCTCCTCAGAACGATCAGGGCATTGCGGGACTGGTGCTGGAATCGGGCCGGACGCTTACGGCGGACCTGTATGCCGACTGTTCAGGCTTCCGGGGGATGCTCATCGGCAAGACATTTGGAGAAAGGTTTGTAAGCTTCAAATCCAGTTTGTTCTGCGACCGGGCCGTGGTGGGGGGCTGGGACCGGACCGACGAACCGATCAAGCCTTATACGACAGCCGAGACCATGAATGCCGGCTGGTGCTGGCAAATTGAGCATGAGCATCGGATCAATCGCGGCTATGTCTATTCCTCGGATTTCATTTCGGATACGGATGCGGAAGGGGAATTTCGCCGAAAGAATCCGAAGGTAACCAACACACGAGTGGTCAAGTTTGTCAGCGGTCGGTATGAGCGATCGTGGGTGAAAAACGTGGTGGCGATCGGCAACGCGGCCGGGTTCGTGGAGCCCCTGGAAAGCACATCGCTGGGTGTGATTTGTTTCGATTCTCATGCCCTGGCAGAATCGCTCCGGGACACGGATCTCAGGCCGCGGCCCACGCAGGTGCGCCAATACAATCAGCGCACGGCGACTATTTGGGAAATTATTCGCGAGTTTTTGGCCTTGCACTATAAATTCAACACCCGGTTGCAGACACCGTTCTGGCGTAGCTGCGTCGAAGATACGGATTTGCGCGGGGCCGAGGAATTTGTGGATTTCTACCGGGAAAACGGTCCCAGCACGCTGTGGCGAAATCAGGTGCTCGATGCCCGAAACCCTTTTGGTTTTGAGGGGTATCTGTCGATGATGATCGGCATGAACATCCCCTACCTGAAGACCTATACTCCGTCCGAGCCGGAAATGCAGGTGTTCCACGACATTTACCAGCGCTTCCGGCGGAACGCGAAAAGTGGGGTGGGGGTAGCAGAAGGCTTAAACTGGATTCGCAAGCCGGGCTGGCAGTGGCCGACCAACATCTATCAACAGACATAACTTCCTGGCCCGGATTTCTCTTTTCAGTCGTGCAGATATGCTTCGTCGGAGAGTCGGCCGCGCTGCCATAATGGCCCCCCTTCAGCAGGAATGAGCGTGACACCGTGCTCTTAAGTAACGCCATCAAAGTTGAGAAAGTCCCAATCCGCGAAAAGCGCTTGTTACTCAGCGAAGTGCAGAAATCCACTTGACCCGAAATACGTATCAGGGGGCTAGAAATACGTCGCAGCGGAAAGGCGGTTTTTGGGAAGTCATAAGTAGCGATTTCATTGAGGGTTCGGGAATACGTCGCAAGGGAGGTCGATACGTCCAGGGTTTGCAATTACGTCCACGGGGGCCGGGGGGGTGGTGGACGAAACGTATTTTTTGGAAAACTTGTCGCGAACGGGCGTAAGTTGCGCGGAGCGGGAATCGTTGTTGGTCACTAGTCCTTGGTCATTGCTGGTCCGCGAACGACCAACGACCAATAACCGCTTCGAACTCCTAACTTCTATTTCTTTTTCTCTTCTTTCACAATTTTGCCCGATGGATCGACTTGCACCTCAACCCCTTTTTTGTCCGCCGTCACCAGTTCCACTTCATAGTAAGCGATTTTGTCGTCCTTGGTGACTTCCTCGATAATCTTGTACGTTGCCTTGGGATATTTTCCCTCGAGCGCAGTGGCAACCGGCTTGGGCAAATCCTTTGCTTCGATCTCCCGGTCGATGGCGACGAACTTGCCGTTCGGCTCGCACTCGACCTCATACTTGGAACCCTTGTACGTGAACGCCACTTCATAGATGGTCTTGTCGCCCTCCTTCTCCTTGGACGCCCCGGTCAGCTTAGCCCCCGGGAACTTGGCCTTGACCGCGTCCATGACAGGCTTCGGGACCTTGTCCAGGTCGATCTTCTCTTCGTCCGCCCGCGCTCCCACTGCCACTACGAGTAACCCAATCAGGGCGACGCCGGGCAACCATGTTGCTGCACGAATCATTTTATACTCCCTCGTAACGATGAATCGAACAACTTGCCCCTTCGTCAGGGCATCCGCGTTGTTCACTGAGAAGTATTCTACGGGGGTACGCTGAAACCAACATGAAGCCAAGATAAATTCCGGTTCATCATGAAACCCGTTTGATAATGAAATTCGCAAGGGCGGGCTGCAGGTGCGGGAAGATCTGTTCCAATTACGCAAATACTTTCACGGCTCCTTCAAGGTTGCCCGCGGCCATTTTCTCCAGGTTCTATGCTACGTCGGCTGTCTCCCGAGCGCTGAAATGAGCGACGGAGCCCTTTAGAGTATGCGCAGCCACTTGCAGCCGGCGCGCGTCCTTATTCGTCCAGCGTTCTTCCCGATGCCCGCTGTTTTAATACCCCCGGCGAGCCAAATCTTCCACCAGGCGGGTGAAAAAACCAAGCGAGTCGAAATCTTCACCCGCGCGTAGAAAGACGGCATCCGGTGTTTGTGCGAAGTGGTCGGCGGACAGGGTCCCCAAATACTCACCCCACCGAGCGGATCGCACCGCTACCAGGCCGTCGTTCGGGCCTTCGATCGGCGTCAGGATGTTCCAGGCTCGCCGCAGAAACGGTGTCAGCCGGGAAGGCGTGACCTCGGCTCCATAGGAAAAATACTTGACCTCCGGTTGGTCCGGCGTATTGGCGTTAAAGGCGCGGCAGACTTCGAGCCGGCAATCGCGAAAACCGTCCACATTGAAGCCGAACGCCTCCAGGGCCAGCAACAACGGCACCCGTTGGCGGTAATTGGCCACGAACCAGTCCGCCACGTAGCTCCCGCGGTGCGGCGTGGAAATCGTCGTCAGAGACCGGACATGCTCAGCCATCTTCAGGTGGGTGATCATGTAGCGCGCGTCGAGGCCGCCCATGCTGTGGCAAATCACGTTTACCGGGTCACGACTCCAGCGCAAAATCTGCTCCTTCAATTTACCCGCTCGTTCAACCACCCCGCTGGTTGCCGGCACTTCCGGAAAAAGAACGCGGATCCCGCGCTGGTCAAGGAATTCCCGCAATGGCGTGAAATAATTTTGTTTCTCGGGGCGATACATTTTCAACATGCTGAAGGCCAGCATCCCGTGGCAGAATACGATTGGGTGGCGCGGCACCAGAAACGACCGCGTGGGGCGCAGGCTTGGCGCGGACAATTGCGGGCCACGCGACCCTCGTCCATCCTTCCCGGCTCCTATTTCGGCGCGGAGATCATCGGCGAACCGCACCGTTGCCTTGTCCGCGTGAGGTTCTCCAAAAGCCTTCAAAGATGGGGTAATTTCAGGCTCCATATTGATTAGCCAGACATTCAGATTGTTGGCAAACAACCAGCGTAGCCGATCCATCGCCTTTTCGACCGTTTTGACCGCCTCTTTCGGTTCGGTGGGCAGGAAAACCAAATGTCCTCTCGGCCAATTCAACGCAGTCACAGCGAGGGCCAGCTCCTGCTGGGGATTCTTGCCGTCCGCGGGGCCACACGCTAGGTAATACACCGGGCATCGGCCGCCAAGCGTTTTTTCCAGCATCCGGACGAATTGGGGCAGCTCGGCGCTCGCGCCGCGAACTGGCGTCGCCCGCGACGGGTTGATTTCCGCTTCCGCCAATAGAGGAAGCCCCTTCGGGGCCAGCGTGGTTTCGAAGGGCAGAATAACCACAACGGCCGCGGCCGAGTCCTCCGGCGGGACCAGCACCACGTTGCAACTATAAATGGTTTTATCCGCGAATCGGATGCAATTGCGTGCCACCCGCCAGCCGCGCCGGGCCGGGGGCAAGCGAGCAGTTAAGGTGCCTTCAAATCGACCATCCCCTTGAATGGGCAAATCAGCTTCCAATAAGCTCCCACTCACGCGGGTTTCCACGTGCAGAATCGAAGGAGGTGCAGCGGTCCCATTCTCTTTGCGCCATGGCTTCCACCAGTGCCCGGCGTCGCCGTTGCCATTCGGGCACGGAAAAGATCCGACCAGTCCACCGCGCAACCACAAGCGCTCGCCGGCTGCCAGAGTATCTTCCAGCCGGAGTTGAATTTCCAGTGGCTGTATCGACGCCTGGTGGGTTCCGGCGTCACCGGTTTCCACCAGTCGCAGCGCGTTCATTTTTCCCTACCTCGCTCTCTGCTCCTGCCCTAACCATATTTTACCCCAGGGAGGAACCGCAACGCTGCTTAAAAATGGCCTATTTTGCCGCTTTTCTCGCAATGGCATCGCAAAAAGCAATTAAATTGCACTTTTTCCCTGGAGTGCAGCGCTTTACCGCCGCTTTGGTTTTGTTTTGGAAGCGAGAACCCAATGCTGTGGTCGAGCGTCACATTTGAAAGACGCGCGCAGCACAGGTATCACACGCCGGTTACGGAAATGATTGCCGTCGGCTGTGTGTCTACAGCACTTTCGTGGCTGATTTGATCTTGCTTTAACGCTGCGCTCAGGGACGGCACGGTTTGGAACAAGTCACCTACAACCGGGAACACCCGTGGCCTCGGTTGCCGTTGGTTCAAAGTCATGATCGGCGCTTCGGGATCGCGGTTGAACGCCACGATCGTGGCCCGGGTTCCAATATAGTTCAAGTGCTGGGGAGCCCCGCTTATCCCAATGGCCAGGAGAATTTGCGGATTGACACTCACTCCGGATTGGCCGATTTGCCGGTCTGCCGGGAGTAGGTGTAACTCCTCGGTAACTTTTCTCGATCCGCCCACCACCAGGCGCCGTACCCCCAGCTCTTGCAGCGTTTGCAGGAGGGGTTCGACTACTGCTTCGTAACCGTCTTGGTTGCCGACTCCGTAACCGACATCAACAATGAAATCGGCATCGGCCAATCGGACCAAACCGATTTCCTGTTTCAACTCCTTGAGGAGTAATTGAATATCTCTTTGACTGTAGAAAACTTCCAAACGCGGCGTCCAGCGTTGAATACGAGAACGCTCCTTCGGCGCGCGAACTATTCTGCCCGCGATCTCGACTCCCGCCGCGAGGGAAATCCACGCGGTCTCGTTCGCGCCCGGGTCTAGGGTCTGGCGAACAGCCAACTTGCCGCCGCCTCGTTCGGTTTGAAGAACCACCGTATCGGCATCGCAATCCATTCGGCGGACTCGCAACGCCAGGGAACCGGCCTTGCCCCGGCGACATACCAGGCAAGCGAATGCCTCTTCCGTCCACGGTTCGCCCACCACCGCACGCAGCCGCCCGGAAAGGTCCGGCCACCATTCCGCCAACAACCGGCCTTGCAGTTCCGGTGAAGGTTCCAGCGCCGGAACAGCGACCAATACAATATCCCCGGCAAACAGTTCCAGTAGTTGCGCCAGAGCCCGTCGCTGCATTTCTTCCTGTTGCGAGGTGACAAGTAGGACTTTGACAACCGCGCGGTTTGTTGTTGCCAATAACTGAGCGGACTGTAGCGTCGCTTCCACGGTGCGCTGCAATCGGCCTTCCCCTTCAGCGGCGAGGACCGCAATGACGATGCCGCCGGGGGGCAAGCCGATCTCCAATATGCTGGGAATAGCTGCCTCTTCCAACGGCCCATCATAAGGTTCCAGGGCCGCTTGGCCTCCGGTCAAACCGATTTCGGACAGTACCCGTTGCGCCGCTTCTCGCGGCGATAGGGGGTGGGAACTTTCCTTCGAATCGTTTACAGCGCTCGCATGGGTAACTTCCGCGAAGAATTCCGTCCGGGCCTTCGCTTTGCGAGGCCAGCGAATTACGTCGATCGCCTTGGTCAAGCCACTCAGATAACCGCCCGTGGTGAATGCGCGCAATGTGAGTCCCGCCTTGATGTCGACTGCCGCCGGCAGCGCGCGAACGCGCTGCGGTTTTCCGTCCGAACCTGCCAGCAAAATGGCCAGGTCGCGATCGGAAGCACATGGTCCGTTATCGGCGCTCCAGGCCGGAGTTGCACATCGGAATGCGACCTCGTTCGCGGTTCCCGCAAAGGGAATTCCCAAAGCTTCAGCGGCGAGTCGGGCTATCAAGCCATCTTCACAACCGCTCTCCCCGCTGCCTCCCAGAAGCAAATCAAAGTTTTCGCCGGCTCCCAACACTTTGGCGAGGGCATCGGCCGCACTGTCGGGGGTTACAGCTTCTGCATCCGTAGCTACCAGCCGAACCCGGTCGGCGCCGAGGCTGCAAACTTCTCGGAGGACCGCAACCGACTCCCGAGGACCTATTGCAATAACCTCAATGGTAACAGGTACTGTTGCGGCGTCGCGCAAGCGCAACGCGGTTTCCAGGGAACTCCGATCGGCATCGTTCAGGCAGCGATGGGGCTCCAGCAGCCGCCCTTCGGACACGAACGCTTGCGGAACGGGAACGTTCAATGGATCCACTACGATCAATATCGCAAGATTCCGGCGCGACGTCATTGGTACGGCATGCATTGCGATGCTGGTGGTGTGAGTCACGCTTCCGGCCGGTGACTTTACTTTCACCGGTGCCTTTTCTTGCTCGAACAATAGACTTGCCGCCCGAATTTCCGGAGCGTAATAGCCCCGCCGCAAGTGGGTCAATTCCTCATCAAAGCGCCGCAACCGCAGGCGTATTTCGAAGAAGCACCGCGCTAGGGTGCGATGCCCCAATTCCGTGGCATGTGCCCACTGGTCATGGCTGGTGTCTGGAAGGGCCGAACCCGCCACGCCGTCGTGATTGGCTTCCCCTCCCTCACCGTCGACGTTGGGCAATTGGCCCGTGGTTGCCAATTCCTGCCGGCTGAGCCAGGACAGGCGGTAAAGGCTGCTGTCCGCAGCTTTGACCCAGGCCGCGGCCTCCGCGAGCAGGAAACAGTTCGCCTGGAGGTTGGGATTCCGCCACAAGTCCTGATCGAAATACTCGAGAGCAACCTGAACACGGCGGCGGGTATTGGCTTTGAGCGCTTCGAGTTCCAGCACTTCGCGGCTCATATGCGCGGGCGATGGCGGCTGCAGCGTAGCCGGTGGCGGAGGAAGAGTCGTGAGGGTCTTCAATATAAAGAACCGCTGAATCTCGTTGGTGCCTTCATAAATATTCATGATCCGGGCATCGCGTTTGCGTTTTTCCACGAGGTGGTACTGGGTTTGGCCGGCGAAACCGTGAATTTCCTCCGCCAATTCAATGATCTGGTGCAGTGCTTCGCTGGCCAACATCTTCGAAATTGCCGACTCCAGGCTTGCCGACTTGGTCTGGGGGTGTTCAAAACGGCCGATGACTTCGTTGGCTACAGCTTCGGCGCTGAAACGCAGCTCTTCCATGACTTGCAAACGCCACCGGACCCATTCGGGGATTTCACCGTAATGCTCGCGGGCGAACATCCGGCTTGATTCCACGAGGCCTTTCATCTGCGCCATTGCGGACATGGCCAGGCCGGCGCGCCCGACGTTGAGCGTTTCCAGCGCGTTGACCTGGCCCCGGCCCTCCAATCCCAGCACATTTTCGCGGGGAACGCGCACCGCCTGCAACGAAAGTTCATTCGTTGGCGAGCCGCACTGCCCCATCTTCTCCTCATCCTTGCCGACGATGAGACCCTCTGCGTGGCGATCAACAATGAAGCCCGTCACGCCCCCGCCGGCCCTATCTTCGGTTTTTGCATAGAGAGCCATGATCCCGCACATCCGGCCGTTGGTAATCCACATTTTGGCGCCGGTCAATTCCCAGTAGTCGTACCAGAGTTGGACTCCTTGCTGGCTTGTTGCGCTGCCGTTTCCGGATGTCAGCCCCCCTTGGTGCGCCCCGCTTGGGTCGCTGCGCTTGCGGATCAGGCCAATGTCGGTGAAATGAATGCGCTCGCCATTCACGTCGATATAGCGCATGCGCTTGGCGTCATCGGATTCGTAATCATATTCATCAAAACCGATGATGACGGGCTCTGTTTTTTCGGAGGTTTGGTAGTAGGCAGTATGGCCGCGAAACACCAGGCGCTCGGTATCCAGAAAAGTGCGCGGCTCAGTCGTGCCCGCCGGAGTGAAGCGATAGATGCCATCGGCTACCTGCTCCAGGGGGACCGAACGAAGCTTGGCCCGGGTCGCCACGCGTGCGGTATCGGAACCGGCCGACGGTTCCGTGAGGGCGAAGGCGGAGATTTGGCCCGCCGAAACCCACTGTAGGAACAGATCGCAGGCGTGGAGCCGCCGGCCGATTTCCTCCTGCAGCTCCTCCGCCCGTTTGCAAAAATCTTGCCAACCCGAGACAGCCGCTGCGATGCTCGAACGTAGGGCCGCAGCATCCCCATGGCCCGCGGCTTGCCGGCAGAACTTTTTCCAGACCGTTGCGAAGCGTTGCGTCATTCCCTTGAGATGGGTCCTGCTAAAGACCGATTCATCCAGGTGTTTTTGCAGGCGCGGGATAGATTTTTGTATTCGCCGGATGTTGCGAAACTCGGCCCATTTCTGCAATTCCTTCAAGTCATTCATTTCCGTCTGCAAGGCGGAGTCTCCCAGAACCGCCTGGAGATCTCTTTGGGCATTGGGCAAGTCCTTGTTTCGCGCCAGCAAGACCGGCGTCGAGCCGATGCTGGTATTGGCCTGAATCGAAAGAGAAATGGCAACATCCACCAATCGTTGCGCGTTTGTGGTCAACAAGTAATAGTCGATTTTTTGCCGGCCTTCCCCGCCGAGTTGTTGCGGGATCGGAAACCGAAAGAAACCTTGCTTGCGGCAGAACTCCAGATCTTCCTCATCCGGCCGATGACGGCATTCTATGTAGCGTTCGTATAGCAAGCCTTCGCCGCGCAGCCGGCCAAAGTGACCGGTCAATAGGTCCTTGATTTCGCGATCACGCCGCGCCAATTCAGGGTCGGCCTCGATCATTTCCGGAACAAACCGCGGCACGAGTAGATTGGCCGGACGCACCAGGAAATCACCCGAATCATAGTTGCAGTCGGCAGCCAGATAGTCGGCGTATTTGGTTACGGGCGATCCCGCAATTAGTTCCACCACCGGGCGTTCTTCGTGCCGGCCCGCCGGTTCCTGGCATCGCTGCACAATGCCCTCGAATTCCTCCAGAGAAACGGCAGCATTTTCCAGCCATACTCGGATCAGCGCCATTTCGGTTGCGGATTCATAACCGTCTTCCAGCCGTGCATGCGTCCGCAAAACGAGAGCTTTGCTAGCCAAAAGCCGGGCATCTTGCCGGGCCAGGTTTTCGGCAATTTCCTCGTGTGCCGCCGGATCGGCAGGGGACGCTTGCCAATCATTTACCAGACTGCGCAGTCGCGAGCGAGCATTGCGCACTTCGTCTAGTTCAGCTTGCAAGGCCTTCCGCTGGATTACCTGTTCGAACCATTCGCCTTCCACGGGCAGGCTTGCTAGACTTTGGCCGTCGGTTCGCCAGTTCTGCAACAACTCTTGCCCGTGGCGGCGGTAGATTTCCGTATTTGGTAGGCCGAGAAAACGCCAGGCAGCGGCGTCGCGATAGTACTTCGAAAGGATATCATCTTCCGAGTAACCGGTTCCGCCGAATACCTGACCGGCGTTGTAGGAAAGACTTCCGGGCGCGGTTCCCAGACAATCGGCCGCCAAGGCTTTGATCAGGCCGGCCCGCGCCAGCGCCGACGCCGAAAAATCCGTTGGCGACAACAACTGATCAAGCGTCTCGATCAGGTAGCGGCGCGCGCCCATTTCCGCGATCATCTTTTTCACCGCTCCGAATTTGCCAATCGTATCGCGAGACTCTTCGTCGTGGAACAGCCCGGGAAATTGCACGCGGCTCGTGGCATGGGCAATCGCGCGGTGGCAAAGCTGGTCCGCCATCCCAAATGCGATTGCCGTTAAATCGGCTGCGCTCACTATTGCCCAGACGCGGCGCATACGCTGGCGATCCACGGTCGTTTTGGTCCGCGGCAATACCAGCCCTTCAATACTTATCCGTGCCAGTCCCGCACCGCGCAAGCCTAGGGTCGCCAACGGCATGATGCGCAATCCGGGTCTAGCCGCCGGAATCAGAGCCAACTGATTGTGAATGAGCAGTAAAACGCTTTGCGCCCCCATGGCAGGGACAAAGAACGTTTCGCCTTTCCAGCCGCATTCTCCTTCTTGAACGGATTCCGCAATGCCGAAGCATGTCCACGATTCCGCTCGAGCGATTTGTTCAGCGCCCTCGGACCAGATGGCAGAACCGGAAGCCACCCGAGCCAGATCGCGGGCCCACAAATGACTGGCCGCGCAAAAGGCTAGCGAGGGATCCCGCCGGCCCAGTTCGGCTAGCACGGCTTTACGCAATGGAGGGTGCAACGTTGCTGCTAGATTTTCCGGATCGATGGTGGGCACTTTGGCGAGCAGATCCCGTACCACGCCAGCGGCATCGGCACTCAGGGAAGCTCCCCGATCCAGATCCTTCCAGGCTCCATGGGGAAAAACCGTATCCAACTTCACGGACCACGCCGCTGTTATTTCTGCGACCCTTTCCGCGTTCTCTTCCACTTTTAACCAGGATCGGATCGGATCCGGTTGCGGATTGACCTGATTGAGTTCGAGGACGCGGAGAAACTGCTCCAATCCGTTTAAGTGGTGCCAGCGGATCTGCCTCCCATCGGCGGCCGCCCAGGCATAACGCTGGTTCCACGTCCGCCGCGACCGCTCTTGAACCTTTGACAGTATGGTGGCTGACACATCCCGAAGTTGCTGGTATGCCCTTCTGCCGTCGGGGTCGGAGCTGCTGGCCAGGGGACAATCCCGAACGAGTTCTTGAAGCTGTTCGGCTAATTGCTGCGCGTACCGGGCTGCCGTTTCCAGATATTCCGCACGCGCTTTATCCAGGGTTCGAGGCTCCGCGGCAAGGTCGTTTTCAAATTCCTGGAGCTTGCGGTCGAGCTGAGTCATCAGCCGGCGCAGTTCGCCCACCCACGTGTTGTCCGTGCCATTGATGATGCCGTAGGGAAGATGGCGGGAGAATTCCAGAACGGCGGTTTCCCACCAATTCAGGGCGCGCGGAGGCTCGGGATGGTAGGTGCTTACATCTTGGACCGCCTCCACCAATCGCTTAACAGAGGGCGAGCGCACGGCATAAATAAATCGGTGCTGGCCATCGCGGCCCCAATCCACAAGGTCGCTGGCTCGCCAACAGGTTTCACATTTGATGCAGTTTTCAAAATTGACGATAATCTGCAATTGGCCGAGAGAATTCACGCGCGCTTCATAGACATGTGCCGGGCAAACATGCCACAGACCTTGCTCGACGACTTGCCCCTTGCCCGCCAGGTCCTTGGGCCAAAGCAGCCGAATGTGCGAGGCTTTTACCGTTTGATAGGCCAATTGCCCGAGCCGAGCTTCCCAATTCTGCGCGGCTGCCGCGGTTCGCGTCAAATCGGTTGCCTCTTGTGCAGCCCGGGCATAGGGCCGATAAAATCCTCGCAACGGCTTCGGCACGCGTCTTCCCGCGTAGAATTCGCGAATTCGGTCCCACAGGCTAACTAGAGCTGCACACACCCCGGTGGCCACGGCAAAACCGCCCAGCGCCATCAGATCAAGGATATTTGCCTGGCGATTGAGCAATTGCATGACCTCGGGCAACTTGTCCCTTAATGGCGTGTCGTCATTGGCGTACACCTTGCGGGCTGCGGCTGCCAAGATTGGGGCAATCCGCCGGAACCAGCGCCGCATCCAGCCGGGCGGATTGCCCACCTGGCCTTCGGCACCCGCCACATAATAATGGAAGCGAACGGTGCCGGCAGCCGGGAGGTTGGCCCGCGGCTGGTTGCATATATCGCGCAGTGCATTGACCGTCCCGTCCAGGAGAATTTGCCCGAGAGCAGGCCTGTCGGCGATTTCCTTCAGTCGTAACGCCCGGCTCAGGTGCCGGAAATCGTGCCGAATTTCGGTCCATTCAATCGGCGGGAGAACGTGTCCGGCCAAGCGAAGCCAATTGATCCATTTGCCAAGGAACCAGCGATTCGGCCTGGACCAGACGTATGCGGATCCGAGGGCCAGATCAAGATTCCGGTCGAAGAAGACCTGCGTTTTTTTGACATAAGCCGGCCAGCGCCTGAGAAACTCGACATCTTCCCAGTAGTGCGTTTTTTGCAACGGTTCCAGGTAATGCCGCTGCAAAGCCTCCTTGGTGAAGCCGGTCTTTTCGGCGCAGATGCGCCGCACCGCCTGAGCGAGAAGAAGTCCCATGCCGGTCGCCGGGCCGGTGAAGTTCGGATACGGAAAATCAACGCCGATGGCACTGGCAGCGCCGCCGATCGCCAGGCCGTTGTCGATGAGAATCGGTATATCCTTGGCCCCGCCGCCGCGAATGATCTTCGCCCCGAACACGCCGCGCCGGCCCTTGCTCAACCACGGTTGCAGGGCCGGCAAGTTCTCAAACCACTCGATCAACAGATTTGGATCTCCGTCGAAATGCTCGTGCAGGTTGTCGGCAGGCAACACCAATCCCACTGATAGACTCTGCCGATTGGTGTAAATGAACCCACCCATGTTCAGGTGGACCGGTTTGCCGTGGAGAGTCCCGTTGCGCACCAGCATTTCATACGCGACCCCCTCCTCGGCACCCACGCCGAAGATTTCTTCGATCGCGCCCGGCGGCATGTCGATCACTTGCTTGATCCCTTGGAGGAACTTGGGCGCTTCGCGCGGGTCAGTAGAACGCTCGTAGCCTTCGCGGGTAACAAGGTTCGAAGCATCGCCTTCTGCCAGGAAAACCAGGTCCGCATAAAGCGGTCCGCGCTGGGTACAAATTCCGACGATGCGATCGCCATCGCGGATCAACGATTCGGCGGTGGTTTCGTTCAGGATGGCCACACCGTGTTTAAGCGCAATCTGCGCGAGATGATGGTCGAAAATCGGCCTCAGCACCGTGAAACAATTTCGGAACGCCTCCCGGTCACGATATTTGATGCCCAGGAGGCTTAAACCATCCGTGGCAAAAAAGCCGCGTTCGGATAGCCGGCGCTCCCACGCCAGCATTTCCACCCCTTCCGGGCCCAGGATTTCGGGATGGACCAGATTTTCGCAGAAATAGACACAGCCCGACCAATTCTCCGCACCCGGAAACGCCGCCGCTTCAACCACAACGACGGCAAACCCCATCCGCGCTAGGCCAATGGCCGCCGTCACTCCCGCGGCGCCCGCGCCCACGATCACCACGTCATAATTGGGAGAGTTCATCCGCGTTCCTTGCAAGGAATTGTATCGGGACCCACTCATTTTATAGCGGGGAGGTTGGAAATGCCGAAGTCCAAAGATATTCGGGCAGCGAGCGCGCCTACTTTTTCACGACGATAATATTCTGCGCACAAACTTTCCGGTCTTCGATAAAGTCGATGAAATGGAACAGTTTGGTCCAGTTCTTCTGCACATAACCCCTGGATATGCAGGTTTCCCCGAAGAAAGATTTGAGCAATGGGCCTCCTCCGCCAACGGGGCTGAAACAGTAGCCGCCGTTGTCATAGTTCGCTAATTCCTTGGGGACATCATCAAATAACGGTTCGGTGGGCCGCGGCCACCATTTCGGCAGGGACTTCAGGATGTCGTCGCAGGTCTGTATGTATTCCCGGCCCCGCGTCGTGGCGATAAGCAGGCCGCCGGGCTTCAAGAGCCTTTGAAACTCTTCCAACCACTGTTGGTGAATATCTTCCGCCAGGTGCGAAAACACGGAAAAACAATAAATCATGTCGAACGAATTCGAGGCCATGTCCACCGGCGGCCGGGGTTCAATCTTTTGAAATCGGCACCAGGGATTCGTATTCTTGCTGATTTCAATCATTTCCTCGTAGCAGTCAATCCCCCAGAGATTGTTCGGTGCAACTTCCTTCATAAAGAAGCGAATGATTCTTCCCCACCCGCAGCCAAAATCCAATATCATCCGCCCAGCGTTTAGTTCGCCGATGTGCTGTTCAAAGATACTTTTGAAAATTTTGTAAGCCGCGAATCCTTCGCCGAGGGTCGAATCTCCCGCCGCGCCGGTGAAGTTGAGTTGCTTTTTTTCTTCCGGCAATCCCGGCAGCAGGGCGCGTAATCCTGCGCTTTTTCTATATCCTTCCGTATTTAGCCAGAACCAAAAGTCATCGCTGACTTCACCAAATATTTGATAATGAGGCTTTTGCGAGCCGGCGCCGGCCAGGAGAGCATTCATCATCACCATTTTGGCAATGTTGTCCGACAGTTTGTCCGATTCGGAAATCCTTCGGACGAAAGCATCCGCGACCCGTCCCATCCACCGCTTGATTAACTGCTTCATGGCCCCAGATCCTTAACAATCGGAGTGTCCAATGGCTGGCACTTGGCCGGAGCGTGAAACTACCATTTTCTTGGAGAAAGGGAAAGCCCTTCCATCTTGGTTTATTCGGATTTCCCAATAGACTGGCCCTCAGGAAGCCCGCGTGTTTTGCTCGGAATACAATTGGGGGAGCTGCACCATGTCCGCCAAGGGAGACCAGTTCGCGGGAGTTACCGTGGCCCTGGTCACGCCGTTTCGCAATGGCGAGATTGATTTCGACGGCCTGAACCGTCTGGTCGATTGGCATATCGACCAGGAAACCGACTGTCTCTCGCCGGTCGGCACCACGGGGGAATCGCCCACGCTGGACCATGAAGAGCATGAACGAGTCATCGCGGCCGTGGTGGAGCGTGCGCACGGTCGCATCAAGGTCGTTCCCGGAACCGGCTCGAACAGTACGCGCGAAGCCATTCGCTTGACTCGATTTGCCCATCGTGCGGGAGCGAATGGCGCCCTTATGGTCGGACCCTATTACAACAAGCCTATGCAAGAGGGCTACTATCGCCATTTTGCGGCAGTGGCGGAGGCCGTAGACCTGCCGATAGTCTTGTACAACATCCCCGGGAGAACCGGATCCAACATGCTACCCGAAACGATTGCCCGGTTAGCGGAAATCCCCAACATCGTTGCTATCAAGGAATCCACTGGTTCTCTTGACCAGGCCTCGCAAATCGCCGCTCTGTGCGACCTCACGATTCTCAGTGGCGATGATAGTTTAACTTTGCCCATTATGAGTATTGGTGGGCGCGGGGTTGTGTCCGTCGTCGGCAACATAATTCCCCGCGACGTTATGGCTATGGTGTCGGCCTTTGCTGCCGGCCAAGTCCGCAAGGCTCAGGAATGGCATCGGAAACTCTTCCCTTTATGCCGGGACATGCTTGGTGCCGCCACCAACCCCATCCCGATCAAGACCGCCATGAGATTACTGGACCGCGGAACCGGAGAGCTCCGGCTCCCCTTATGCCCTCCTGACCGAGCCGGTGAGGCCCGCATTCGACAAACCCTTGTGGACTATGGACTCCTCCGCTGACAGCTGAAACCTGCCTGGCAGTTCCATTGACGGCGGTTTTGACTACCGAAGCACCTGTAAAGCTGCTCCATTTTATCCGTGTTGAACTGACTTGTTCCTCTTTTACACAGACTTACCCGGTTTCTGATGAAATTATTCAAGAAATTGAAAGAATCTATTTGACCTGGGATAATTTCCAGGTATTCTAGCAAACGGATGTTTTCATGCGTTTATTATTAAATATTGATTAGAATACCCTACGATCCTTCTCGGGCAGAGAGCGCAGGAGCCTAAAAAAGCCTTCGTGTGGGCTTTTGGACTATATTCTCTGTTTTCTAGTTGTCTCAGGAGAAACCTGCCTTGAACATGTACTCTGCCTGCCGCAACAAACCCCGCAAAGAAAAATCTTCCGTGAAAAAACCGATGGTTTTCGCCAAGAAGCCATTGGAGATCAAGGTCAGCCAACGGGTGTTGACCGGTTTGAGTCGGGTTTTCAAGCAGCTGGGGGACGAATCCCGTTTGAAAATTCTCCTGGCACTATGCCAGGAGGACGAACTTCATGTTTCCGCCCTTTGCGACCTGCTTCATCAAACGCAACCGGCCGTCAGCCACCACCTGACTTTGTTGCGCATGTCCGGGCTCGTGGGTTATCGCCGGCAAGGGAAAAATAACTTCTATCGGGTTGAATCCGGCCTGGTGTGCGATTTAATCGATCAGCTCTTCCTGGAAACCGGCAATAACCACCAGGCCATCGATTTTGCCGACTTCACTCTCTCTTTTCATCGAAAATAGTTCGTTAACATCCACTGCAATTAAGCCAGAGACCGTTGCCCGACTTCTGGCTTTTTCCGCTTTATCTTGGCCTGTTACGGCTTTCCTTGCTAAATTAATTTGAATTTAGCTTCTCAGGCCTACGGATGTGGACACGAATGGCGGAAACCCCTGCCAAGCTTGCACTGGAAGACGGCACGGTCTTTTCCGGCCGCGGCTTCGGCGCTACCGGCGAATCCTTCGGCGAAGTCGTTTTCAACACCAGCATGACCGGCTACCAGGAGGTGTTGACCGATCCCTCCTACAAGGGCCAGATCGTCACCATGACTTATCCCCTCATCGGCAACTACGGCGTGAATCCGGAAGACGGGGAATCGCGCCGGCCCCAGGTGGAGGGTTTTGTCGTGCGGGAATTATCCGTCACGCCAAGCAATTTTCGTTCATCCGGCGCACTCGATGCCTACCTGGCCGAAAACCGCATTCTCGGAATTGAAGGAATCGACACGCGTGCCCTCGTCCGGCGCTTACGAGTTCGCGGCACAATGACCGGCATTCTATCTACCACGGACCTCGATGATTGTTCGCTGGTTCGCAAGGCGCAATCCAGTCCCGGCATCGTCGGCCGCGATTTGGTCCGGGAAGTCGTTCCGGCCCAACCCTTCACTTGGACCGAAGGATTTACTTGCCCCGTGCAATCGCAACCGCTGGCTGCCCGTCCGACCAAATATCATGTCGTCGCACTCGATTTCGGCATGAAATGGAATATTCTGCGTTGCCTCGTACAGATTGGCTGCCGGGTCACCGTGGTCCCCGGCACCGCCGGCCCGGAAGCCGTGCTGGCTTCCGACCCGGATGGCATTTTTCTTTCCAACGGCCCTGGCGACCCCGCCGCGCTCGCCTATGCGGTCGAAACAATCCGGAACCTCGCCGGCAAAAAGCCGATTTTCGGCATTTGCCTGGGACACCAGTTGCTGGGGCTGGGCCTGGGCGCAAAGACCTTTAAACTCAAATTCGGACATCGCGGCGCCAACCAACCCGTTCTGAACTACCATACGAAGCGCGTCGAGATCACGACCCAAAACCACGGCTTCGCCGTCGGGTTGGACACATTACCCCGCGAATTGGAGCCTACCCATGTGAACTTGAACGACGGCACCTTGGAAGGCTTGCGCCACCGGCGCTTGCCGATTTTCAGCGTGCAATATCACCCAGAGGCCTCCGCAGGACCACACGACAGCAGCTATTTATTTGAAGAATTCCGCAATATGCTGGGCTAGCAGCTATTCCATGAAGAGGTTAATCCCGATTTGGTTCATTGCTGGTATCACGCTCCAGGCGAGTGATGCGCCGGCACTTGCAGACGAAAAAGGGATCATTCAATTCCGCCTGCTCGGAGATCAAGGAGACATTCCCGAGCGGTATCGCCTGGAGGAGCATGCGTTTCCATACGAAATGCGCTTGAAGTATATTTTGCCGGTTAGCGGCATCGAGGTTTACCGCGTCCAGTTTCCTTCGCCGGTGACGAGCCCGCACCCGGCAAACAATACCGTTCACGCCGAATATTACCGGCCGAAAGGTGAAGGTCCATTTCCGTGCATCATCGTGTTGGATATCACCGGCGGGGATCAGACCCTGTCCCGATTCATTTCCTCCATTTTGTCGCGCCAGGGGATTGGTTGCCTTTTTGTGCAGATGGCCTATTACGGTCCGCGGCGGCCTCCGGGAAGCCGGCTGCGACTGTTGTCTCCCGATGTCGCCCACACCATGGCCGCCGTCCGGCAAACGGTCCTGGACTTGCGGCGGGCTTCGGCCTGGATGGAATCCCGCACGGAGATCAATCCGAAGCGGCTCGGCATCCTCGGTACCAGCCTGGGCAGCTTGATGGCGGCGCTGGCTGCCGAGATGGAGCCGCGATTTCAGCGCGTGGCGATCCTTTTAGGGGGGGGCGGCCTGGTGGAAGCCTATTATAACCATCCCGAAGGTGCCACCTATCGCAAAATCTGGGAAGCTCTGGGCGGTTCCAGCAAAAAACTCGCCGACCTGATTGCCCCGGTTGATCCCCTCACCTGTGCTGCCAATCTAAAGAACCACCGCGTTCTCTTTATCGCCGGCAAACGCGATGAAATCGTGCCTCCCAGCGCCACGGAGCGCATGTGGAAAGCATCGGGGGAACAAAAAATTGTCTGGTACGACTGCTCGCACTACGGCGCTGTTATGTACATAGTTCCCGCCATGCAACAGGTCGTCAAGCATTTCTTGGAAGATTGAACGATCCGAAAACGGGGCCAGGGCTTTTCTCGTATCTCACGCGAATGCAGGCCCGCCGTTCTCCACGCAAGTTATTCGCGCGGAACAACTTAACGCGCCTTTTGCCCCCGTGTCTCACGCGCGCGTGAGACACGGCGCCGCTCCGCCATGAAACCGTCCACTGCGAGTACTACGGAGCGGCGCTCTACATCGTCCCGGCCGTGGAGCGGGTGGTGAAACCTGCTTTCGCGGTGCCAACGAACATCAATGGTTGTGGGTTATATCAACGCGGGATATTGTCCGGCGTTTCGCTGTCCATGTCTGACGATAAGAGATTCCATGGCTACGTTTTCGAGTTCATCTGGCCTGGTCGTATTTCTCGGTTCCATTTTCCTTTTCCTTGGCGGTTTGGATATGCAGATCAAGGCCGGGGAAAACGATTCCATTGTGGACAGTGAGAAGAAAAACCAACCGAAAACGTCAGTGGAACTAAGGGAGATTTTGAACACTCCCATCAATTTCGAATTCGAAGCCGGCCCTCTAAAGGAGGTTTTGGCTTTTTTCCAGGAGCGCTATGGATTTCAATTGGTGGTGGACAACGAATCTTTCCAAACGGATCTCGGATTGTCCGACATTGAAAATCAACAAGTTAAATTGCCAAAACTAGCCGGAGTTAGAATCCGTGCGGTCCTGCGTTTGATCCTGGCCCAGGTAAACGGCAATTTTTGGCCGGAAGATGGCATGCTGCGAGTTGTTTCTCAGAAACGCATGGAGCCGCAATTCCAATTTCGCCGGCCCATTGATGCAGTTTTCAATAAGGAGCCGGTGAGCAATGCCTTCCAAATATTGGCCGATGCCACGGGTTCGAGCATCGTGCTGGATATTCGCGTTGGTGACAAAGGACAGAAGCCAATTTCCGCTTCTTTTGAGCAGGCGCCATTGAAGACGGCAGTATTGGTGCTGTCCGATATGGCAGATCTGAAAATGGTGACCATCGACAATGTTATTTACGTTACCACCAAAGAAAACGCCATAGAGTTTTCGGAAAAGGAAAAAGAAAAAGATAAACCCCGGCATCTGGAAAAGAAATAGTTGCTTTGGCAGAGTGCTATTGTGCCTGCCGCGCGTAGCGCCGCCGATCCGCTTCCTTCAAAAAACCCTTCCGCAGCCGAATCGCCTTGGGCGTTACTTCCACCAGTTCATCTTCTTCAATGTATTCCAGCGCCAGTTCCAAAGTCATCTGCCGCGGGGGCTTGAGAATGATGCTCTTATCTGCCCCTGCCGCGCGAATATTTGTCAACTTTTTTTCACGGCAGACATTGACGGGCAAATCATTATCGCGGCAGTGCTCGCCGACGATTTGGCCTTCATAGACCTGTTCTCCGGGCCCGATGAACAATGTGCCGCGTTCTTGCAAGTTGTCCAGAGAATAGGCGGTCGAGCGGCCGGTTTCCGTGGATATCATGACTCCATTGCTGCGCCCCGGAATCGACCCCCGCACCGGCTGATAATCAAAGAAATTATGGTGCATGATCGCCTGGCCGCTGGTTGCGTTTAGAAGCCGGGTCCGTAAGCCGATGAGGCCCCGCGCGGGAATGGTAAATTCCACGTGCGTCGTTTCGCCGCGGGAATCCATCTTGAGGCATTCGGCGCGCCGGTTGCCGACCAGTTCCATCACCGAGCCGACGGAAGCCGGCGGCACTTCCACCACCAGGTATTCAATCGGTTCACTGGTTTTGCCGTTGACTTCCTTGGTAATGACCCGCGGTTTGCCGACGGATAGCTCGAAACCTTCGCGCCGCATGTTCTCCAGCAAGATCGACAGATGCAACAGTCCCCGGCCGGAAACGTGAAATTCATCGCGCCGTTCCTCGCTTGGCACCACCCGCAACGCCACATTCGAATCGAGTTCTTTGAACAGGCGCTCGCGCAGTTGCCTGCTGGTCACGTAGGTGCCTTCCTGGCCGACGAACGGCGAATCATTGATCCGGAAAAGCATGTCCAGCGTCGGTTCATCGACTTTGATCTGCGGCAGGGCCACGGGATTCTCAAGGTCGGCAATCGTCTCGCCGATGTCCACCTCTTCCAGACCGACGACGGCGCAAATATCCCCGGCGCAGACTTCATCCGTTTCGATCCGGCCCAGGCGGTCAAACACGTAGAGCTGGGCAATATTATCTTCCATGATGCGGCCGTCGCGCTTGATCAGGGCAATACGCTGCCCTTTGCAGATTTTGCCGGCAAACACCCGGCCGATGGCGATCCGGCCGACATAATCGCTGTAATCGAGCGTCACTACCAACATTTGCAACGGCGCGTCCATGTCCACTTCGGGTGGAGGCACATACTTGAAGATCGCCTCGTACAGCGGCCGAATGTCGGTGGCGGGAATGGCGAGCTCCGTGGTGGCGATCCCTTCCCGGCCCGAAGCGTAAATCGTCGGAAAATCGAGGGTTGCCTCGTCGGCTTCCAGCTCCACGAACAGATCGAACACGGCATTGAGCACTTCCGCCGGCCGGGCATCGGCCCGGTCAATCTTGTTGATAATGACGATGGGCCGCAAGCCGCAGTCGAACGCCTTGCGCAACACAAACCGGGTCTGCGGCAACGGACCTTCCGCCGCATCGACCAGCAACAAGGCGCCGTCGGCCATCTTGAGCACGCGCTCCACTTCCCCCCCGAAATCGGCGTGGCCTGGCGTGTCGATGATGTTGATCTTGGTGCCGCCCACAGTCAGGGCAATGTTCTTGGCCAGAATCGTGATGCCCCGCTGCCGTTCCAGCTCGTTGGAATCGAGAATGCACTCGCCACGCAACTCGCCTTCGCGAAACAGACCCGATTGGCGCATCAACTGATCGACCAGGGTCGTCTTGCCGTGGTCGACGTGGGCAATAATGGCAACATTGCGAATATCGGAACGCTTCATGCCTTCTTTTTCTCAAAACAACTCTGGTCCGAACTGGCCGAACGCATGCAAAAAATTTATTATAGATAAACCACCTGAAATCCGAATAGGTCGGCGGCACACGCCGTGTGCCATTGGCCACCACGATTGGAGTACTGCATCCTATGAATCTTTACCTCATCCGCCACGCCGATGCATTACCCCTGGGCGCCCAGGGCGTTACCCAGGACGAAGACCGGCCCCTGAGTGATGAGGGCCATAAACAGTGCCGGACATTGGCTCATGTGCTGGCGAACAAAGGGGTCCGCCTCGACAAAATCGTCAGCAGTCCTCTGTTACGCACCCGGGAGACCACCCAGGGAATTATCGATTCCTTGCCCGATCCCAAGCCCGAAATGGTCTTGGCCGATGAATTGGCTCCGGGAGGCAAGCGCCGCAAACTGGCCCGTTTCCTGCGCCGCCTCGCCGGCAATGACATCGCTCTGGTCGGCCATATGCCGGATCTGGGTGAATTCACCGCCTGGCTCATCGGCGGCAAAAAGGCCCAAATCAACCTGGCCAAGAGCGGCGTCGCCTATATTGACTGCGACAAGGAAGCGGACAAAGGGACCGGCCTCCTCCTTTGGTTAATCAGTCCAAACTGGTATCCCGACGAAGCTCTGCTCTCCACGACGGTTACTAAATGAATTCGCGCGAGTTAATTCTACTCAGTCCCTATCAATTTCCCGGCCAGAATTCATCGGTGATCGGCAGTGACGAAGTGGCGGATTTCTTGAATGCCTACGCCGTACTCTGGCACCCGGCGGCTCTGGCCGGTGCCTCCGGACCGCCGCGCATCGCTTCGCCCTATGATTACGATCAGCCCGCCCCCGAGCATATCTATGCCATTCCCGAAAATCCTCCGTTGTATCAGCCGGACGATTGGGATCGCCGCGTCGCCGAGGCCGGCGCTGTTGCCTTTCGCGCCCCCGCCTCTCGCGAAACCACCCTCGCCAATTTACTGGATGCACTAAGAAACAGATCAGAGATCAGAGTTCAGACATCAAACATCACAAGTCAGATGACCTCTGACCTCCGTCCTCTGACCTCTGACCCCGCTCTCCTCGACTTACGCGCCGAAAAAGTCCACCCTTTCTTCGGCCTGGGTTTCGGCTATGCCATGCTCAATGCGTTATTTGAAGCCATGGAGCATGAAAATCTGATTGCCGTCGCCGATTTCTGGCAAGATGTCCAAAACGCCGTGCTCGCCCTGCAAGATCCCGATCCCGAGGCGTTCCGCCGCCCTCTGCAGGCCGCGGCAGAAAGGCTCTACTCTGCCCGCCAAGTCCTTTACTCGGTTGAGATTCATCTCCTGGATTTATTCACCCCCGATTTGGACAACCTCAAGGGTTCTTGGCCCCTCGCCTTTGAGCGGGGCACGCCTTTCAATGTGATTGCTTCCGGCGCCTGGCTCGAAAAATGCGCCAAAGAGTACCCCGAGCGGCTCGTTGCCGTTCGCGACCGGCTCGCCGCTGAAACCGTCGAATTGTGCGGCGGAGTTTACCTCGAGCGCGAAGACCCGCTCTTGCCCGTTGAATCGCAAATGTGGAATCTCGTCCATGGCTTGAACGTTTCCCGGGAACTGTTGGGCAGCGACATTCGCGTCTTCGCCCGCCGGCGCTTTGGCTTTCATCCGCAGTTGCCGTTGCTCTTGACCAATGTCGGCCTATTTCGCGCCCTACTGATGGTCTTCGAGGAAGGCGGATTACCCGCGTTTCATTCCGCCGTCGTCACCTGGCCGTCGCCGGATGGTAAACAGGTCGATGCGTTTACCAAAACCCCCTATCCCGCCGGCGATGCCGCCACCTTTTTTCATGCCGCCCATTACCTGCACAAAACCATCATGCAGGACCAGCACGCGACCCTTGCCCTCTGGCATCACAAAACTCCGGCCGGGCCCTGGTATGAGGACTGGCTGGAACTGACCAAGCTCGCTCCCGTCCTGGGCCAATGGCAAACTGTGAGCCGCTATTTCAACGATTGTATGGCCGGCGAGTATTCCTCCCCGGCATCCCCGGATGAATTCCATCACGATTACTTGTCGGAACGCGTGGATAGCAAAATTCCTTATCCCGTCAGCCGGTTTCCCCAACACCAGCGCCAACGCCGCCGCCTCGACACTCTCTGGACCTTGGCAGCCCTCCATCGCGGTCTGGCCGGTGCCGCCGATTCCCTGAAGCTCGATACTCGCCTCCCCGCCCTGGAAAATCGCGTCGAAGATGTCCTTGGTCAGTCATCATTGGTCATGACCAAGGACCAAGGATCAATGACTAATGACGCAGGACCAATGACCAATGACCTCGCTTCATCCTTTGGCGAGCTTGAGAACGAAATCACCAGCGCCCTCGCAGAGCGCTTACTGGCGCGCGCCACTGGTGAAAACGAAGGTATTCTAATCCTCAACCCCTGCAGCTTTGCCCGCCGTGTCGCCCTCGAGCTTCCCCACTCCGCACTCCCCATTCCTGTTACCGGTCCCGTGAAGGCCTGCCAGATCGAAGGCGACCTATTGCGTCTAGTAGTAGAAGTGCCGTCCCTCGGCTTCGCCTGGGTACCGCGCTCCGGCCCTCCCGGTACCGCGCCGATGCCGCTGCGCATGAAGTTGGCCGATGACCGCCACGTCCGAAATGAGTTTTTCGAAGCTGCCATCGACCCTGCCACCGGCGGGCTTCGCGGCTTGTGGGACCACCGCACGCGCGCCAACCGCATCGGCCAACAACTCATCTTCAACCCCGGTAGCACCATGCGCGTCACCGGCATCAAGGTCGTTTCCACTGGCCCCGCCCTGGGAGAGGTCGTCAGCGAAGGTGCGCTCTACTCCGACCGGGACCAGGTCCTGGCTACCTACCGCCAGCGCTTCCGCGCCTGGCTGGGCCGCCCCATCCTGGAAATGCGCATCGAAATCTATCCCGAGCTTGCTCCCGAAGGCTATCCCTGGCATTCCTATTACGGCGCCCGCTTTGCCTGGCGCGACGAGCGTGCTGCCTTGCTCCGCTCCGTCACCGGCACCGGCTACGTGACGAGCCACACCCGGCCGCAAACTCCCGACTATCTCGAATGGCGGCGCGACAAGCAAAACACCGTCCTGTTCACTGGCGGCCTCCCGTTTCACCAGCGCCACGGCGCGCGCATGCTCGATGTCATCCTCGTCCCGCCCGGCGAAACAGAGTGCTCCTTCGATCTGGCCCTCGCCCTCGACCGCGAAAATCCCATGCAGACCGCCCTCGGCCTGGTGACCCCCGTGACCTACGTTCTGACTTCCAGGGGCCCTCCCCACGTCGGCGACAAGGGCTGGCTTTTTCACCTCGATTCCCCCAACCTCCTCCTCACCAGCTTGCGCCCCGCCCCCGATGGCGCCGATGCGATTATCGCCCGCTGCCTGGAAATCACGCAATACGGCGGCTCCGCCGAACTGCGCTGTGTCCGCGATCCCCGCCGCGCACTCATCGTTGATGGCCGCGGCGAATCCGTTCGCGACACCGAAATCCACGGCGACACCGCTGTCTTCGAAGTCTGCGCCGGCGACCTCGTCCAGGTCCGCATCGAGTTCTCCTGACTCGCCATTTTCAAGACACACATTACGACCCGCCTTAGCCCGACGCGCCAGCGAAGGCCCTAGCGAGCGCCGATACGAGCCCGACGCGTAAGCGAGGGCCTCCAAACTCCCCCACTCAATGCGTGTCATGCCTGATGGAGGTCGACCGCGCACGGCTCCGTATCTCATGCGCGTTCACGGGCACGGCTCTTCACGCAACGCCTTCGGCCAGAATAACTTACCGCGCCTTTCGGGTCCGTATCTCACGCTGCCGTGAGACACGGACCCGCGCTCGCATGTTTGAATGACAAATGACACATGACGATTGACCACGACAAATAATGACGTCATTGCAGTCGTTGCACGCATTGCACGCAACGACCGCAATAACTGCAACGAGCAAAATGCACGCTGCCAATGACCAATGCCTGTCACTAATGACCAATGACCAATGACGAATGACGATCTACGAGTGCTCATGAGTATGGCGAACGATGACTCCCTGGCCGCCCGGCTCGCCCTCGTCGTCGCGCAGAACATGGAACAGGTGGTCACTGTTCTCCTGATAGTAGTCGGCGAACAGCCTCGGCTGATTTTTCGGGTCGGAGTCCGCGATATCTTGCGACGTGTCTCCCCTCTCCAGGCCGATTGCCTGAGCATAGAAGAACTGAATGCCGAGGTCGTCAGCCCCTCCCACGTAAAATGGCCGGGAGTTCACCCGGGAATCCGCGTCACAGGCGTCCGCCGACTGCGGAGTTTCGGGCGTGCAATGGGTCCAGCTTGCCGGGTCGCTAAGGTCGGCCGTGAAGGACACGCGGATGTCGACGTTATTCCAGTTACCATAATGCCAGCTACCACCGTCTTGATACGCCGCGCACACGCCGGAGGGGTCCGAGATCCGGTTGAGAAGCATCACGTACTGGCTGACATTGGCGTCGAAATACACGTGCGGCCCCCAAACGAAATCGCTGGTCGCCACGCAGGGCGCCGGCAGGGGAGGCCTTAGGACAGTGGGGTGCATTTCAAGGGTCGCCGGGAATATGGGGGTAAGAGGGGCCCCCGGCCCCGCCCCCGCGTCGCCCCATTTGCCCTGGTACCATTTCTGAAACCTCCCTACGGGGTGCTCGATGTCCGCCAGCGGCATCCGCGCTACGCCGACGCCTTGATACCCCTGGTCGATCGTCCCATCATAGCTGCTGAAGAAGATGTAAACGTAGGTTGGCGTGTTCCGAGTGTCGACATAGAGAGTAACGTCGCCCTCGCCGCCGACCGTATCGGTACTCTGCGAGTCGCAGCGGGGACCCACGCTGTCCACACCCTTGAGAACGATCCCCAGGTCGGTCCAGTGCAAACCCTCGTCCACGGATTTCGCCATCCCGACCCGATATCTTCCCCGGAGATTGTGGTAGGATGCGAAACATGGTTGATCGTTTTCATCGTGGTAGATGGCGTAAAGAGTGCCTTGGCCATCGGCCAACACCCCTTCGATCCAGACCGCAGGGTCCACATAATAGATTTGATGGATGGGGTACTGGTCCGGCGGCCGCGTGCTAAGATCGACCGTCACGTGCTGAAACGGGGTCTTCTCATCGACAAGTGTCCGAAAATCGGCGGCAGTTCGGAGCCAAATCCCCGATGATCCGTTGGATGTAAACAAAGCCAAGTTGCCGTCGCTGCGATAAAAGGATGGGTTCAAGCCATCGGCGAAACATATCCCGTGAAACTTGTCGGGGGGAGTCCCATCGCAGCGCACGGTCCCCAGCGTGTCCGGAACGAGAGGAATCCGAGTCGTATCCGTGATCACAAAATTGGGAGGCATTGCGGCTTGCTGGCCAAGCCTGGGGATGGCGGCTTCTCGCCGGGCCGCGAACGCGCTCGCATCGCCAGCGTTGGCGAGCACACCCACGTCAACCGTCCCTTCCGTTTCTGCGACCGCTGTTGGCCCATTAAGCGCGATGCGGCTGGCGCTTGAGTAGCCCTCCGACGCCGACCCAAGGCGGCCCCGCGGTGCGTTGCCGCCGGCATTCCAAAAAGTGTCGTCCCGACCAGGAAGCCGAACCTCGCTCAATTCTTCACTGGGCGAAGACGGTGCTGCGGCGACGGTAAGTCGTGTCTCGGCGCTATCCGCTTCAGAAGTAACAAGAGGATGTGAGTTGGTGCGGCCGCGAATTACCGGAGATTTCTCGGCGCCCCGAACGTCTAGCTCAATCGCATGGACATCCGCGACAGCAAGGCCGGGTTCCAACAGGTATGCACCCAAAACCGGACCGAGGATCGTGTCACCTAACGGCAGGCGGTCTTCCAAAGAGAGGAACTCCGGGTGGTACCGGCCGCGGAGGCGCGAGACGCGTCCCGGGCAACGAGGCAGCAACGTGGACTTCATGGGATACTCCTTGCCGAAATTATGCCTCACTGCAATTAACAAAACGGTGAGGAACACAGGCCTAATTCCGGTTACTTCTAGGTCAACCGAGGGTCTGGGGCAAGAAGCGACATCGACCCTACTGCCAACCTTTCACGGGCGCTAGATTGGCGTCCCTGTAGATCGGATAAGGTTTTCCCTTGTTCGCCTCATAAAGAAGGGGGCTAAGGGGCCAAGGATAAGGGGCCAAGAGGGGCCAAGTGACGGATTACTATACTGCTTGCATAGAGAGTGTTCATGGATAAATTACAGCCCCGAGTCAGCGTAAACCAAGCACTTCTACCAGCAAACAGCACCTGATAAACTCCTGGGGCAACAATGCAAATCTCGAGCGGGAACCGGTCACGCTCTTGCGCCTCCCGGCCCATAGTCTCTGGGCTGCGCACACCGCCGCCAATTCCCACGCCTTAGAACCCAATCACCTTCAAAGTCCCATCCCACCGTATCACCCGAACCTCCACCGCCGGAAGCACCGGGCATTTGTCCACCACACTATTCTCCTGCCCTGTCACCTCCAGTTCCCGTCCGCTTAACCCCCGCCGCTGCCAACCATGGATCATCACCGGATGCTCCTTCCTATTTGCCATTTGAATGGTGAACTCACCCGTTTCCGCCAGCGCTTGCACCGCCGCCAGCGGCTCGCACGCGCTGGCGAGGAATACTTTCGTCCTCCAAGCGACTGCCTTATCGTCAACCGGAATCGCCACCGATCCAGCCCGGACTGCGATATCTGGTTCCGCCAGTTCGAGCCCTGAGTCCGCGACGACGCTCTCCATTCTAAAAAACCCCAGGCTGTCTCCGGGCTCGATTTCTTTCCCCAATCTCTCGAGAAACGCCGGCGAAAGCCCAACCCGGTAAGTCATCTTCTCCCCGGGAAGCAGAACCAACTGATCAAAATAATTGAACTGGGGCAGCATGCGCAGTGTCGCTCGGGACAAGCCCGCTGACAAAAGTGTGAGCGCCACGGTTGCCCCGCCGAGGATCCAGCGCATCCGCACGGACCGCGCCCGGGCCGCGGCAAACAACCCGAAATAAACACAAGGCACGAGCCGTCTCGCAAACGCCGCCCCGAACGATATGGTCCCCGGCTGCAATGCGTACTCGCGCTCCCTGATCCAGGCACCTGCCTCCGCGAGCGTCGCCTTACCTCCGAACAGCACGGGCGTCTCCTCCGCGCCGGTCATGCTTATCACCTGCGGCTCCGGATGCTCAAAATGCGGCCGCCCACATTCCCAGCCCGCAATGTACGTCTTCAGCGGCCCGAGCCCATCCCAAAGGTACGCCGTCGACCACGCGAAATGACTGCCGAAAATAACGCACACGCCGCCAAGCACAGCCAGGCGCATGGCCGGGCCCCGCCGTAATCCAATCGCCAGGAGCCGGCCGAGCCAGCAATACAACCAGATGCTTACCCCGTATACGTGATAACCCGATTTGGTATTCCCCACAACCCACGGAACCGCAATGGCAATGCCCACGACCGCTGCTCCAAACCACCTGAGCCCCGACCACTGGCGCAGAAAAAACGCGCTAAAAAGTCCCAGCACTACAACAACGGGCGAATCAAAGAGCGCGCAACCCGTCAACCAATCGAGCATATCTTGACCGGTATGATGCAGGGGCTGTTGGAAGACGTTCCGCCAACGATGCAGCGTGTCAATGAGCTGTCCCGCCTCGATATCTGCTGCCTCGGCCCCAAATAACCCAAGCGCTGTCTTCCAGAACGGCCGCGCAGTCAGGGCCAATAGCGAAGCCCCCGCAATGCTCCCAAAAGCGTTGTGTCGCCACGCGCTCAAAACGTAGATGGCAACGAGAACCATCCCGTTGCCGTAAGTGAGACACGCCACTGCCATGTAGGCGCCGAGTACAAGATGAGTCCGCAGCGGTTTCCGCGTATAAAGAATCCCGCTCTTGAAGAGCAAATACACGCCGAAGTAATACGAGGCAAACGAGACCAGGTGCGCACTGTAGTCGGCAACATGATAAATCATCCCCATCCCGCCCGCCACAAAAACCACGGCAAACAGCGCCGCCAACTCATCCTCGAACAACGTCTTCGTCATCCGCCAGACAACCCAGCCACACAGCGCCCAGGCCAGCCAATTCACCGCACGCATCGCTCTCATGATCCCCACGATCGGCGTCAATAGCGTGGCAAAGAAACCGTAATAGACGCGAAGGGTGTATGGATCCTTCGGCGAGGGAGCGACTGGCTGAGAACGAAACGTGCGATTCAGCTTCGCCGGCCTCCACTCAAAGCGTCTTTTTCCATGCGGGCCTTCCTTGTGGCCCTCAAGTCCGCTCAGGAATGCAACATGGCCCACGAATGGCTCGTTCTCCTGCATGACCGGATCGGGTCCGAGGAGGTAATTGTAACCCATCAAGTTTTCGTAGCTTCCGGGGAAGTTTATTTTGCACCACGCGGAGCGTTCGCCCCTGCAGTACCAGCTGATCGGCAGTGAAATCCCCACGAAGATCACACAGGCGAACCAACCGATGATCGATGCCGGCCCGCGCGACCCGGGCGCGATGATCTCGGCTCTGGTGAGTTCCTTTCGCGCTCGGCCCACCTTTATCATCACGCCTTACGCCTCACGCTCCGCGCCCCACGATTCTTCGCCCCGCACCAATTAGAATCCGATCAACTTCACGCTACCATCCGCCCTTATCAGCCGAAATTCCACGGCGGGAAGGACCGGCCATTCCTTCATGCCTGAATCTGCCGGCCCTGTGATTTCAAGCAAGCGCCCGTCTAAATCCCGGCGCTGCCAGCCCGCCATGACCACCGGCTCTTCGCTTGCATTGGCCATTTCCAGCGTGAAGCCCCCGGCCTCCGTCAGGCTTTCAACCGCCGCCGCCGTGTCCTCGACCCGCATGAGATAATGTCCCTTCCATAGAAGATGGCCTTGCTCGCTCTCTGTTACCGGGATGGCGGTCGATGCCGCGAACACCGCTACATCGGCGACATTGGGCGGCTCCCAGGAATTGATCCACTGCGGCACATACAAATGCAGCACGTCTTCAGCTTCGAGTCCGCTCCGCAATTTGTCCAAAAACGACGGGGCCAGGATGATGCGGTAGGTCAGTTTGCCGCCGGGCGGTAGTTCAATGTTCGAATGGAAATCGAATAGCACCGGCAGGGTGCGCAGCGTTGCCGACGACAAGTACGCCGTGACCGCACAGGCCGCCAGCACGGTGCTTCCGGCCAGCAAACAGCGCGGCCAGGAATATGCCAGCGTCGCCGCCAGCAGCGCGAGATATAGGAATGGCAGCAGCCGGCGCGCAAAAGCTTCGCGGAAGGAAACGGCTTCGGCATCCACGCCAAGCGCGCCCGGCAGCGTCCAGGCGCCGGCTTCCGCTAGAGTTGCCCTGCCCGCGCCCAGAACGGGTGTCGGTTCGAACCCGGTCATGCCGGCGACCTCCGTTCGTGCATGTAGGAAATACGGCAGCCCGACGCGCCAGCCTTCCATATACGCCTTGATCGGGCCAAGTTCGTGCCAAAAATGTGCACAGGACCACGCAAAATGGCTGCCGATGATCAGACACACTACCAGCCCGCCGGCTAGACGTCTTCCTCCTCCTCCGCGCAAGCTTTTCGCCAACAACTGGCCGAGCCAGCAATAAATCCACACACTCATGTCGCCGTAAATCAGGTACCCCCGCGACCAATTGAAATCCAACCACGCCAGCAGCATCGCCAGCGGAATTCCCAGGACCAGCAGTCCAAACCACCGCAACCCGGGTCGGCGCGGTAGATAAAAGCACGCGAATAACCCCACGCCGACTGCGATCGGCGAATCGAAAAATGCGAACTCGCTTATCAACACCGCGATCCTACGCACTATCGTTAAGATGGGCTCCTGGATCAATTCTCCCCAATAGCCCAGCGCTTGCTTGAAAAGCTGCGCCTCCTCTTCCGGCACATCCGCGCCGAGCTGTGTCAGGGTGATCTTCCAGAGGGGCCGGGCCGTTAAGGCCAACAAGACCGCTCCCGTTATGTGTCGGAGCCTGTTGTTCCGGAACGCAACGAGGATGTAGAGCGCCGTCAGCATCAGCCCGTTGCTGTAGGTAAGGTTGGCCACGGAAAAGTACGCGCCCAGCATCAAGTGCGTGCGCAGCGACCGCCTCTCCTGAAGAACCCCACTGGTAATGAGCAGGTAGACCCCCAGGTAGTAAGAGGCAAATGAGAGCAGGTGCGCACTGTAATCCCCGATATGGACGATCATTCCCATCCCCCCGGCCACAAGGATTACTGCCAACAAGGCTGCCAATGGATCTTGGAACAGGTGAAGGGAAAGTTTCCAGGCGACCCAGGCACAAACCGCCCAGGATAGCCAGTTTACCAGCACTAGTGCTCCGAAGACCCCGACTAATGGCGCCAGCACCGCGGCAAACAGTCCGTTGAAAGCTCGGATGATATACAAGTTCTGTTGGCTCTCCGCGCCTCGGACGCCGCTGAAAAACGCGACCGGTTTTACTCCGGCAGTTTCATTTTCCACCATGACCGGCTCCGCGCCGTGAAGGTAGGTGTATCCCAGCAACGTGTTGTGCGCCTGCGCAGCCGCTCCCGGAAAGGATGTCAAAATCCAGCCCGATCTCTGGTTACGGCCGTAAAAGGTAATGGGCAAAGAAATGGCAAGAAAAACCACGCACGCGGTCCAACCCGATTTCGATCCCCGCCAGTGCCTGGCCGCCCGGGGCGCAATAACCGCGGAACGAACCAGCTCCCTCTTGGGAACGGTAGCCCTGACCATGATGCAATCCGGAGGACACTCTGGTGGCGAAGTGGCCCCATCTGATTTGGGTCTTCAATCCATGGAGCCTGGCGATACTGTTCAAACCATCTCGGCTCAAGTTCGCAACTTGAGCCACGCACAAAAAGACGGGCTAAGGCGAAGAACCACAAGCAAGTGGGCTCAGGTTTGCAACCTGAGCTAGCACAAAAAGATGGGCTAAGGCGAAGAGCCACAATCATTTGGGCGCAAGTTTGCAACTTGAGCCACCGGCGCAAAGAAGGGCCGAAGCGAAGCACCACCTTACCAAACGAAAATGAACAAAACGTGAGATGGCAATCAAATAATAGTTGAACTAAACCGCTGCGCGGTGGTGTGGTGCGGATGGTGTGAGGCCTTGAGGGAGCGACCGGATTCTGGCCAAGGGCATTGGCGGGCCGACCAAGAAAATGGCGGCGACTCCAGGCCCGCTTGCCGAAACGGCCGGTTTAGCTAGTGTAGCCGGGCGGCGTTGCGGGCGGTGGCCCTGGTAGAGCACGACAGCGGTGAGCGAGGGCTACGAGGGGTCGCATTCTATGGAAGAGCCATGAGTGGCCGCCGGGAAAGCGTCCGCAACCACAAGCCGCAACTCTAAGAGAATAAAGGACTTTAATAGAATCCCCATAGGGAAGCAAGCCCGCGGTTCAGTCCAACGGGAATCTATCCTGCGTGCCCCGCCCCGACGCGAGCGGCGCAAGGGTAAGCCCATCGAGGCGGGGCACGCAGGATAGATTCCTTAACGTTA
>Ga0306920_100000060_pt1 | contig 146686 bp, 129 predicted proteins | sample flu12Cox44000170_FD_204666 | JGI IMG/M metagenome (GOLD analysis project Ga0306920, IMG submission 204666) | Lab enrichment of tropical soil microbial communities from Luquillo Experimental Forest, Puerto Rico - flux4day.12C.oxic.44.000.170 (v2)... | ecosystem: Environmental > Terrestrial >...
CCGACGACCTGGCGACGAAGCCCTGGGCGCCGAGCACCGCAGCGCAGTCGCGCGAAGGCCGCAGGCCGCAGCCGACCGCGGACGCATGAGCGCAACAGGAACCCCCACCCGCCCCGCGACGCGAGGTTTCCGAGCGCCAGCCACTCGCCACGCGCTTCGCCGCCAACGGCGAAGCGCTCAGCGCCGCAGGCACGCGAGGCCAGCGCTGCGCTCGAGAGCATCAACCCGTCACCCCCGGAGATCGGCGAAGAATTTTTTGGGATCGTCGAGGACCTTGCCGGTCGCGCGAACGACGCAAGACGGCGCCCGTCTCGCGCGGCCCCAAGCATCGCGCCCCAACGTCAGAACAGCAGGCCGCTCAGCGCCGAGAACACGCCGCCCACGATCGCCGCCGCCGGGATCGTGAAGATCCAGGCCCAGACGATGTTGCCCGCCACGCCCCAGCGCACGGCCGAGGCGCCGCGCACGCTGCCGACGCCCACGATGGCGCCGGTGATGGTGTGGGTGGTCGATACCGGCACGCCCAGCGACGACGCCAGGAACAGCGTCAGCGCGCCGCCGAACTCGGCGCAGAAGCCGCCCACGGGCTTGAGCTTGGTGATGCGCTGGCCCATGGTCTTGACGATGCGCCAGCCGCCGAACATGGTGCCCAGGCCGATGGCCACATAGCAGGCCCAGATCACCCAGCCGGGCGGCATGGCGGCGTGCGCGGGCGCGTAGTTCGTCGCCACCAGCAGCAGCCAGATGATGCCGATCGTCTTCTGCGCGTCGTTGCCGCCGTGGCCCAGCGAGTACATGCCGGCCGACACCAGCTGCAGCCGGCGGAACCAGCCGTCGATGCGCAGCGGCGGCTGGCGGCGGCAGATCCACGCCACCACGATCAGCGTCGCCGCCCCCAGCACGAAGCCCAGCAGCGGCGAGACGACGATGAAGGTGACCGTGGGCCAGATGCCCGACAGCATCAGGTGCGACGCGCCGCCGCGGCCGATCACCGCGCCGACGATGCCCCCGATCAGCGCGTGCGAGCTGCTCGACGGGATGCCGTACCACCAGGTGAACACGTTCCACGCGATCGCGCCCACCAGCGCGCCGAAGATCACGTGCTGGTCGACGAAGGACGGGTCGACGATGCCCTTGCCCACCGTGGCCGCGACCTTCAGGTGGAAGATCCAGATCGCGACGATGTTGAAGAAGGCGGCGAACAGCACCGCGGTCTGCGGCCGCAGCACGCCGGTGGACACGACGGTGGCGATGGAATTGGCCGCGTCGTGGAAGCCGTTCATGAAGTCGAACAGGACCGCCAGCACCACGAGCATGGCGACCAGGCCGAAGCCGATCTGCAGCGATTGCATCGAACCCGGCTCCCGGTCAGGAGTTCTCGAGGATGATGCCCTCGACGATGTTGGACACGTCCTCGCAGCGGTCGGAGATCGTCTCCAGGTGCTCGTAGATCGCCTTGAGCTTGATCAGCTCGCGCGTGTCGATCTCGTCGCGGAACAGGCGCGACATCGCCGAGCGCATCACGCGGTCGGCGTCGGACTCGAGGTGGCCGATCTCCTCGCAGGTCTTGAGCGCGGCGTCGGCGACATCGGCCTCGCGCAGGCGCGCGAGCAGGCTGATCACGTGCTGCACGCGGTCGCAGCAGCGCACCGAGATCTCGCACAGGCGCAGCACGTCCTCGCCGACGCGCGTCACGTTGTACAGCGACAGCACCTCGCTGGTGTCCTGCAGCAGGTCGATGATGTCGTCCATCGAGTTGATCAGGCTGCGGATCTGCTCGCCGTCGATCGGCGTGATGAAGGTGCGGTGCAGCTGGCGGTGCACCTCGGCCGTCACCTTGTCGGCGGCGCGCTCGGCCACGTCGACTTCCGAGGCGTACTTCTCGCGCAGCGCCAGGTCGTTGTAGTTCTGGATCATCGCCATGAAGGCGCGCGCGCCCTCCGTCGTGCGTGCCGCGTGCTGGTCGAACAGCTCGAAAAAATTGCCTTCGCGCGGCAGCAGCTTGCTGAACCACATGGTCTTGGATCCTCTTTTGATGCGTGACGGGGCCGGGAGACGGGCCCTCTTCGGGAATCGGGGTGGCTTCGACCGGACGCCCGCGGCTCGGGCGGCGGCGCACGGGCGCCGGCTGGGTCGAAACTTCGGTGCGGCGCATTGTACGAGGCCGGCGTCACATTTCCGTCACAACTTTCGGGTAAGGCCGCACGGAATCGCATCCTCCGCGCGGCGGCGGGCTTCAGGCCGCGAGAACCTCGACCCGTTGCGCCGGATCGCGCCGCGCCGCGGCCAGCAGGTCGGCCATGCGCCCGAAGCCCGGGATCTCGCCGTGCGGCCACAGCTCGGCCAGCGGCTCGAGCACGAACGTGCGCTGCGCCGCGCGCGGATGCGGCACGGTCAGGCGGGCGTCGTGCAGCGCCATGCCGCCGCGGTCGCCCTCGACGCCGTACAGCAGCAGGTCCAGATCCAGCGTGCGCGGCGCGTTGCGGTACGGCCGCTCGCGGCCGAAGCGCCGCTCGATGGCCTGCAGCGCGTCCAGCAGCGCATGCGGCGCGAGCGCGGTGCGCAGGCGCGCGACCGCGTTGACGTAGTCGGGGCCGCTCGAGTCGACCGGCGCGCTGCCCCACAGCGACGAGGCCGCGAAGCTGCCCGGCGCGGCCAGCGACCGCAGCGCGATCAGGGCGTCGCCCAGCGTGGCGCGCGCGTCGCCGAGGTTGGCGCCCAGGCCGACGAAGACCGTGGCGCCGGGCGCGGCCTCACTCGGCGGCGTCGCCGTCGTCATCCTCGTCGTCCGGGAACGCGGGGCCGGCGGCCTTCTTGCGGCCGCCGCGACGGCGGCGCACGATGTTGGCCTTCTTCTCGACCTTGTCCAGCAGCGCGCGCGCGGCGGCGGCGTCGCCCTGCCCTTCGAGCGCCAGCTTCAGCGCATCGACCGTGTCGCGCACCAGCTGCTGCGTCGCGGTGGGCGGCGGCGCGTCGGCCGCGACGCCGCCCAGCGGCAGGTCGGGATGCGCGAACACGGCGCGCAGCGCGTCGCGGTCGGCGTCCGTCGCGCCCTCGGCCAGCGCCGGGCGGCCGGCCGCCACCAGCTGCAGCATCTGCTGCTTGGCGACGCTGACGCGCGGCGCGGGCGCACGCTCCGCGTCGGGCGCGGGGGCGGCCGCGGGCGCCGCGGCCTTGATCGGACGCGGGTCGCGCGGCGCGGCCTTGGGTTCGCGCGGCTTGGACTGCTGGTGCTTGCGCGCGGCCTCGACCAGCTCGCGGCGCTGCTCATCGTCGCCCGTCGAATAGTCTTCCCACCACTGCGCCAGCGACTCGTCCACCTCGCCGGCGTCGGCGCGCAGGCGCATGAAGTCGAACGCGGCGCGGAAGCGCGGCTGGGCCAGCAGCGCGGCGGGCGAGTTGCCGGTGCGCTTGTCGAAGCGCGGCTGCATCAGCCAGATCTCGCGCATGTCGGCGGCCAGCTTGCCGCGGCCGGAGATGTCGCCGATGCGGGCGTCGAAGGTGGCGTCGACGGCCTGCTGCAGCGCGGGCATCAGCGGCTCGCCCTGCTCGCGCAGCGCCTGCCAGCGCGCCTCGACCTCGTGCCAGAAGATGCACGCCATCAGGAAGCTGGGCGCCACCGGCTTGCCCTCGTTGACGCGGCGGTCGGTGTCGGCGAGCGCGCGGTTGACGAAGGCGTCGCGCCGCGGATCCTTGGCGACGCCCTGGAAATGCGCGTCGAGGATGGGGAAGGTGTCGCGATCGAGCCCGTACTTCTTCAGCACCTCGAGACTGGCCAGCGAGTGGCCCGTCTGCAGCAGCTTGATCATCTCGTCGAACAGGCGCGACGCCGGCACGTTGGCCAGCAGCGACTTCATCTTGCGGATCGGCGCCTCGGTCTTCGCCTCGATCCGGTAGCCCATCTTCGCGGCGAAGCGCAGCACGCGGATGATGCGCACCGGGTCCTCGCGGTAGCGCGTCTCTGGGTCGCCGATCATGCGCAGCAGCTTGGCCTTGGAATCGGCGATGCCGCCGTGGTAGTCGACCACCGTCTGCGTCGACGGGTCGTAGTACATCGCGTTGACGGTGAAGTCGCGCCGCGCGGCGTCCTCGATCTGCGGGCCCCAGACGTTGTCGCGCAGCACGCGGCCGCTGGCGTCCACCGCGTGGTTCTTGCCGTCGAGCTCGCTGCGCGCCGTCTTCTCGTTGCCCTTGACGGCGGCCGCGTCGACGGCGTTGTCCATGTAGGCGCGGAAGGTCGACACCTCGATCTGCTCGTGCTCGCGGCCGCGGCCGTAGATCACGTGCACGAGGCGGAAGCGGCGGCCGACGATGAAGGCGCGGCGGAACAGCGCCTTGACCTGCTCGGGCGTCGCGTTGGTGGCGACGTCGAAGTCCTTGGGGCGCAGGCCCACCAGCAGGTCGCGCACCGCGCCGCCCACGATGTAGGCCTCGTAGCCCGCGTCCTGCAGCGTCCTGACGACGCGCACCGCGGGCTCGGCCACCAGCTTGGGGTCGATCTTGTGCTGGGCTACGCCGTACTCGACGCGTTCGCCGAGTGCCACACCGGCGGGCAGGCCGTCGGCGGCCGGGGCCTTGCCCAGCAGCCGGTCGATGAATTTGCGGATCATTCGAAGAGCCTCAGGAATCGCCAGCCGCGCTCGGTGGCCACGGCGTCCAGCGCGGCCGACGGGTTGGTCGCGACGGGGTCGGTGGCCCGCTCCATGAGGGGCAGGTCGTTGATGGAATCGCTGTAGACGGTGACGCGGCCGAAGTCGTCCCAGCCGGCGCCCTTCCGTTCGAGCCACTGGCCGACGCGCGTGACCTTGCCGTGCTGGTAGGTCGGCACGCCCTTGATCGCGCCGGTGACGGCGCCGGCGGCGTCGCGCTCGAGCTCGATCGCCAGCAGCTCGGGCACGCCGAACGCCTGCGCGATCGGGCGCGTGACGAACTCGTTGGTGGCGGTGACGATGGCCACGAGGTCGCCCGCGTCCTGGTGCTGCTTGACGAGCGCCAACGCCTGCGGATGGATCATCGGCACGATCACCTCGCGCATGAAGCGGGCGTGCGCGGCGGCCTGTTCCTGCGGCGTGCGTTCGCGCCAGACGGAGGTGGCGAAGTCGACGTAGGCGTGCACGTCGAGCGCGCCGGCGACGTAGGTGGCGTAGAACTCGTCGTTGCGGCGGCGCCAGGCGTCGCCGTCGGCCCAGCCGATGCCGACCATGAACTCGCCGAAGGCGTGGTCGGAATCGCCGGGGATGAGGGTGCCGTCGAGGTCGAACAGCGTGAGGTTGCGGACAGTCATTCGTCGGAGGATCTTTCGGATTGTTCTTCGTTCAGCATGCGCTTGAGCAGCGGCACGGTGACGGCGCGCTTCTCGGCCAGCGCGAAGCCGTCGAGGCGGTGCAGCAGCTGCATCAGGCTCTTGAGGTCGCGCGCGAAGCGGGCCAGGATGTAGTCGAGGACGTCGTCGCCCAGCACGATGCCGCGGCGGCGCGCCTCCTGGTGCAGCGCGTCGCGGGTGCCGGCCTCGGCCAGCGGCTGGACCTGGTGCACCGGGCCCCAGCCCAGGCGCGTGCGCAGGTCCTCGCGCACCAGCAGGTCCACGGGCGGGAAGCGGCCGGCGGAGGCGAACTGCACGCCCAGGCGGACGCCGGAGGCGGGCGATCCGGCCAGCGCCAGCGCAGCGCCGGCCACGCCGTCGGCCAGCGCGTCGAGCACGCCGCCGGCGCGGCTCGCCGCCTCGACGAACAGCAGGAAGGCCGCGTGCTGCTGCTCCGCCGTCCACTGGTCGACGCCGTCCAGCAGCACCAGCGCGGCGTCCTCGGCCAGGTTCCAGGGCGTGCACGAGGCCGCGTCGAACCACTGCGCCACCAGGCCGGCCTCGATCGCGCGCGCCTGCAGCTCGCGCAGCAGCTGCGTCTTGCCGGCGCCGGCCGGGCCCCAGAGGTAGACCGGCGCCCCCGGCCACGGCTGCTCGCGCAGCTCGGCGACCAGGGCCGCGTTGTCGCCGGACAGGAAGCCGGCGAACGCGGGCACCGGGTCCCAGGCGAGGTCGAGGATCAGTTGCTTCAACGGACTACCCTTCGTGCTGCGCACTGCGGTATTCGCGCTTCGGAACGGCCGTGCGCGCTCATGTCCGGTAGAACGAACTCGCGCGCCAGGCGACGAGCGCACGGCGCAGCGCGACCACCAGCAGCGCCGTCACAGGCAGGCACACCAGCACGCCGATGAAGCCGAACAGCTCGCCGAACACCAGCAGCGCCAGGATGACGGCCAGCGGGCTGAGCCCGATGCGCTCGCCCACCAGGCGCGGCGTGAGCACGAAGCTCTCCAGCACCTGGCCGACGGCGTAGACGACGGCGACCTCGGCCACGCCGTGCCAGCCGGTGAACTGGATCGCGGCCGACATCAGCGCCAGCACCAGGCCCGTGGTATAGCCGAGATACGGGATGAACACCGCCAGGCCGGTGAACACGCCGATCGGCCACGCCAGGTTCAGGCCGGTGAGCATCAGCCCCAGCGGGTAGATCAGCGCCAGCGCCAGCATCACGGTCAGCTGGCCCTTGAGGTACTGGCGCAGCATCGCGTCGCATTCGCCCAGGAAGCCGGCCAGCGATTCGCGCGTGCGCAGCGGCACGAGGCTCCAGGCGCCCGCGGTCACCGATTCGGCGTCGCACAGCAGGTAGAACACCAGCACCGGCACCAGCACCAGGTAGCCGACGATGGTGGCCAGCCAGCTGCCGCCGATGCGCGCCGACAGCAGCAGCTTCTGGCCCCACTCCTCCATGTTGCCGTCGAAGGACTTGAGCACCCACGCCTTGACGGTGTCGGTGTCGAGCGGCACGCCCAGTTCCTGCAGCCGCGGCGCGACCACGTGGTTGAACTTGTCCAGCAGCCCCGGCCACTGCGCGCGCAGCTGCGGCAGCACGGTGGTGACGATGGGCACCAGCAGCAGCGCCAGCGCGGTGACGGCCGCCATCGCGAACAGCACCGTGATGGTGGCCCCGAGCGCGCGCGGCACGCGCCGGCGCTCCAGCAGGCGCACCAGCGGCCACAGCAGGTAGGCGAACACCAGCGCCAGGATCAGCGGGCTCAGCGCCGGGCCGAGCACCCGCAGCAGCAACGCCGCCGCCGCGGCCACGGCGAGCCAGATCAGAGCGCGTTGCTGGACGGAGGACAAGGTCATGACGGAGGGCGTGGCCGGTGTCGGGAGCGGCATGGGAATCCGGCCGCCCCCCCGGGGAGGGCGCCGGTCGCGGCCCGGAATGGCCGCGGCCAGGGGCGCGAGGCCCCGGGCGGACTGCAACCGCGCATTGTAGGGCGACCGCGGCGGGCCGCCGGCGGCGCCGGCGTCAGTGGCGCGGGGAGCGCGCCGCCAGGATGCGCCGCCGCAGCGCGTCGGCGTCGGCGGCGTCCGGGGTGTGCTCCAGGTACAGGCCCCAGTCGACCGCGGCCTCCTCGGTGCGGTCCAGGCCGGCCAGCAGGTCGCCGCGCAGGCGATAGGTGTCCCAGTCCTGCGGTTCGAGCACCAGCTGGCGGTCGAGCACGGCCAGCAGGCGCGGCGCGTCGCCGCGGCTCTGGTGGATCTGGCGCAGGTTGCGCAGCATGCGGCCGATGATGTCGCGCGGGCTGGCGGCCTGCAGGAACAGGCCCAGCGGGACGTCGAAGGCGTCGCGCATGGCGCTGGCCTGGCGCACGAGGTCGAGGCGCTCCTCCAGGTCGGCGCGCGACAGCGACTGCCCCGTGAACGGATCGATCACCACCTCGCCCTGCGGCAGCCGCAGCTTGACCAGGAAGTGCCCGGGGAACGACACCCCTTCCGCGCGCAGCCCGACGTGGCCCGCGATCTCCATGTACAGCAGCGCCAGGGTGATCGGGATCCCGCGCCGGCGCGCCAGCACGTCGGGGACGTAGCTGTTGGCCGGGTCGTGGTAGTCGTTGACGTTGCCGGCGAACCCGAGCTCCTCGAAGAAGTAGCGGTTCAGCGTGCGCAGCTTGTGCGTGACTGGGGCGTCGGCCGCGAGCCGGTTTTTCAGGCGCAGCGCGAGCGCGTCGACGTCGGCGAGCACCGCCTCGACGTCCAGCCCGGGCGTCTCGTCCTGCGCGATGGCGATGGCCGCCTCCAGCAGCGGGAACTGCTCGTCGTCGGCCACCAGCGCATCGAAGTACTCCAGCGCGCTCGGCGCGTTGAAGGTCGGCGTGGGGCGCGGAACCTGGGCCATGGGTCGAGTGTAGACCTGCGGGCGGGCGGTTTCCTGCCCAAAACCCGGTGTCAGGCCTTGCGCACGAACTGCTTGAGCTGGATGCCCATCGCGCTCAGCACCGCCACGTACAGCGCGGCCACGCCGCCCAGCACGCCGGCCATCTTCAGCGCGCGCAGCAGCGGGTGCGAGCGATCCAGCCAGTCGATGGCATGGTCGGCCCAGACCAGGCAGGCGCCGAGGATCAGCGTCGCCGCGAGCACGCGCGCCAGGAAGCCGAACCAGCCCGGATGCGGCTTGTAGACGCCCAGGCGCACCAGCCCGAACAGCAGCCAGAAGGCGTTGAGCGTGGCCCCCAGGCCGATCGACAGCGCCAGCCCGCCGACGCCGATGTGCAGCCCGAACACGAACAGCAGGTTCATCAGCTGCGTGAACACGAGCACGGCGATGGCGATGCGCACCGGCGTCCGCGTGTCCAGCTGCGCGAAGTAGCCGGGCGCGAGGATCTTGACGCTGACGATGCCCAGCAGCCCCAGGCCGTAGCCCTGCAGCGCCGGCACGGTGCCCAGCACGTCGGCGGCCTGGAAGTGGCCGTAGTGGAACAGCACCGCCAGCAGCGGGCGCGCGAACACCAGCAGCGCGATCGCGCAGGGCAGCGTCTGCAGGACGACCAGGCGCAGGCCCCAGTCGATCATGCCGGAGTAGCCGTCCTTGTCGCCGCGGGCGCGCGCCGCCGACAGCTGCGGGATCAGCACCACGCCCAGCGCCACGCCCAGCAGCGAGGTCGGGAACTCCATCAGCCGGTCGGCGTAGGTCAGCCAGGACACCGACTTCGTGGCCAGGTGCGACGCGATCTGCGTGTTGACCAGCAGCGACACCTGCGCCACCGACACCCCCAGCAGCGCCGGCGACATCTGCTTGAGCACGCGCCCGACGCCCGGATGGTGCCAGGCGTCGACCAGGCCGCGCCAGGTCGTGCGGATGTGCGGCATCAGGCCGAGCGCCTTCAGCGCCGGGATCTGGATGCCGGCCTGCAGCACGCCGCCCAGCATCACGCCGACGGCCAGCGTGTAGACGCCGGGCAGGCCGTGCGCCTCGAACGTCGGCGTGAGGCCGCGCGCGGCCACGATGACGGCGACGTTGAGCAGGATGGGCGTCGCCGCGGGGATCGAGAAGCGGCCCCAGGTGTTGAGGATGCCGGCCGACAGCGCCACCATCGACATGAAGCCGATGTAGGGGAACATCACGCGCGTCATCAGGACGGCGGCGTCGAACTTCTCCAGGCCCGAGGCCATCGCCCACACCAGCGCCGGCGCCGCCACGACGCCCACCACGCAAGTGGCCAGCAGCGCCCAGGCCAGCACGGTGGCCACGGCGTCGATCAGCTTGTGCGTGACGGCGTCGCCGTCGGAGATCCGCGTGTTGGCCAACAGCGGCACGAAGGCCTGCGAGAACGCGCCCTCGGCGAACAGCCGGCGCAGCAGGTTGGGGATGCGGAAGGCGACGTTGTAGGCGTCGGTGAAGCCGCTCGCGCCGAAGCTCGCGGCGATCAGCTGTTCACGCACCAGGCCGGACACGCGCGAGGCGAGCGTCAGCAGCGATACCGTCGAGGCGGCCTTGAGAAGATTCATCTGGAGCCGCTGGCGGCAGCGCTGCGGCGTTGTTGGGGTTCTGGCCGCGGATTATAGGAACCGCCCTTCCCGATGACCGTCGAGCGCCCGGGGCATCCCCCTTTTGCGCGAACCGCCGCGATGGGTACCGATACAATGTCCAGATCCGCTCCCTGATCCAGTCCCGAGAGCGGCCGTCGATCCTCGACGTCTTCTCCAGCAGTCGGCCTTCACGACTGGTGCCCGCTTCAAACTGCGCGGCGCAGCAGGCCGACCCGCGATGCCCGGCACATGACCGGGCCCGAAAACAACTCCATGAACTTTGACGAACTCGGCCTGGCCGAGCCGCTGCTGCGTGCGGTGCGCGAAGCCGGCTACACCACCCCGACCCCGATCCAGCTCCAAGCCATCCCCGTCGTCCTGCAAGGCGGCGACCTCCTCGCCGGCGCGCAGACCGGCACCGGCAAGACCGCCGGCTTCACGCTGCCGATGCTGCACCGCCTGCTCGAGAGCGGCCCGAAGAAGCTCGCCAACGGCCGCCCGCCGGTGCGCGCCCTGATCCTGACCCCGACGCGCGAGCTCGCCGCCCAGGTCGAGGAAAGCGTGCGCACCTACGGCAAGCACGTCTCGCTGTCCAGCATGGTGATCTTCGGCGGCGTCGGCATGCAGCCGCAGATCAACCGCCTGCACAAGGGCGTCGACATCCTCGTGGCCACGCCCGGCCGCCTGCTGGACCTGCACCAGCAGCGCGCGGTGGACCTGTCGCACATCGAGATCTTCGTGCTCGACGAGGCCGACCGCATGCTGGACATGGGCTTCATCCACGACATCCGCAAGGTGCTCGCGGTGCTGCCGCAGCAGAAGCAGAGCCTGCTGTTCTCGGCCACCTTCAGCGACGAGATCAAGGCGCTGGCCGACCGCCTGCTGAACAAGCCGGGCCTGATCGAGGTCGCGCGCCGCAACCAGACCAACGAGATGATCGAGCAGGCCGTCCACCCGGTCTCGCGCGATCGCAAGAAGCAGCTGCTGTCGCACCTGATCAAGTCGGGCGACTGGCACCAGGTGCTCGTGTTCACGCGCATGAAGCACGGCGCCAACCGCCTGGCCGAATTCCTGAACGACGACGGCATCACCGCGATGGCCATCCACGGCAACAAGAGCCAGACGGCCCGCACCCGCGCGCTGTCCGAGTTCAAGGCCGGCACGCTGCAGGTGCTGGTGGCCACGGACATCGCCGCGCGCGGCATCGACATCGACCAGCTGCCGCACGTCGTCAACTACGAGCTGCCCAACGTGCCGGAAGACTACGTGCACCGCATCGGCCGCACTGGCCGCGCCGGCGCGCAGGGCCGCGCGGTGTCGCTGGTGTGCGTCGACGAGGACATCTTCCTGCGCGACATCGAGCGGCTGATCAAGCGCGCTATCCCCAAGGAAGTCGTCGCCGGCTTCGAGCCCGATCCGACCGAGCGCGCCGAGCCCATCGTCCTGGGCCGCACCACCATCGGCGTGCGCGGCCCGGCCTCGGGCGGACGCGGCAACGGCGGCGGCCACCACGCGCGCGGCGGCCACGGCGACCGCGGCGGCAACAGCCATGGCAACGGCGGCGGCGATCGCAATCGCGGCCAGGGGCGTCCGGGCGGCGCGCCGGGCGGACGTCCGGCGCAGCAACAGCGTCCCCAGGGCTCGTCGGGCTCGCACGCGGGCGCCAAGCCCGCGCACGGCACGCCGCACGCCGGCCACGGCGGCGCGCGTCCCGCCAACCCGGGCCACGGCAACCACGGTGGTGGCCGTCCGGCGGGCGGCGGTGGCCGTCCGCAAGGCGGCGGCCAGCGCGCGGCGCTGACCTCGCCGTCCGGCGGCAAGGGACCGGTCAAGCGTTGACCACCCGCCCTCGCTGAGAAAGCCTACAGGCCCGCGCGCGCAAGCCGCGGGTCTTTTCCATTCCGGCGCCGAACTCGGGCGCTCCGTGGATTGCTGCACGCACGCCGGACACGCGCCCGGGCCGCCCGACGGGAAAATCGGGGACTGCCGCCCCGCGGCCTCCGAACCCGTCCCGCGGCCCGTGGACCTGCACACCCTCTTCCTCGCCCAGACCTGCCTGCTCGCCACGACGGCCGCGATGCTGTGGGTGTCGCGCAGCGACGCCGATCGCGGCAGCGGCATGTGGACGTGGCGGATCGCCATCACCAGCCAGGCCGTCGCCTACCTCGTGCTGGCGATCCCGGCGACGGGGCCGGCGGCCATCGCCACGGGCCTGCTGGCCAACCTGGCCGGGGCGGTCAGCGTGGCGCTGTTCTTCATCGGCATCCGCCGCTTCACGGGCCTGGGCTTCGACATGCTGCCGCTGGCGGCGATGGTCGCGGCCGTGACGATCGCCGGCGCCGTCACCGGCGAGCACGTCGCCTGGGCCGCGATCTTCAACGGCTTCGCCTACGCCGGCTGCCAGTGGCTGAACGCGACCGCGCTGTGGCGCCATCCGCGCCTCGGCACGGACCGCGTGCAGCGGGTCGTCGCGGTCGCCTACGCCTGCATGGGCGTGGTGCTGCCGGCGCGCGCCATCGCGCTGCTGCTGGTCGGGCAATCGCGCCTGAGCCTGGATCGCGACGGCGCCTGGCAGGTGCCGGCCTACGTGTTCGGCCTCGTCTACCTCGTCGTCACCAACCTCGGCTTCGTGCTGATGTGCAAGATGCGCGCCGAGGCCGAGACGCGGCTGCAGGCGCGCACCGACGACCTGACCCGGCTGCCCAACCGGCGCGCGCTCGACGAGGAGATCGCCCACGCGCTGGCCGCCGCCCGCCGCAGCGGGCGGCCGTTCGGCGTCGTGATGGTGGATGTCGACCGCTTCAAGTTCATCAACGACACCCACGGCCACGCCGTCGGCGACGCCACGCTCACCGCCTTCGCCGAACGCCTGGCGGGCGCGCTGCGCGAGCCCGACCGCGCCTATCGCTACGGCGGCGAGGAGTTCTGCGTGCTGCTGGCCGACACCGACCTCGCCGGCGCCTGCGCGCTCGCCGAACGCGCGCGCGAGCACATCACCCATCCCTTCGAAGGCACGATGCGCGCGCTGACCGCCAGCTTCGGCGCCACCGCCTGGCAGCCGGACGACACGGGCGACGCGCTGTTCCGGCGCGCCGACCGGGCGCTGTATGCGGCCAAGAACAATGGGCGCAATCGGGTCGAGATGGCCTAGCGGGTGGATGGGGCTGCTGCCAACGACCCATCTGCGACATGGCATCTTCCAGTTCCGCCGGTGGAAAGCGGTCGTCCATATCGTGGCTTCGCAGCGCCTTCACGCCTTCCGCCAATCGTGTGGCTGCTAGCAGGGAGGCGAACACGCAGGAAGGCTGCGTCCGAGGCAGCACTCGCTGCTCCGACACTTTGCTCTGCATTCGACCTGCCGGAGGCACGCCCGCTCGTGCCTCATGGCGCCTCCAACGCTGAGGGATGCACGGTTACCAGCATCCGCCTGTTCGCGGTTCGGCAGTTCCCCGGATAAGTTCAACAGCCTATTGGCGTCCTGCCCGACGAGTACGCACGTGCCACGGCCGGTCGGTCATCTCCGTCACGCGGTTCGAACCGAATCGGCGACGTACTCGCGGGCGATCCGGCACGCTCCCGCCGAAGCGGCTTCTTACATCCAGTAGCGGCGCAACACCGCCATGGACAACATCCGTCATATTCATTTCAGGCTCGACAACAAGACGAGAAACTTCTGCGATGTGGAGTTTGTAGTCTTGACACGAGGCCTGCGGATCCATCGCGTCGTCGTTCGTGAACGCGGTCGCGCGCCCAGGCCGGCCAGCGACCTGTACTCCGCACGCACCCCACGCTCACCGCCATGACCATCGCCGCACCACCGCGTCTCAGCCCCGTCCCGCGCCGGTCAGTCGGCTTCACCCTGATCGAAGTGATGGTCACCGTGGCCATCGTCGGCATCCTCGCCGCCGTCGCCCTGCCGATGTACGGCAACTACGTGATCCGCGGCAAATTGGTGGCGATGACCAACGCGCTGGCCGCGATGCGTACCGCGATGGAGCAGTACTACCAGGACAACCGGACGTACCTCACGACGACCAGCGGCACGACAACGATCACCAGCCCCTGCGACGACACGACAAACTACGCCAAGACCTGGAACAACGCCTATACGCTGAGCTGCTCGGCGAAGACGTCCACGACCTACACGCTGCTCGTGCTGTCGACCACCTCGGCCGTGACCAGCGGTGCCTCGTACACCGTCGATCAGGCGAACAACATGGTCACGACCAGCTTTCCCACCAATTGGGGTGCGCTGCCCAGCAACACGTCGTGCTGGCTGATGCGCAAGGGCGACTCGTGCTGACGCCCGACCGCGCAGCCCGTGAGCACGGATTCTCGTTGATCGAGCTGCTGATCGTGATCTCGCTGATCGGCCTGCTGCTGCTGATCGTGGCGCCGTCGTTCGGCAAGATGTCGGCCGACGCGAAGGTACGCGCCACCGCGGAATCGCTCACCAACGCACTGCGTGTGGCCCAGGGCAGCGCGGTCGCGCGCGGGCGCACAAGCATGTTTGCGCTGACCAACGCAACGCCGGCCTACAACGCCGCGCCGGCGACCAATGGCAGCAACTGGTTCGTCAGCCTATTGCCTCTGACGGGCTCCGACGAAACCGCGTCCAGCCTCGGATTGATCCAGTCCGCACGCTTGGCCACGCAGTACGGCGTCGCACTGACCGGACCGGCGCTGGTGTGCTTCAACACCCTGGGCCAGCAGACCATGGAAACGGCGAGCGCCACGGGCCTGTCGACGGCCTGCACGCCGCCGACCGACGACTCGAGCATTCCGACGACCAGCTACACGGTCTCGCTCGCCAGCGCGACGCGCGCGTTCAAGGTGCTGGTCTACCTGGGCGGGCGCATCCGCATGTGCGACGCCGCGAAGACCCTGTCGGCCACCAATCCGGACGGCTGCCCCTCGACATGACGACCGCTCCCCCGCCCGCCGCCCGCCGTCCACGCGCCAGTGGCTTCACGCTGATCGAGGTGCTCGTGGCGATACTCGTCTTCTCGCTGGGCATCCTCGGCGCGGTGGGCATGCAGGCGCGCCTCCTGCAGTCGTCGACCCAGAACGCCGACCGTTCGCGCGCATCGATGCTGGCCAACGAGATGGCCTCGACGATGTGGGCGAACCACTCGGTGACGGTGAGCTCCGCCGTGCTGACCGCATGGCAATCGCGCGTCACCAGTCCCACCGTCTCGGGTCTACCGAACGCCAGCGGTACGGTGACGACCGCGACCTCCAACAGCATCGCGACGGCGACGATCACGATCACATGGCGCCCCACGTCGATGGCCACCAGCGCCGTCGCCAACCAGTTCATCACCACGGTCGTGATCCCATGAGGCGAGCACCCGCGCGAGGCACCACCCTGATCGAGATGATGGTGGCGTTGCTGATCGGCATGATCCTGTCGCTGGCCATCTTCGCCGTCATGTCGACGTTCGAGGGCCGCCGCCGCACGCTGGACGCCGGCGCCGAGCTCGACCAGTCCGCCAGCGTCGCGATGTTCCGGCTCGATCGCTGGATCCGCAGTGCCGGTGCCGGCCTGGAGCAGGCCAACTCGTACGCCTACGGCTGCACGATCTACGCCGCCAAGGACAGTTCGCAGATCCTGCCGCCGTCCTCCACGCTGCCGGCGCCGTTCGCCAGCGTGAGCAGCACCTCGCTGCTGCTGGCGCCTGCGCTGATCCTGCCCGACGCGACGAGCCCAGGCGACAGCAACGCCAGCACCAGCGGCCACACGTCGGACGTGCTGCTGCTGATGTCGGCCGGCAACACCAGCGGCCAGGCCCCGACGCTGTTCACCGCCGCTGCCGCCGCGGCATCGCTGACCGTGCCCAACACGCTGGCCTTTTCCGCCAGCGACCTGATCCTGGTGGCCGACACCCAGCCGTCCAGCGGCGGCGGAGTCGCCCCGTGCATGGTGACGCAGGCCGACAGCGCCATCACCAGCGGCGCTGCCACGACCATGGCGCTCAGCGGCAGCTGGTACGCCTCGACGGTCGGCACGCAATCGCTCACGGCCTACTCGGACACCGGCGTCGCGATGGACCTGGGCAATACCACCAGCCGCACCCCGTCGTTCCAGCTCGTGGGAGTCGGCGACCACGACACGCTCTACACCTACGACCTGCTCAACATCTCCGGCACGCCGCTGCAGGCGAGCGCCGAGAACGTGTTCGAGATGCACGCGCTGTACGGCGTAGACACCAACGCCGACGGCGTGATCGACGCCTGGGTGAGCCCCAGCAGCGGCAGCTACACCGTCTCCGCGCTTACCGCGGGCACCTCCACGGCAGCCGGCCTGCTGAAGAACATCCGCGCGGTGCGCGTCGGCCTGATCCTGCGCACCGCTCTGCCCGAGCGCAGCACGGTCAACGCCGCTACGACGCTGACGCTGTTCTCCGACATCAGCACCACGCTGACGTACACCCGCACGCTGGACTCGACGGAGCAGCACTACCGCTACCGGACGATCGAGGCCACGATCCCTCTGCGGAACAACACCTTCTGACGCACCCAAGATGCCTGTTCTCCGCGCTCTCCGCCCGGTACGCCCGACCCGCCTGCGCGCCCGGCAATCCGGGATGGTGATGGCCATCACGCTGATCGCGCTGGCGCTGCTCCTGATCGCCGCCGCGGCAGCGCTTCGCAGCGTTGACACGTCCACGCTGCTGGTGGGCAACCTGGCCTTCCGGCGCGACCTGACCAACCGCGCCGAGACCGCCATCGCCACCGCGAAGGCGGCGCTGGTCAGCGGCGCCGTCAGCACCGAGACGGTCCGCATCGCCGACCTGGCCAGCTCGAACTATTCGTCACTCAAGCTCAGCTCGCCCAACGGCATCCCGACGGTGCTGATCAGCGATTCCGCCTATACGTCCGCGGGGTACGCATCCACCACCGTCGACGGCATCACGCTGCGCTGGGTCATCGACCGCCAGTGCACCGTCGCGGGCGCGTTCGACAGCTCGCGCTGCGAATACGTCGCGAACAGCGGCGACACCGCCGGCTCGAACTGGCTCAAGAAGCCCTCCGGGGCCAACCGGCCGATCTACCGAATCAGCGTCCGCGTCACCGGCCCGCGCAACACCGAAGCCTATTACCAGACCAGCTACCTCGACTGAGTGCAACCATGTCCCACATCTTCGCTCGCGCCGCTCGGTCCCTGGTTCGCCTGTGCCTGCCGCTGGCCGCCTGCATCGCCGCCTCGGAGGCGGCCGCCATCGATCTCGCGGACAAGCCGCTGTTCTCGACGATCACCGTTCCCGGCAACCTGATCCTCGCACTGTCCGTGGAATGGCCGACGGCCACGACGCCGGCCTATCCGAGCACCACGGCCTACACCTCCAGCAGCACATTCCTCGGCTACTTCGATCCGGCCAAGTGCTACAAGTACGTCTATAACAGCACGACGGCATCCAGCAGCTATTTCACCGCGGCGAGCGCCGCGTCGTCGCACGCCTGCAGCGGCAGCTCGTCAGCGCCCTTGTGGAGCGGCAACTACCTGAACTGGGCGTCCATGCAGACGCTGGACGCGTTCCGCTGGGTGCTGACCGGCGGCTATCGCAGCACCGACACATCCAGCTCGACGATCCTGACCAAGACATACGCCGCGACCGACAGCAGCAGCGCCATGCCTCAGAAGACCGTCACGACGAGCTATCTCGCCGGCGCGACGCCGTTTGCCACCAGTGCATGGACCACCGGCGCGACGACGCGCCTGCGCAATCTCGGCACGCGCATGTGGATCACCGGAACGGCCACCGGATCGAGCGCACTGGTGACGGCCTCGGCCACCACCGGCGCCACCGCCTACACCGGCCAGAACTCCTTCGTCAGCAGTTCCAGCAGCAGCTACGCCGATCCGAGCAAGACCTACGAGCTCTACATCAACGTCAAGGTCTGCGACACCACGGTCAGCGTCGAATCCAACTGCACCCTCTACAGCGGCAGCGGCTACTACAAGCCGGAAGGGTTGATGCAGAGCTACTCGTCCCAGCTGCGCTACTCGGCGTTCGGCTACTACAACCACAGCGGCGACACCACCCAGCAGCGTGACGGCGGCGTGATGCGCGCCCGCATGAAGTACATCGGGCCGACCCAGCCTGTTCCGGGCTCGAGCGCCATCACCAACTCGCTGGCCGAATGGAGTTCGTCCACCGGCGTCATGGTGACCAACCCGGACAGCTCCGACGCCAGCGCCACCGTGACGCGGGCGGCCAGCGCCGGCTGGACGGTGACGATCCCCAACAGCGGCGTGATGAACTACCTGAACAAGTTCGGCTACAGCGCGCAGTCGTACAAGTCCAAGGATCCGGTCAGCGAGCTCTACTACGCGGCACTGCGGTACTTCAAGGACCTCGGCAACGTCGCCTCGTACACCGATCTGTCCGGCGCCGGCAGCTCGACCACCGCGGCCACGTGGCTGGACGGCTTTCCCGCCATCACGAGCTGGGACGATCCGATCCTCTACGCGTGCCAGAAGAACTTCATCCTCGGCATCGGCGACGTCAACACCCACCGCGACGCCAACCTCTACGGCAGCACGCTGCGAGCGCTCAGCAGCCTGGAGCCGACGCTGCCCTCCGAGGTGACGGCCGACACGTCGGTCAACGTCGCCACGGCCACCGACATGGTCGGCACGCTGGAAGGAAAGTCCGGGCTCGGCAGTCTGTTCGCTGCCACCGGCACCGGCACCTGCGCAAGCACCAGCGCTCAGTGCAACACCTACTACATGGCCGGGCTCGCGTACGACGCGCACACCAAGGACATCCGCAGCGACCTGACGGGCACGCAGACGGTCAACACCTACTGGATGGACGTCGAGGAAAATCAGATCTATCGGCACAAGAACCAGTTCTGGCTGGCGGCCAAGTACGGCGGCTTCACGGTACCCTCGGACTTCTCGCCCTACAGCTCGTCGAACGGCACGAGCACCATCGCAGACAGCACCTGGTACAACTCGACCGACACCCTGACCCGCAGCACGTCGTCGACCGGCGAGATCACCTACAGCACCGACACGTCGACGACCGCGGTCGACAAGCGCCCTGACAACTACTTTCCCGGCAACCAGCCCGGCACCATGCAGTCGGGGCTGACTTCGGCGTTCGCCAAGATCAGCAGCGAGGCGGCTGCGGCCAACAGCACCTCGCTGTCGACCCCCACGCCCAACGTCGCCAGCAGCGGATCAGTCAGCTACTCGGCGACCTACGACCCGTCCACCTGGACCGGCAAGGTGATCGCGTCGACCGTGTCCTACGCCTCCGACGGCACCGCGACGACCACCGAACAGTGGGACGCCCGCGCGCTCCTGAGCGCCAGCACGACGACCTCGTCGACCCGCAAGATCGTCACCTGCTGCACCACTGCCACCGTCTCCAACGGCTTGCCCTTCACATACTCGGCGCTGAGCTCGGCTTCGCTCAACTCGCGCACCTACTACGCTTCATTCGGCGCGGTGCCCGGCGTGTCGACGCAATCGATCGCCAACTACATCCTGTACTTGCGCGGCGACACCTCGCAGGAGATCGCCAACGGCGGCAACTACCGCACGCGCTCCTACCGGCTGGGCGACATCGTCGACGCCAAGCCGATCGCGGTCGGCGCGCCGGCATCGGGCTACTACGACGTCTACAACCCCGGTTACAGCACGTTCAGGTCGACCTACGCATCGCGCAAGACCGTCGTCTACGCCGGCGCCAACGACGGCATGCTGCACGCGTTCGACGGTTCGACGGGCGCCTCGACCTCCGGCTCCGAGCTGTTCGCCTACATCCCGAGCTTCCTCTACGGAACGTCCAGCACCGCGGCGTCCACCGGGCTGGCCACGCTCGGCGACCCGAGCTTCACGCATCACTACTTCGTCGACTCGACGCCCGCCACCTTCGACCTGAACCTGAACAACACCTACGGCGCGACCAGCAGCACGGCCGACTGGCGCTCGCTGCTGATCGGCGGCCTCGGCAAGGGCGGCGCCGGCTACTACGCGATCGACGTCACGGACCCGTCGGCGTGGACCAGCGAATCGGCCGTCGCGGGCAAGGTGCTGTGGGAGTTCACGGATTCCCGCATGGGCTACAGCTATGGGCCGCCGAGCGTCGTGAAAACCGCCAAGTACGGCTGGGTCGTCGTGTTCACCTCGGGCTACAACAACAGCGACGGCGTGGGCTACTTCTTCCTGGTCAACCCGCGCACCGGCACGTTGCTGGAGGCGATCGCCACCACCAGCGGCAGCACGTCCGCACCGATCAACCTGGCTCAACAGACGGCCTTCATCCCCAACTACACCGACATGACCGCCGATGCGATCTATGCCGGCGACCTGCAGGGAAACGTATGGCGGCTCGACGTGACCGGCACCTCGGCCTACAGCTCGCCGACGCTGATCGCCAGCCTGACGGACGCCAGTGGCAACGCCCAGCCGGTGACCACCCGCCCGCTGGTGGAAGTCGATCCGAGCACGGCGGTGCGCTACGTGATGATCGGCACCGGCCGCCTGCTGGCCGACAGCGACATTTCCTCCAGCGCGGTGCAGACCTTCTACGCCATCGTCGACGGCACCAGCACCAGCGGCGCGTTCTATTCTTCGAGCACGCTTCCCAGCGGCGTGAGCTTTCCCATCACCCGCAGCCAGCTCAACGCCAATACCAGCCTGCTGACAGGCATCGGCAGCACGCCCGCATCCGCCATGGGCTGGTACTTCGACATGCCCGTCACGAGCGGCATCGCCTCGCGCGTCAACGTCGACCCGACCGCGAATGCCGGCGTCGTCGCCTGGGCGGCGAACCTGCCCAACGGGTCAGTCTGCAGTCCCTCTGGTACCAGCACCGTCTACGCCGTGAGCTTCGCCACCGGCAAGACCGTGCTCCAGGACAGCAGCGGGTCGCTGGTCGCGTCGACGGCGATCTCGTCAGGCATCGTCACTGAGATCGCCATCCTCGACGTCGGCGGCACGACGCGCCTGTACGCCGGCACCAGCAGCGGCAGCGTGACGGTCGTCCCCGCCAGCCTCAACACAAGCTCAGGCGCGAAGCAATTGAACTGGCACGACGTGCCCCTGGTCAACTGATACTCGATGCCTCGCGCCGCATTCCTGACCTGTCTCGCCGCCGCGCTGCTCGCGCATGCGGGCCTGGCCTGGCTGCTCCAGCACGGCACCGCGCCGTCCGCGTCCCACGCAGGCGCCGTGGCCGGTGGACGGCACGTCGCAGTGCAGCTCATCGCCGCGCCGCGACCGGCGCAACCCGCGGTGCCCCGGTCGGTAGTTGCGCCCGAGCCGGCCCAGATGCGCCCGCTGACAGAGGCCGACGCGCCCCAAGCCGAGCCTGCCCCGCCCCCGGCACCTCAACGCGACGTGGGTACGCTCGAACCGCGCTTCGCCCCGCCGGCCGAGCTCGACGCAGTGGCACGACCCCGCTCGACGCTGGACATCGCGGCGCTGCAGGGCCTGTCCTGGTCCGGCTTGCCCATCCGCCTGCGACTGTTCGTCGACGTCCGTGGCACCGTCGTCGACGTGGTGGTGCTACAGGCGAACGAGGGCGAGCAGGTGCTCCGGCGATTGCGCCAGATGTTCCTGGCCACGGCCTTCATCCCGGGACGCGTCGCCGGGGTCGACGTCGCCTCCTACCGCGACATCGAGCTGACGCTGACCGACCGCGCCGGTTGACGACCGCGAGACGACTGGCAGCTCCTGCGCCGTCAAGCGTCCTCTGGTCGCCTTGGGATCGCCTTCACGCCAACGAAGGCTGCTTCCCGAGCCTGGCGGCGGTGCCTGTTGCAGTGCCGACGGTCTTCGACGAGAACGCGCCGGCCCCGGTGCCGTGCTATTGGTATTTCCGCTCGATCATCGCACTCGTGCCGTCGCGATCCATTTCCTTCAAGATTCGGTTGAATTTCTCGGCACGCTCAACTGTCATGCCCCGATTGCAGGCGAAGTACAACTCGGAAAGCTCGAACTTGAACAGCGGAACGACCTGACCGGTCAAGCCCGCCTTGGCGATCATGTATTTGCCGAGCAATTCTCCGGTCGCCCAATAGTCGATGCGATGGTTGACGAGCTTCGGTATGTTCTGAGCCTCGTCGTTGGCCAAGTCCACCTTGTACCCGTGTAGCTTCAAGTATTCCCCGGTGGCAGCGCCGACGTAACTGCCGAGGGTGAACGGACGCACTTCTTCGAGCCTCTTCGGCCTCCGGACATCGCTGACGTTGGCAAAAATCGCCCAGTCGCTGCGCGCCAAAGGGCCGATCCAGGTGAACAGGGCCTCGCGTTCCGGTGTCCTGCTGGTCGAGAAGACGCAGGTATCGTCGGACTTCAGCGCCATCTGGTAGGCTCGCGCCCAGGGGTAGGAAGTGATCGTGAAGGGCTCGTTCGCCCGACGCATCATCTCGATCGCCTTGTCGACCGCGATGCCCAAAGGCTGCCCGGATTGCGCATCCGTCATGTTGAACGGCGGATACTCCTCGGTGGTCAGCGTGAGCGCTGCGCCCGATGCCCAGACGCAATAGAGCGCGGAAACGGCCGCGAGAACCAGGCGGGACAACATCGAATCTCCTCTTCGAGCTGCGCACAGGTGGAGCGAGCCGCGTCCTGTGCGCGCCAACTGCGCCAGTGTAGGCCTGCCGGTCATCATGCACCGCTTTCGCCGCGATGGCGGGCTCGTCCGGGAGCAGACCAGGCACGTCTATCCGATGCGCTACCGCGACCGACCGAGCCAACGACGGTCGATCAGGGGCCGGGCTTCCTTGCGCCTTCCGAACGCGGGGGCCCACAGCCGCCACCTGAAAGCTACACTGCCCTGGTGACCGCGCCGCGATTGGTTGCGGTTTGTTCCATCCGGGCTCGTCCGACGCCATGCACACCGCCTGCTCAGCTCCACCGTTGCTTCGGCGCAAGCCTGGCGCAACGGGAGTTCGCGAGCGGCGCGTCTCGAGACGCTCGCCTTGCGCCGATCGGGCGCTAGCCGCGTCATGGCGTTTCGCTTCCACGTGATTCCGCGGGCGACCGGCCTGCAGACCAAGTTGATGCTGGCAATGGCGGTCATGGTGGCACTCGTCACCGCCTGCGGGGCCTACGTCCTGATCGAACGCGAGCGCGACCGCCTAGTACTGGAGTTGGAGGGCCGGGCCGCACGCATCGCCGACCTGTACAGCCGCTCGCTGGCCAATCCGCTCTGGAACTTCGATCGCGCGGCAATCGACAGCCAGCTTGCCGCGCTCGCGCCCAATCCGGAGGTCGCCCAGTTCCGCGTCACGGCACTCGGTCTCGGCATGGTTTCCGACGTGACCAAGCTGCACGGCCCCGACCTGGACAACGCAATCGTGAGCGTCCAGGACATCGAATACGCGCCGCCGGGAGCGTCCTCGCCGAAAAAGATCGGCGAAGTCCGCGTCGTCCTGACACGGGCACGGGTTGAGCAAGCCACCGCCGCAGTCCGCAGTGGCATCCTGTTGTTGGCCGCCGTCGTCATCGCCTCGCTTTACGCCGCGACCTTCATCCTGCTGCGGCGCATGGTGAGCGCCCCCATCCATCGGCTGGAGGAGATGGTCGACCGCGTAGCAGGCGGAGACCTACGCGCTCGTTGCGCCATCGAATCAGGCGACGAACTGGGGCGCCTTGCCGTGCGCGTCAACACGATGGCCGATAGCCTGCGTGAATCCGCCGAGCGCCTGCTCCAAAGCGAGGCGACGTACCGTGGGATCTTCGAGAATTCGCTGGAGGGTATCTTTTGCCTCGATCGATCGGGCCGCCTGCTTGACGCCAACCCGGCGTTGGCCCGCATGATGGGCTACACCACGCCAACCGAGCTGATGGCAGCAACGAATGGCCACGGCAGCGACGAGTCCCCGCCCGGCCCCCGGCCTTTGTTCGCGCCGGCGCAGATCGACGCACTGTTCGCCACCCTGGCACGAAGCGGAGAGATTGCCGCGATGGAATTGCAACTGATGCGCATTGATGGCACGTCCATCTGGGTCCAACTCAACGCACGCACGCAGGGCGGCGCCCAGGTGACCGGCGAGGAAGCGGCAAGACTGGACGGACTGATCACCGACATCACGTCGCGCAAGCAGGCACTGGAGGACTTGCGCAGCCACCGCGATCAACTGGAGGCGGCGGTTCGCGAGCGCACCGCGCAACTCGAGGACGCCATGACGCGAGCAGAGGTCGCGAACCAGGCGAAGAGCGAATTCCTTGCCAACATGAGCCACGAGATCCGCACGCCAATGAATGCGATCCTGGGGATGTCGCTCCTGGCATTGGAGAGCGGCCTCAACCCCGAGCAGTTCAACTACGTGCAAAAGCTGCATCGCGCGGCCGATTCGCTGCTGGGCATCCTCAACGACATCCTCGATCTCTCCAAGATCGAGGCCGGCCAGCTCACCATGGAGCATGTCCCATTCGAACTCGGCGACGTCCTTGACGACCTGGACACCCAGGTCGGCATGAAGGCCAGGGAGAAGGGCCTCGCGCTCGTGTTCGCGCTCGCGCCACGACTGCCGACGGCGCTCGACGGCGATCCGATGCGGCTCGGGCAGGTGCTGCTGAACCTGGGCAACAACGCGGTCAAGTTCACCGAGGGCGGCGAGATCGTGGTCAAGGTCGACGAGGTCGAGCACGACGCCGCAACCGTGGTGTTGCGCTTCGAGGTGCGCGACTCCGGCATCGGCATCTCGCCCGAACAGCAGCAACGCCTGTTCCAGCCGTTCTCGCAGGCCGACACCTCGACCAGCCGGCGCTACGGCGGCACCGGTTTGGGGCTGGCGATCAGCAACCATCTCGTGCACTTGATGGGCGGCGAGATCGGGCTGGACAGCGCGCTCGGCAGCGGCAGCTGCTTCCACTTCACGGCGCGCTTCGGCCGGCGCGAACCGGCGCCGCCTCGCTTGCCGGGGCAACCGGCGTCGGGCGCAGTAGGGCGCGGCGCACCGCCCGGCGCACTGGCCGGTGCGCGCATCCTGCTGGTCGAGGACAACCCCATCAACCAGGAAGTGGCTCGCCACCTCCTGAGCCGCGCGGGCGCGGTGCTGCGCACCGCGGACAACGGCCAGGAGGCGCTGAACTGGCTTGAACGCGAATCCTTCGACATCGTGCTCATGGATTGCCAGATGCCTGTGATGGACGGCTATGCCGCGACGCGCGCGCTGCGGAAGAACCCGCGCTGGCGCACGCTGCCGGTCATTGCCATGACGGCCAACGCGATGGTCGGCGACCGCGAGAAAGCGCTGGCGGCCGGCATGGACGACCACATCGCCAAGCCAATCAAGATCGAGGAGATGTTCGCGACGCTTGCCCGCTGGACCCGTCCCGCGGCGGCCGGCGCATCCGGATCGCTTGGTCAGGTGGACGAATCTCCATGAGTGACCTGACTGGGCTGTTCCCGGCGTGACGGACAGCCCGAAACCAGCCGTTCGCGAACGGCTGCAACTGCGCCGTAAGCAGCCTCCGGCTCCCCCCCCCCCCGCTTCAGACGAACTCGCGCTCCCGCAACCACTTCGTCGCGACCCACTTCTCGCCTTCGATCACCGGGGCGCCGCCGTGCAGGCTCTTGGTGTTGACGTGGGCGCGGTCATAGCTGAAGAAGACGGCGTTGCCCTTGATCGGCGCCACCTCGAGGCCGACGTCGGGGAAGGTGGTGCCGCCGCCCTTCTTGGGCGTGTTCAGGTACATCAGCACGGTGCCCACGCGCTGGCCGCCGCGCTTGAGGATGGGGGCGGAGCCCGGGTGCACCGGGTCGAAGTAGTCGTAGTGGGGCTTGTACTCGGCGCCCGGCATGTAGTGCAGCACCTGCAGGCCCTCGCCGTTCTGCACCGGCCAGTCGAGCAGCGCCGCGATGCGCTTTTCCACGCGGTCGATCACGCCCGTCTCGCCGCGCTCGAAGAACATGCCGCGGCTGGTGCGCGCGACGTTGACCTCGCTGCCGCCGGTGAGGTTGTCCACCGTCTCCGAGCGCGCCATGCGCGGCCGCGCCAGCGCGACGATCTGGTCGCACTCGGCGTCCGACAGGAAGCCACCCAGCACCAACACGCGCGGCAGCTTCATCATCGTCAGCACGGTGACGTCGCGGTCGAGCACGCGCAGCTTGCTGGGCGAATCGGCCACCCTGGCGTCCGGCACCGGCACGGGTTGCGGCTCGTGGCCCTGCGGCGCGGCGGCCTGCTGCTGCGCGACCTGCTGGTTGAGGTGGCTGCGCAGCGTCTCCTCCAGCGCCTGGATGGCCACGTCCTCGTCCCAGCCGCTGGACTTCATCGCCTCCAGCACCGTCTCCGGCGCGACGCCGGCCTGCGCCTGCTGGACGATCCAGTTGCGAAGTTCCACCGAGATGTATTGCTGGCGCTTGCCACCGGTGTTCTTCGTGCTCGATTGCGTTTGCATGAGGTCGACTCCGACGTGCCGTCGATGAGGTGTTGGCCAGGGCGCCGCGCACCGGCGGGTGTGCGGCGCCCCGAAGACGTATTTTGCGCATTTTGACAGCGCGTCACGGCCGAGTCGGAGCGGGAATCCCTCGTTTCGGCGCCGCCGGGTGGCGATTTCCCGTGAATCCGGCCGGCGGACGCCGTCGGGAGGACCGCCGGAAGTCAGGCCTGGCGGCGCCGGAAGACGAGGCGATCGGGCTCGGAGACGCGTTCCGCGAAGCGGTAGCCGTCGGTGCGGAAGTCCAGCAGCGCCTCGGCGCTGTCGGCGCGCCTGTCGATCGCGTGGCGGGCCATCATGCCGCGGGCGCGCTTGGCGAAGAAGCTGATGATCTTGTAGTCGCCGTCCTTCCAGTCCTCGAACACGCAGTCGACGACACGCGCCTTCAGCACCTTGCGGCGCCCGTCCTTGGCCTGCGTGACCTTGAAGTACTCCTGCGACGCCAGGTTGATCACCAGCGGGTCACGCTCCTTGCCCTGCAGCTTGTTGATGTGCGCGGCGACGGTGTCGCCCCACCAGGCGTAGAGCGAGTTGCCGCGTTCGGTGGCCAGGCCGGTGCCCATCTCCAGGCGATAGGGCTGCAGGCGGTCGAGCGGGCGCAGCACGCCGTACAGGCCGCTGAGCATCAGCACGTGCTTCTGCGCCCAGGCGATCTCGTCCCCGCTGAGCGTGGACGCCCGCAGGCCGTCGTAGACGTCGCCGTTGAACGCCCACATCGCCGGCCGGCTGTTGCGCTCGGTGGCGCGCGTCGACCAGGCCTTGTAGCGCTTGACGTTGAGCTTGGCCAGGTCCTCCGACAGGTCCATCAGGTCGGCGACGTCGGCCACCGTCTTCGTGCGCAGCACCGAGATCAGCTCGGCGGCCTGCGCGGCGTACTGCGGGGCGGTGGCGGCGGGCTTGAGGCCGGCACGGGCGGCGAGCACCGGTTCGGGCAGCGGGGATTCGTAGTCGAGGGACTTGGCGGGGGACAGCAACAGGAGCATGCCCGGCAGTGTAGCGACGGCCGCGCTGGCGACCGTGCCACGGCGATGCCGCGATCCGTAACTTCAGCCGAAGCGCACCGCGTAGACCGGCGGCAGGCGCGCCGGCAGCGTCGTCCAGTGATCGCCGGCGTCGTCGCTGGCCCAGACGCCGCCGGTGGTGCTGCCCATCATCAGGCTGCGGCCGTCGCCGGCGACCGCGAGGCCGTGCCGATAGACGAGGTCGTAGCAGTCCTGCTGCGGCAGTCCGGCGCGCAGCGTCTCGAAGCTCGCGCCGCCGTCGCGCGTGCGGTTGACGACCAGCGCGCGGTCGACCGGCACGCGACACTGGTCCTTGACCGCCGGCACGAACCACGCGGTCTGCGGATCGGCGGGATGCGCCGCCACCGCGAAGCCGAACGAGGACAACGGGGCCTGCAGCTCCTCCCAGCGCGTGCCGCCGTTGGTGGAGCGGAAGATGCCGTTGTGATGCTGGCACCAGAGCACGTCCGGCTGCGCGGCGCAGCGCGCGATGGCGTGTGGATCCTGCGCGTCGGGGTCGAACGCCTGCTCGGGCGGCATGTACTCGGCGCGCATGCCGTGCGCGGCCTGCGTCCAGGAGGCGCCCGCGTCGCGCGTGATCCAGGCGCCGGCGCTGCTCACGCCCAGCAGCACCGTGCTGGCGTCGAGCGGACTGATCGAATGGATGCCCGGCGTGTCGTAGCCGCCGCCGCCCCAGGTCGGCCGCCCGGGCTGGTTCCACAACGCCTCGTCGAGCTGCCAGCTCTGCGCGCCGTCGGTCGACTTGAACAGCGCGCCGGGCAAGGTGCCGGCGTACAGCGTGCCGGCCTGGCGTTCCAGGGCCCAGACCATCCCCACCTTCCAGGCCGGTCCGGGCGCCCCCTCGGGCTGCGGGCCGAACGCCGGCGCCGTCACCTCGCGCCAGCTCGCGCCGGCGTCTTCGGACGCGTGCAGCTTGACACCGAAGTGGCCCAGGTTCAACGCGGCGAACATGCGCCCCGACGCATCGGGCGGCAGCAGCATGCTCACCGGATCGCCGACGAAGCTCGTGCGCTCCACCGCCCAGGCTCCGGCACGCCGGCGCAACTCGATCAGGCCCTTGCGGGTGGCCACCCATGCGCGATCAACCATGCAATGCTCCTTCGAGAGAACCTGCGGCCTCAACCGCCCGTCAACGCCTGCAGCACGTAGACCTTGTCGTCCGCGGCCAGCGCGTCGCTCAGCGACATCCGATCGTCCACGCGGCGGCCGGATATGAACACGACCACGTGCTGCCGCAGGTGCCCCTGCTCGTCCAGGACGTAGTGGCGCAGCCGAGGATTGACCTCGAAGGCCGCCTCCAGCGCCGCGCGCAGGGTGGGCGCGGCGGTCTGGATCTCGGGCGTCTCGGTGAAGCGCTGCAGCTGCGACGTGAACGCGACGTGAGGCATGCGCGGATGGTGTGCGTGCAGGCCGCGGAGCGGCAATCGGGCCTATCCCGGGATGGGCAGGACGGATCGTCAGCGCTGCGTGGCCGACGGTGGCGCCACGGTGTGGCCGTCCATGCCGTTGCCCGAGACGGCCGGGCTGCCCGTGGCCGGGGGCAGCGACGCCACGCTCGGCGGGCCGGCCGTCGAGTCGAGCACCGCCAGCAGGTCGGGCGCGCTCCTGAACGCCGCGAGCAGCTGGTCGCTGCGCGCGCGTTCGGCCGCCGCCAGCCGCGACGGGTCGAGCGCGGGCAGATCCTCCGGACTCGGCGACGAGGCCTCGCGCGCGAGGCCTTGCAGGGCGACCCCGGCCGCCAGGTCGGGACGCGGCACGCCGCCAAGGCCGTTGGCCACCATGTAGCCGAGGTTGTGGCGCGCCGGCGCCAGGCCCTGGGCCGCCGCCGCGCGGAAGCCGGCCAGCGCGGCCGCGTCGTCGCGCGTCACGCCCTTGCCGCGCGCGTAGAGCAGCGCGACGTGGTTGCGGGCAGGGGCGTTGCCGCGCGCCTCGGCGAGGCGATACCAGCGCTGCGCCTCGGCGGCGTCGGCAGGCTGCCCGCGCCCTTCCTCGGCCATCCAGCCGAGGTTGTCCATCGCGAAGGCGTTGCCCTTGCGCGCCGCGAGCCGGAACTGGCGCAGCGCGGCCGCGTCGTCGCGCGCGATGCCCAGGCCGTTGGTGAGCATCCAGCCCAGGTTGTTCTGCCCCGACGCGTTGCCCTGCGCCGCGGCCTTGCGGTACCAGTCGACGGCCTGCTTCTCGTCGGCCGCCACCGCGTCGCCCGCGGCGTACAGCAGGCCCAGGCTGACCTGCGCGGGCGCATAGCCGGACTCCGCGGACTTGCTGATCCAGTGCAGCGCGTCGACCGGGTCGCGCGGTGCGCCGCGGCCGTTGAGCAAGGCCATGCCGAGGTTGTGTTCCGCCGTCGCATCGCCCTGCGCAGCGGACAGCCGCAACCAGCCCAGCGAGGCGGCCAGGTCGCGCGGCACGCCGCGGCCCTCGCTGTAGACCCAGCCGAGCGCGCTCTGCGCCCGCGCGTCGCCCTGGTCGGCCGCGGCCTTGTACCAGCGCAACGCCTGGGCATCGTCGCGCTCCACGCCCTGGCCGTTGGTGTAGAAGACCCCGAGCCGGTACTGCGCCACCGCCAGACCCTGCTTCGCCGCCAGCGTGGCCCAGTGGGCAGCCTGCATGTCGTCCTGCGGCACGCCGCGGCCGATCAGCGCCATGTACGACAGATTGCTCTGCGCGGTCGGCTCGCCCTGTTCGGCCGCCTTGCGGTACCACTTCGCAGCCTCCTCGAAGTCGCGGGCGACGCCCTTGCCCTGCTCGAGGAGGAAGCCGAGATTGGTCTGCGCGCGCGCATCGCCCTGCTCCGCGGCCTTGCGGAACCAGCGCGCGGCGGCCGCGGGATCGGCCGTGACGCCATACCCGCGCAGGTACATGTCCGCCAGGGCCAGCTGGGCGTCGCGGTCGCCCTTCTCGGCCGCCGGCTGGAACTCGCGCAGGGCGGTCGCATAGTCGCCGCGCCGGCCCGCCTCGTAGCCCTCCGCCGTTCCGGCCTGGACGTTCGCACAGGCGAACGACAGCGCCAGCACCGCGCACGCGAGCCGTCGCGCCGACCACATCGGTGCCTGATGCGGGCCCGCCATGCCGGACGCTGATCGAGCCGAGGGGCGCGATGCGCGCGCCCCGAGCTGAGGAACGAGGCAGGTGGGCAGTGGATTCATGTCGGGCGCGAGGCCTCGGGCAGGTTGGTGCGAAAAATGTCAAGGACTGCGCGACACGGCGACAGGCCACGGGTGAGCGGCGGACCAGGCAATCCCGGAAGGTTGGCGGCACGCAGACGCCGTCAGGAATTATGGGCGCCGCGCCTGATGCACCTTCTCCGGGCTTTCCGCGGCCGTCGCAGGCGTGCGACAGCGCCCCCGCATGGGCGCCCGCCACCGCGCATCCGCCTGTCCGCGCGCGCGGACATCCTGTCCGGCGCGACAAGAACGTGACACGAACGAGCAACCCCAGCGCTTCAGCATCGGAACGGATCACACACGACGGCCGTCCGGATTCTGCACTCCTGGGCCGCGAAGGCCGGCCCGCCGGCCGCCGCTGCCAACCCGGCCAGCCGTCCGAATTCCAATCGTCTCCGCCAGTCATCACGTGAACTCCTTCCCGACACTCGACATCGTCGTCGTCAGCTGGCAAGGCCATGCCGAGCGCAGCCGCCACATCGCGCGCCAGATCGCGGGCCTGCCCGGTGTGCGCCTTCGCGTGATCTACTCCAACGCCGAGGGCGAGCGTGAGAACGGCCCCGGCACCTGGCAGCAGGTGCCCGACGACCATTTCTTCGGACGCAAGTTCGCCGCCGCCCTGCGGGACTTCGACGGCGACGTGCTGTTGCTCGTGCAGGCCGACGCCCTGTGCACCGACTGGCCGGCCATCGTCGCCCGCTGCCGGCAACGCTTCGCGGAGCGGCCGCGACTGGGCATGTGGGCACCGCGCGTCGATTTCAGCCCCTGGGTGCCGAAGCGCGTGGACATCCTCGGCCTGCCGGGAACCGCGTTGACGGCGGTGGCCCAGACCGACGCGATCGTCCTGGGGCTGTCGCGCTCGACGGTGCAACGCCTGACCAGGCTCGACTACACGTGCAACAACATCGGCTGGGGGATCGACTGGGTTGCCATCTGCCATTGCTACACGCGCGGCCTGGAGGTGTTGCGCGAGGATGGATTGCAGATCGTCCATCCGCCGTCGCGCGGCTATGGCTGGCGCGAGGCGGTGGTCCAGTGGCGGACGTTCATGCAGCAACTCGACGAGTGCGAACAGGCCATGTTCGCGATCCTGCTGCGCTACACGGCAGAGCGTCGGCGCGGCCTGCTGGGCAAGCTGCAGCTGGCCTGGCGGCGGCGGCGCTGCAGCCGCGCGGCGGATCGGGTGCTGTACGAGTTGCGCGACGCCGGGTCGGCCGCTCCGCAGCGCTCGCGTCGCCTCGGTGCGGGTGATGGAGCGCATGGCCTTCGCTGAGACAACTCGTGTCGTCGGATCGGACTGGCTGGACATGGTCATCGAAAGGCCCCGCCCGCGTCAGTGGAAGTCCCGGCTGCGCGTGACCAGCCCTCGCAGCATCGGGGTGTGATCGACCAGCGTCTTGGCGACCAGGTGGCGCACCTCGCCTTGACGTTGCCACACGCCGTAGACCGTCAGCAGCGATGCCGCCAGCAGCGGCTTGCGCTGGGCCGCGGCCACGGCGGGCCAGACGATCACGTTGACGGCGCCGGTCTCGTCTTCCAGTGTCACGAACACGACGCCCTTGGCGGTGCCCGGCTGCTGGCGGTGCGTGACCAGGCCGCTGGCGCGTGCCAGCTGGCCGGGCCGGTATTCGGCGTTGAGCAGCGCCGCCTGCTGCACCTTGAACGGCGCCAGCGCCGGACGCAGCAACGCCAGCGGATGGCTCTTCAGCGACAGGCTCGTGGCACGGTAGTCGGCCAGCACGGCGTCGCCGAGATCCGGGGCCTCGAATTCGGGGACGGCGTCCTCCAGGGTGCGGGTGGACTTCAGCAAGGGCGTGGCGCGCGTGTCGACGCCGGCCACGGCCCAGAGGGCAGCGCGTCTGTGGCCCACCAGCCCGGACAAGGCATCGGCGCCGGCCAGGCAATGCATCGCCGGCGCGTCGAGCGCGGCGCGGCGTGCCAGGTCCTCCACGTCGGCGAACGGCGCCTGCGCCCGCGCGATCATGATGCGCTGGCCCTCGTCCTCGCTCAGTCCGTTGATCCGGTTCAGCCCCAGCCGCACCGCGCACTGGCCGTCGGGAATGGCGCGGTCGGCGCAGGCCGGCACGACCTCGTGCTGCGCCTGCGGCTCCAGCGTGGATTCCCAGTCGCTGATCGTGACGTCGATCGGCCGCATCGCGACGCCGTGTGCGCGCGCGTCACGCACGAGCTGGGGCGCGGCATAGAAGCCCATCGGCAGGCTGTTGAGCAGGGCCGCCAGGAAGGCGTCGGGGTGGTGACGCTTGATCCAGGCGCTGACGAACGCCAGTTTCGCGAAGCCGGCGGCGTGGCTCTCGGGGAATCCGTATTCGCCGAAGCCTTCGATCTGGCTGAAGAGGGCATCGGCATATTCCTTCTTGTAGTTGCGGGCCACCATGCGGCCGACCAGCTTGTCCCTGAATTTCTCCAGGCCGCCCTTGCGCTTCCAGGCCGCCATCCCGCGCCGCAGTTCGTCCGCCTCGCCAGGCGTGAAATCGGCCGCGAGGATGGCCAGTTGCATCACTTGCTCCTGGAAGATGGGCACGCCCAGGGTTCGCTCCAGCGCCTTCTCGGCCTCCTTGCTGGGATAGCTGACGGGCTCCGTCTGCTCGCGCCGCTTCAAGTATGGATGGACCATGCCGCCCTGGATCGGCCCTGGACGCACGATGGCCACCTGCACCACCAGGTCGTAGAACTTGTTCGGTCTCAACCGCGGCAGCATGCTCATCTGCGCCCGGCTCTCCACCTGGAACACGCCCACCGAATCGCCGGTGGACAGCATGTCGTAGACCAGCTTGTCGTACTTCGGGATGTCCGCCAGGCCCGCATGGCTGTCCAGTCCGCCCCGGTCGGCCACGATGCCCATGGCGGCAGCCGCACCGGCGCTGGAGAAGGCGTTCGCGGTGCGCGGAATCCGCGCGCTGCTGTTCACAGCATGACCGACGGCCGCGTTCTCCGCGCGCTTGCGAACCATCTCCTGCTCGCACCGCCTGGCTTCGATGAGCCAGTCCGGCGGCGGCGGCCCCGGCATCAGCTGGCGCATCTTGGCGTCGACGAACAGCAGCCCGCGCCGCAGCGCGCTGAGCATGCCGAGCGCAAGGATGTCGACCTTGAGCAGCTTGAGGACGTCGAGGTCGTCCTTGTCCCACTGGATCACCGTGCGCTTGTCCATCGCGGCGTTCTCCACCGGCACCAGTAGCGCGACATCCTCCTTGGCGATGACGAAGCCGCCCGGATGCTGGCTGAGATGGCGCGGCTGGTTGCGCAGTTGCAGGCTCAGCTCGACCCAGTGCCTGCCCAGTCGCGAGTCGGGATCGAAGCCGTGTTCCTTCAGCGACAGCGCCAGACGCTCCGCCGCGCCGGCCGGCGCCGCATCGCCGCCCACGTGATGCAGCGAGCGCGTGACGGCGTCGATGCGGTCGAGATCGATGCCCAGCGCGCGGCCGACGTCGCGCACCGCCGACTTGAGGCGATACCGGATGATGACGCCGGTGAGCGCCGCGCGATGCCGGCCGTACTTCCTGTAGAGGTACTGGATCACCTCCTCGCGCCGCTGGTGCTCGAAGTCGAGGTCGATGTCGGGCGGTTCGCCACGCTCCTTGCTGATGAAGCGCTCGAACAGCACTTCCGATTCATCGGGATCGACCTCGGTGACGCCCAGGCAATAGCAGACCGCCGAATTGGCCGCGCTGCCCCGGCCCTGGCACAGGATGCCGCGGGCCCGCGCCCAGCCGACGATGTCGGCCACGGTCAGGAAATAGGCTTCGTACTTCAATTGCCCGATCAGCTCGAGCTCACGCGCGATCAAGCCGCTGACCTTGGCGGGAACACCCGAGGGAAAACGCACGGCCGCGCCCCGCTCGGTGAGCGAGCTCAGCCAACTGGTGGGTGTCTGCCCTGGCGGCACGATCTCCTGCGGATACTCGTACTTCAACTCGCCGAGCGAGAACTTGCAGCGGCCCGCGATGGCCACCGTCTCGGCCAGCCACTCGGGTTCGTACAGCGCCTGCAGGCGCAAGCGCGATCGCAGGTGGGCCTCCGCGTTGGGCGACAGCGCATGGCCGCACTCGGACACGGTGCGCTGCAGGCGCGTGGCGGTGAGCATGTCCTGCAGGCGCTTGGCCGCGCGCGTAGCCATCAGCACGTCGCCCACCGCGGTAATGCGCAGCCCGGTGGCGGCCGACACCGCCTTCACGCGCTCGCGTACCTCGTCGTCGTCGCCCTGCATCAGCAAGGGCAGCGCGAGCCAGGCGCGGTCGGCGCCGAACCAGCTCTTGAGCCACTGCGCCTGCGCGAACAGCGACTCGAACGGCAAGGCCATGGACGGACGCGGCGGCGCCGGCTTCGCGGCGCGTCGGGCTGCCGGCGCCGTCGTGGCCGACCGCGCCGGTGCGGGCGACTCGGGCGCCCCGTCACCGGCGGGGCCGTCGCGCATCTCGCGCACCTCGCGCCCACGCGGGCGACCCGCGCCCGGCACGCTGGACGCGAGCGCGGCCGCGGCGCTGGCCTGCGCGGCGGCGATGACGCCCAGGCCCGACAGCCGCGCGTCGACGGGGGCGTCCGCCTCGGCGTCCGCGCCCATGACCACCCGGCTCGCGGCATCGCCGCCCATCGCGCCGGAGCCGACGGCGTCCTGCGGCACCGGACCGGGCGTGGGCAGCAGCAGCACCAGGCAATCGGGCAGGCCGGCCAGGTGCGGCAGCGTGGGCGTGCGGCCCTCGACGTCGCTGGTGCGGGCGTCGTAGCGGCCCTTCTCGGCGCGCCGGCGCGCGACGGTGATCCATTGCGACAGGTTGCCGTAGCCGCGCCGCGTGGTGGCCAGCACCACCAGCCGCATCGGGATGCCGCCGACGCCGGCCTCCAGCCGCATCTCGGCGCCGATGATCAGCGGCAGGCCGCACTCGGTGGCCTGCTCGTAGGCGTGCACCACGCCCGAGAGCGAGCACTCGTCGGTGACGGCCAGCGCGGTGTAGCGCAGCGCGGCGGCGCGCGCCACCAGTTCCTCGGGCGACGAGGCGCCGGTGAGGAAGCTGAAGTTGCTGCGGCAGTGCAGTTCGGCGTAGGCGGGTAGCGTGGCCATGGTGGAGAGACGATGACGGCCCGGCCGGAGGGCACCGGGACGGGGAGTGATTTCGGGAGACGGATGGCTGCGCGAATCGGCGTCGGATCGACGGACGAATCGCCTTTCGGCAGCGATGGTCAAGGCCCGTGCGATGCACGAGCGAGTTTGCGCAAGCAGCGCGCTGGACGTCCGGCAGGCCGGGCGTGATGTCGACCCGCGGCAGGGGAAACAGGCATGCCGTCGAATACTGTGTTTAACTACAGTCTAGGCTCCGATCATGGGCAGCGCAAGCGCTGTTGCAAGCTTCCTGGCAAGTCGGGCGGACACCCGCGCCAAACGCTCGGAAATGCGCCAATCCGCGCAGGCCAGCCCCACGTCGGCCCCTGTCGGGGTAACGTCGCATCGTCGGCCGCGCGAACGGTCGACCCGCTGCGTCGGCGCGTGCCGCCTGCTCGACGGACACCGCCCGAACAACTGATACGCTCGCGACGATGAACACCATCTCCGCAGAAATCCTCGTCGCCGGCGCGCTGGCGTTCGCGCTCGCCGGCTGCGCCTCCGGGCCGGACACCGCCAAGGGCGCCGCCAAGGAAGGCGCGCAGTTGCAGAAGGCCGTCGAGGCGCCGCTGGCCGACCTGAATCTGGTGCAGGAGAAGATCCCCGCCGTGCTGCTGGCGGCCGTCAAGGCGCCCTACGCCCTGCCCTCGCAGCGCGACTGCCACGCGCTGGCCGACGAGGTGCGCGCGCTCGACGGCGCACTCGGTGCCGACCTCGACACCCCGCCCACCGCCACGAATCCGGGCCTGCTGGAGCGTGGCGGCAACATGGCGGGCGATGCCGCCAACGACGCCCTGCGCGGCGCCGCCGAGAGCGTGATCCCGTTCCGCGGCTGGGTGCGCAAGCTCGACGGCGCCGAGCGCCACTCGAAGGAGGTCGCCGCCGCGATCGCCGCCGGCTCGGTGCGGCGCGCGTTCCTCAAGGGCGTTGGCCAGACGCTGGGCTGCGAGGCGCCCGCCGCGCCGCTGCAGGCGCTGGCGGCGTCGGCGGCCAGGGGCTGATCGCGCGCCACGGACGGCCGCTTGCCACTTCACTCAACGGAGGTCCGATGCTGAACAATGCCCGCCCCGTCTGCTTCGTCGCCACGGCCGATGCCGGGCGCGCCCGCGCCTTCTACGAGGGCCGGCTCGGTCTCGCGCTGATCGCCGACAACGGCTACGCGCTGGTGTTCGACGCCAACGGCACGCAGCTGCGCGTGCAGCGCGTCGAGGCCGTCGCGCCGCATCCGTACACCGCACTCGGCTGGGAGGTGGACGATGTCGCGGCCAGCGTGCGCGCGCTCGCCGCCGGCGGTGTCGCCATGATGCGCGTCCCCGGCCTGCCGCAGGACGCCGACGGCGTCTGGACGACGCCCGACGGCTCGCGGGTGGCGTGGTTCCACGATCCGGACGGCAACACGCTGTCGATCTCGCAGCCCGGCGGTGGATAGCGCGATCGTCGGCTACCACCTCGACGGCGAGGGCCACTGGGTCGCCGAGCTCGCCTGCGGGCACTTCCAGCACGTGCGCCACGATCCGCCGTGGCAGAACCGCCCGTGGACGCAGACGCCCGAAGGCCGCGACGCGATGCGGGGCCGGACGCTCGCGTGCCTCAAGTGCGACCGCGGCGCGCCGCCCGATTCGGCCTGAGCCGCAGCGTCGCCCGGGCGCCACGGATCGCGCGCCGTGCGGCGCCGTCGTCGCGCTTATCGCCTCGTTTCACGGCCACGCCAAGCGCATTGCCCCCCATGGGCTTGTCAGCGACGCACATTCGGGTATGGTGGGCCCAATCACCGAAAGGATTTCATGGCGAAACCGAACTACGCGTACGAGAAGCGCCAGCGCGAACTCGAGAAGAAGCAGAAGAAGGAAGACAAGGCGCTGCGCAAGGCGGCCGGCGCGCAGGCCGGCTCGCAGGATGGCGACGCGCCGAGCGAACCCGAGGTTCCGGCGAGCGCAGGGGCGGACAAGTCCGCGGACTGACCCTCGCGCGGGCGCCGCGTGACGCGAGCGCGGGCCCGCGCGGGCTCGTGCGCACGCGCCCGCGTGCGCGATCCGGGATTCAGCCGACGACGGGCGGCGCCACGTTGCCGGCGCGCAGGTCGGCGATCGCCGCCGGGCTCAGCCACAGCAGCGTGTCGATGTAGGTCTCGATGCGCGAGACGAGCGCCTCGCGCGGCCCCTCGCGCCAGCGCGCCGAGCCGTAGAACTCGTCTTCCTGCGCGGTCAGCTCCGCCAGGTTCGCGAACGAGCGCACCAGGAAGTAGCCGTTCGGGTCGTTGGGGATCGGGCCGTGGGCGACGACGTCCATGCCGTAGGCGCGCACCATCGGCAGCGCGCGCTCGCTGGCGGCGACGTGGAAGTCGGCCCGCGTACCGGGCTTGAGGCGATAGGCGCGGATCTCGACGAGGCGGCGCGCGGTCGTGTCGGGGTTGTCCATGAAGTCTCTTTCAGGCCGATTGCGGCCACAGGATCATCTGCGTGCAGCGGAACAGCGCGATCGTCCGGCCCGTTTCGCGATGCGTCACCACCGCGTCCCAGACCTGCGTCGTGCGGCCGCGGTGCTGGGCGGTCGCCACGCAGTCCAGCGTGCCCTCGCGCGCCGTGCCCAGGAAGCTGGACTTCAGCTCGATCGTGGTGAAGCCCGTCGCGCCGGCGGGCAGGTTGGCCATGCAGGCGTAGCCGCAGGATGTGTCGGCCAGCGTCACGACGCTGCCGGCGTGCAGGTAGCCGTTGGGCGCCATCAGCTTCGTCGAGACGGGCATCTCGGCGCGCAGCTCGGTCGCGTCCACATGCGTGATGGCCACGCCCAGGTGGCCCGGCAGGCACTCGACGCCCATGCGGTTGAAATCGTTGGCGGTGGGTATGCTCATGGTGGCGGCAGGTCGATGCGACGATGACGCATTCTGCGCTGCCTGGTGGCGCAGCGCCGCGCCGCATCGACCGCCAGCGCAGCCTGTCGGACGATCCCGGCGATTCGTCGCGCAGGAATTGACGCCGGCAGGCCGTCGACGCATCGTGACGCCATCGGAGGCCATCGCCTCGATTCCGGAAAGACCGCCATGTTCTCGTTCCTGCTCTGGTGCCTGCTGTTCGTCTTCTGCTGGCCGCTGGCCCTGCTGGCGCTGGTGCTCTACCCGATCGTGTGGCTGCTGGCGCTGCCGTTCCGGCTGGTCGGCATCAGCGTCGGCGCCGTGTTCGCGCTGCTGACGGCCCTGCTGTTCCTGCCGGCGCGCGCGCTGGGACATCGCCGCTGACCACCTGACCAGACCCGACGCTCGACGGCCTGGCCGCCGAGCGCCGAACGCCCCGAAACCGCGCTCTTGGCGCAGGGCGGATTTCGCTGCGCCGACCAGAATCGGTCGTCATGTCCTTCCGGTGACTCCGTCTCCGAGCCATGCCGACGCGATCCATCCCCCCTCGATTCGCCCTCGTCGCAGCGCCCGCTTGCGCGCTCGCGTTGCTGCACTTGCCGGCCGCGCACGCCGACTGCATCGACGACGCGGCCGCGCGCCACCAGGTCAACGCAGCGGTGCTGCACGCGATCGGCTGGCAGGAGAGCCGGCTGCGTCCGCAGGCGCTCGGCCGCAACCCCGACGGCAGCGTCGACATCGGGGCGTTCCAGATCAACAGCGTGCACCTGTCCGAGCTGGGCCGCTACGGCATCGCCCGTTCGGACCTGGCCGACGGCTGCACCAGCGCCGAGGTCGCGGCCTGGCACTACCGCCGACAGGTCGAGCGCCGGGGCAACGGCTGGCAGGCCGTCGGCGCCTATCACTCGGCCACGCCGTCGCGGGCCGCCTGGTACGCCAACCAGATCGCCGCGATCCTGATGCGCTGGCACGTACTGCCGACCGGCGCCCTGCCGTTTCGCGCCAGCGACACGCTCGCGCCCGGCCGGCCGCCACCGCCGCCATCGCCTGCACGCGGGCCCCGGCCCGCGACGGCGTCGATCGCCGCCGCGCCCGCCACCTCGACCGACCGCGCGAGCGCCGTCGTCTCCTGCGAGGAGATGTCCTACCTTCCGGCCGCGCCGTGAACACGCCGACCAACCCACCCCCACTCACATGACCGACATTCCCACGCTGCAGCAGCCGCTGCAACTGCCTTCCGACATGCAGCACGGCATCGGCGCCGCGGTGAAGCACGCGCTGATGTTCGCGCCGTCGATGACGGACATCATGATCCACGAGGGCCACGTGATGCGCGCGAAGTCCGCGCGCGGCACCCTGCCGCTGCACCAGCTGTTCGCGGCGATCCCGCCGTTCATCGTCACGCGCGAGCACATCGTCACCTACCTGGCCGGGTACGTCGACGGCGCCACGCGCCAGCATCGCGACGACCGCGGCCAGCAGCAGAGCGTGCAGCAATACTGGGACACCCGCATCAAGCCCGTGCTGGCACGCCAGCGCTCGGTCAACATCCGCCTCGACGGCCGCGGCGGCCACTCGCTGCGCTACAGCCTGTTCATGCACGGCACCGGCGAACTGGCGCTGGTGATGCGGATCACGCCGCCCGACATCACGCCACTGACCGGCCTGAGCCTGCCGCACAACCTCGTCTCGACGCTCACCGAGGCCACCAGCGGCTTCATCGTCATCACGGGCCCCACCGGCTCGGGCAAGAGCGAGACGGCCATGTCTATCCTCGACTGGCACAACGCGCAGCACTCGGGGCACATCCTGACCATCGAGGATCCGGTCGAGAAGAAGATCGCGCCGCGCAAGTCCATCGTCACCCAGCGCGAGGTCGGCTACGACGTGCTGAGCTTCGCCGACGGCATGCGCGAGGCCTTGCGCATGAGCCCGGACGTGTTGCTCACGTCCGAGATCCGCGACGCCGAGACCGCCGAGCAGGCGATCCAGGGCGGCGAGTCCGGCTCGCTGATGATCGCGACGACGCACGGCAAGTCCGTCACCGGCACGATGCGCAAGATCCTGTCGTACACCGGCACCAGCGCCGACGTCATGCGCTCCGTGCTGGCCGGCAACCTGATCGCCGTCATCCGCCAGGCGCTCGTTCCCTCCAAGGACGGCAAGCGCTACCTGATGGCCGCCGACGTGCTGTTCAACACCGGCAAGGTCACCCAGTACATCGAGCGTGGCGACTGGATCGGCCTCGAGAGCGCCATCCGCGAGGACAACCGCCTGGGTGCCAGCGAGTGGGTGCCCATGAACAACCGCCTGGTCGAGCTCGTGCGGCGCGGCGAGATCGAGGCGGGCGAGGCGATGCGCGAAACGTCCGACATCCCGACGCTCAAACGCAAGCTGGCGGCGGCAGGGGTGCCGGTCATCGGGCGCTGACGGCGACCCTGCGAGGACAACCGACAGTGTCCATGCTCAAAAGCTCGAGACGGGCCGTCGCTACCGTCGTCTTGCGCCGGCATCACAAGCCGACCCGAACAGCCTTCACACCGGCACGTTGATGACGGCCTCGATGCGGCAACCTTCCGGGTCGATGACGAAGGCCGCGTAGTAGTTCGGGCCGTAATGCGGTCTCGGGCCGGGGGCGCCGTTGTCGGTCCCGCCGTGGGCCATCGCCGCCGCATGGAACTGGTCGACGGCCTCGCGCGAGCTTGCGCCGAACGCGAGGTGGAACCCCGGGCCCGGAGGGTGCGCGCCGTCCTCGATCAGATTGAGCAGCAGCTTGTCGCCCTGTCCCGGAAGGCCATAGCCCACCGACCTTGGGCCATCCCAGACCCGGACTTGCCCGAGCGGCGCCAGGACTGCGTCGTAGAACGCCGCCATGGCCTTGAGATCGGTGACGCCGAAGGAGATGTGGTGAAGCAGGCTGGTGGTCATGCGGATCGTACGGATCATGCGATCCGCTCGGGTTTTGCTCGAAATACTGTATTTGCAACCAGTATTCAGCAACGATCCGGCTGCGTCAACCCGATATCGGCAGCGCTCGCTCAGGGATAGAGGCAGTACACCTCGGCGACGACGTTGCTGGTCGTCGGAGCGCCGGTGCCGTCGGTGAGCGAGATGGTCCAGCCCTGCCCCGTCCAGGTCGCGTTGCGATTCAGGACCGGGTTGCCCAGGGTCTCGGAATCGGTCTGCGGCAGCAGGAAGATCGTGGCCTGCGGCGCGGTCGGGCTGGCGGTCGCGGGGCAGCCGTTGGGCAAGGCGATGGACGCGGCGATGAAGTCGCCGTGGCGCACCGCGAAGCCGGCCATGTAGACCCGCGACGACGTCAGCCCCGACTGGCTGGCGTAGTAGCCGCCGCGACAGGCGAGCGCATCGCCGGAGCTCGCGTCGACGGCCTGCAGGCCGGTGGCGGCGCAGGCCGCGCCGAGGTGCGAGTAGCGCGCGGTCGCGCGAAAGCTCGTGCCCTGGCAGGTGGCCAGGCCGCCACCGCGCATCATGGCCACCTGGCCCGGCGCGCAGGCGTCGCCCTCGTCGACGGTGTCCGACAGCGTCAATCGTCGGGCCTGGACCGCGCCCGGGGCGACCAGGTCGTTGCCCGCGGTGACGTCGCCGTTGTCGGCGACGCGCAACAAGGCCGTGCCGGCCGGGTTGCGCACGAACAGGTCGCCGGCCTTGACGACCAACGCGTGCGGATCGTCGGTACCGAACGCGATCATGACGGGTGTGGCCAGTCCGCCGTCGGCGCTCACGGTGCCGCCGGTGACCAGGCCCGTGCCGGCCAGCGCCGTCACGTGGCCCGACGCGTCCTTGAACACGCCGGTCGTCGCCGACAGCGCGCCGTTGCACAGGATGTCGACGACGCCGTCGGGCCGCAGCGCGACGCACGCCGTGCCGCCGCCGTCCCGCAGTTCCACGGGCTGGGCATCGACCTGCAGCGCCGACCGGAACTCGCTGCGCGTCGTGCCGTCGCCGAAGACCGTGTTGCCGGCGACGCTGAGGTTGCCCTGCAGGTTCGGGTTGCGAGAGTCGCCGATGCGGACGAACTGGCCGAAGGCCGAGGACACGGTGCCGACCCGCACCGCGACGACGCCGGCAGGTCGGCCCGCCACCGGGTTGTCCAGGCGCCAGGTGTTGCCGAAGCCCTGGATGTGGCCCGGATCGGTGATCAGCGAGACGCCCGAGTCCGCGCCGATGCGCGTCAGGATGGGGCCGATCACGGCGCCGTCGCTGTCGTTCGCGCCGGCCCGGATCGGCCCTTGCAGCACGACGGCACCCTCGACGTCGCAGGCGGCCGCGGCGCAGCCCGCCGGCACGCGGCGGAAGGCGATCTCGTAGGGCGCGGCGTTCAGGCTCGATGTCGTCGCGCTCCAGCCGCCGGGCAGGTAGCCCATGGCCGCGAGGTCGGCGACCGACGGCTTCCAGACGAGTTCGCCACCCGTGTCGAGCGGCGCGACCGTGACGCCGTTCCTTCCGAACGCAACGCCCTTCTGGATCGAGGCCAGTCCGTCGAAGATGGCGTTGTTGGCGGCGTCGCGCAGCTTCTCGAGGATCGTCGCCTCGCCGTTGCCCGCCGCCTGCCTGGCCTGCAGCCGGCTACCCTGGATCACGCCGACCGCCCCGAGCGCGGAGACGAGCAGCCCCAGCAGTGCGAACACGAGCGCGTTGCCGCGCTGGCGGACGCAGCCAATGCCAGGCCGGAACGGACGAGGCTGCGCCATGGGATCAGGTGCGGCCGAAGACGAAATCGATCGCGACGTTGGCGGCCGACGTGCACTGCGTGTTGACGCGCCCGACGTCGATCACGCCGTCCAGCGGCTTGACGTCGGTCGTGCCGACCGTGACGCGGCGCGCCAGGCTTTGCGCGCCGTTGATCAGCTGGGTGCACTGCGATGCCGGCACGTTGGCATAGGTCAGCTTGGCGGTGCTGGGCGTCGTACTCGAGTTGTCGACCAGCGTGATAGCGCCGGAATAGCTGTTCGTGGCCGTGGCGCCGCCGGCGTCGGCCCGCGTGTCGGGGATGACGCGGGAGCCGACCGCCACCGCCGTCGTCAGTCCCGCGTAGCCGTACTGCCCGTAGTTCTGCTGCGCGCCGCCGATGATGGCGCTGATCTCGCTGATCGTGCCCTGCACCTGCGCGTTGGCCTGCGAGTTCTGGTAGTAGCCGATGCCCAGCGCGAGCACGATGCCGCCGATCACGAGGCCCAGCATGCTGAACACGAGGGCGTTGCCGCGCTGGCGGCGCGGCGAAGCGGTGAACGGGGCGCGGCGTTGGGAATGGAACATCTTCGGTTTCCTCTCTGGTGGTGACAAGGACGGGACCCCGTCCGGAAAGTGCACGCGAGCCAAGACCCGGCTTGCACGCGCAGGGACAAGGGGACGGCGAAGCGTCGTGCAGCCGTCAGCGCATCGCTTGCTTCGCGTCGTGGAGCGCGCGCAGCGTCATCAGGTTGGACGGCTCCATCAACGACGCGAACGTCCCGGGCACCGTGATCGACGCGATGCCCAGGAAGGTTGCCACGGAGGCGAACAGGCCGACCAGCGCGAAATTGGCGATTACGGCCGCCCTTTTCACCCGCGCCACGACGCGATCGCCCTCGGTCGTCCCGAGCTGGATCAGCACGTCCGAGAACGACGCGCTGGACCGGTTCAGCGTGGCGGCGCGCGACAGCAGGTGCGGCGACAGCAGGCCGCGCCGGAACGCGTCGAGCGTGCCGGTCGGGTTCTCCTCGAGCGCGTCGACCACGCGCCCGAGATGCCAGCGCATCCAGGGCGACGCGCGCTGCGTGACGTCTTCGATGCTGCCGTGCAGCGTCTCGCCCGTCTTGAGCATCATCGCCATCGAACTCAGGAGCATGCCGGCCTGGAAGTCGCGGTACAGCCCGTAGACCGGCCAGCCCTCGACGCGCAGGCGGGCCACGCCGCGCCAGCGCGGCAGCGACCACAGCGCGACGCCGAGCATGACCATCAACGCCGCCAGCGTCTGCGCACCCCAATCCTGCGCGAACAGCGCGATCGCCCTGGCCCAGCCGTTCATGCCCTGCCACAACGCCTCCCGCGCGTACACGGGCGTGGCCTCGTCGATCACGAGGATCACCTTGCCCAGCAGGGCGATGAGCACGAAGCAGATCGGGATCGTCACCGCGGGCAGCGCCGAATAGGCCAGCATGACCCGCAGCATCTGCCGCTGCTTGTCGATGGCATCGGCGAGCGCGCGCAAGGCCTGGGGCTTGTCGGCGGCGCGATCGACCGCCGCCAGCAGCAGGCCGTCGGACCGCGGCACGACGCCGTCGAGCACGTGCGAGACCCGGCTCGCGTGCTCGCCGTCCTGGTGCCGCTGCAGCACGATGCGCAAGGCGCGCGCTCGGCTGCGCTGGCGCGTCAGGCCGGCGTTGGCGATCTCGCCCTCCAGGAAACTCACCATCGCCTCGTTGCGCTGGTACATCTCGGCGAAGTCGCGGTAGAACTCGGCGCGCGCCTGCCGGAAGTCGATCAGCGCCATCCAGACGATCCAGTCCCGCCAGCGTCTCATGCGCGCTCCCGTGGCAGGATCTCGAAGCGCTCGAAGCCGTCGAACTCCTCGCAGTTGCGCACGTCGATCTCGCCCTGCAGCGCCTTGTGGAGCGCATGCTCGAAGACAGTCTTGCCGGTCATGTCGGGGCTCTCGAAGCGGCGGTCGCTGGTCGAGCGGAAGTGCTGCAGCGCCGCGTCGTCGTCGTTGTGGCGTACGTGGCGCAGCCAGACGCGATCGGGCTGCAGCATCTCGGCGACGATGGTCTTGCCGAAGCTGCCGCGTCCCTGGCAGGCGGCGCAGCCCTCGGGCCGCGTCCACTTCAGGCCCGCGGTGGCCAGGCCGAAGCGGCGGCGCAGCACCTCCTCGATCTCGCGCGCGTCGGGGTCGACACGCAACGCGATCGACGTCGGCAGCGCGCAACAGCGGCACAACCGGGGCACCAGCGCCTGGTAGACGAGCAGGTTCAGGATGTTGGGGCCGGTGAGCGCCTGGCGGCTCACGCCGATCTGGTCGTTGGTCAGGCGCGGGATGATGTTGGAGATCAGGTGCGCGTGCACCGTGCCCATCGCGAGGTGGCCGGTCTCGGCGATCTGGAGCGCGAACAGCGCGGTCAGCTTGTCGCGGATCTCGCCCAGCATCACGCCGTCGGGGTCGGAGCGCATCAGCGCGCGCATCACCTCGGCGTAGCGGCGGCGTGTCTCGTCGTCATTGGCGATGTCGCGCAGCACCTCGATCTGGTGGGCGCCCGCGATCTCGTACTCGATCGGATCCTCCACCGTGTAGATCGCCTTGTGCGCCAGGCCGGGCAAGGTCTCGATGAAGCTCTTGAGGCTGGTCGACTTGCCAGAGCTCGTGACGCCCGACAGCAGCACGATGCCCTTGCCCGCGCGGCCGGCCAGCCGCAGCAGGCGCTGGTGGCTGGGCGCGTAGCCCGCGGCGTCGAAGCGGATGCGGTTGTCGTCGCCGGTGCGCAGGATGCGGACGATGGTCTTGGGGCCCAGCCGGCCCTTGACGTTCTGGTAGCGCAGCTGCCCCGCCGTGCCGGGCAGGTCGATGTCGATCATGCAATCGACGAACTGGTCGGCCGCGTACTGCGAGACGTTGTTGCCCTTGCGCGTGCTGTTGTAGCCGGCGGCGATCGCGTCGACGACCTCCTTGCGGCTGTAGCGGCCGCCCTGTCCATCGGGCAGCGGCTCGATGCGGCCGTCGACGCGGACGCGCACGACGCCGACGTTGCCGCGCACCTCGATGTGCAGGTCGGTGGCGCCAGTGGGCACGGCCAGCGCGACCCAACGCTCGAACAGCTGCATCGGCCCGCCCTTCGCACCACCCTTGCCCGACGCGCCGGCGTTGCGCAGGATCTCCTTGAGCAGCTGCGGCTCGGCCAGCAGTTCGCCAGCGATCCCGTAGCCGCGGGCGCGCAGCGCACCCCTGACGGCCTTGACCGTGCCGGCCAGGGCCTGCTGGTCCGCCGCTGGCATCGTCGCGCGCACGACGCAAGCCTGGCGGGCACCGCAGTCGAGCGCGACCAGCCTCTCGTGCAGCGATGCGGGCAGTTGGTAGACGGCCTCGGCGCCGACCGTCAGCAAGGCCTGGTAGGACGGCAGCTGGTGGAAGTGCGCCAGGACCTCGGGGCGCACGTCGGCTTCGGTCAAGGGTCGCGTTCGCACGGCGGCCGCGTCCTCGCGCTCGCCCCCACGCGCGGGCTCGCCAGCGGGTGCCCCCGCGCGCGAGGCCTGCGACGCGGCCAGGCGATGCTCGAGTCGCGCCAGCGCTGATCGCGTGGAGGACGTGCCCGGCGCGTCCGTCAGTCGCGGTCGCGATCCGGGATCGACAGATGACCTGTCGCCAGCCTCCCTGCTCGCTCCGGCCGGCGCCGGCCGCGGCAGCGCCGCAGCGGAGCAAGCCACCGACTCCATCTGTTCGCGACGACGCCACATCTCGAGGATCCCCATGAGTCGGCTCAACGCAGCGCAGGCAACGGGAAGACGTGCAACGCGCCTTGCGCGTCGGCTACCGCGCCGGCACCGCGACGGGTCAGCACCACACGGTCGATCGCGACCGCCCGCACCTGCCACGCCGTGCCCGGCACGGGTTCGCCAGCCCGCAGCAGGTAGGGCGTACCGTCGACGACGACCTCCGCGACCGCGCCGCGGGCCGCCGCGAACACGCCGCTGACCTGCACGGCCGGCTGCGGCGGCGGCAAGCTCGGGTGCCCGACCGCCACCGTCGGTACCACGGGCGCCGAAGCCGCTGCAACGGGAGCCGACGCCACCGGCGTCGCCGATCGTGCGGCCGCCTGCGCCATCGCGTTCTCGAGAAAGGTCCGCTGAGCGCGGCTGTAGTCCGCGATGGTCTGCGCGCGCGTCCACGGCACGACCAGCACCAGGACGGCGGCCGCACATGCAGCGCGGTGGAACGAGGAACGGCTAGCGGGCCGCGACATAGAACACTCCCGTGGCCGAGAACTTGAGCAGGCCGCGCGCGTCGGAGCCTTCGCCGAGATCGACCCGCACCGACTCCCAGCTGACGAAGTCCGGCGCCGAGCCCAGTGCCTCCACGATGAACGGGCCGGGCACGCCGTGCATGTCGACGTCACCGGCCAGCACGGCCGCCGGATGGTGGAACGTCGCAGGGACGTCGGCGACGCGCGGCCACAGCGACGGATTCTTCAGCTCGACGACGACATCGGCCGTGCGCCAGCGCTGGAGCAGCGGACCGGCCTCCGAAAACGCGGCCTGCAGCGCGCGCAGCGGATGGCCCGCCGCGAGCAGCGTGCGGCGCGCGACCCGGAACGGATGGCGGGTGCGCGCGACGTCGAGCGCCGGCACGTTGCCACCCTGCGGCACCAGCATCTCCAGTTCCTCCTCGGGCAGCGCGCGGCGCAGATCCTCGAAGGTGCCGCCGCGACGGATCCAGTCGCGCGTGCAGACCTGGTTCCGCGCGCTGCACTCGGCGGACGCCAGGCTCCAGCCCGGGATCCAGGTGCGGTAGCCGAAGATCTCGCGCGCGGCGGCGACGAAGGCCATGCGCTCGGTGGCCATGGACGCCTGCTGGCTCGCGAGCGCGGCGAGGTAGCGCGGCGCCGGATCGGCCGCCCGCGCGGCGGCGACGGCCAGGCGGTCGGCCTCGATGCGATGCAGATGCTGCACGATCATCCACGCACCGAGCGACGCCGTCGCCGCCAGGCCCGCACCGACCAGCGGCCACGGGTTGACAGGCATAGCCTGCACGCGGGCGAGCCGGTCGCTGCCGGCGGCCAGCCACGCGAAGTCGGCCGGCTCGCAGTTCGGATAGGCTGCCGGATTGTCGCTCCAGATCGGGCGATCCTCGCCGCCGAGCGCGTTGCGGGCGTCGATCTCGTTGCTCAGGACATCGACCACCGGCACGCCGTCCTCGAGGCAGACGACGAAGTACTTGTCCTCCTTGCGCTGCGTCGAGGCGGGAACGGCCAGCACCAGCGCGGCGTTCGGGGCGCGCTGTCCGACAAGGCGCGAGAAGCACGCCGCCGCCGCCAGCGTTCCCTTGGGCAGGCGCACGCCCTCTTCCGATGCACGCGGCTGGAACAGGCCGTAGCGCACGTGCGCGCCGACCTGCGCTTGCGCCCAATGCGTGGCGTCGCGGGTGAGCGAGCGCGCCTCCAGCAGCGCGCGGCTGCGGCCCTGGCCGGCGGTCGGCGCGCGCCACAGCAGTCCGCCCAGCAGGTCGCCCTGCGCGGTGCTCGCGAGCAGTCGTTCGATGCCGGCCATCGTTGCTTCCGCCTCAGAGGATGGTCGGCCGCACGAAGATCACGAAATCCTCGCGCAGGCGCGACTGCGTCTTGCTGCCGCCGAGGCCGATGGGCGCGTCGTCGGTCAGCGTGCGCCGGTCGTCGCTCGAGACCGTGCGGCTCAGGCCCGTGATGACGAGGATCTGCCCGGCCTTGAGCGCGACGGTGGACTGGTCGTTGATCGCGCTGGTCTCCGGCGTCTGCACCGTCTGCTGCGACGTCCCGGTCCCGGACGTGAAGTTCACCAGGTTGACCAGCGACGACAATCCGATGCCGAACTTCAGCACCACCGTGTCGTTGTCCAGGATGAAGGGCTGGGCGAGGTAGCGGTCGCCGGTGGTGACCGTGGAGGTGACCAGGCCCGGCGCCCCGACGCCCGTGGTGCTCGCCGCGCCCGGGATGGTGGCGCTCACGTATGCGCGGCCGCCGAGGCTGGACTTGCGATCCCAGGTGCGGTTCAGCGCCAGCAGGCTGACCTCGCGGTGCTGCGTCGCCACGCCGTATTCGCTGAGCAGCTTCAGCAGCGCGCTGCTGCCGCCGAAGCGCGACGTCACGTGGTTGGCGACGCCCGACTGCGTCGGCGTCAGAATGGAGAACCCGACGCCCGCGGCGGTGGCGCTCGCCAGCGTGGCGGGCGATCCGAACGTACCCGTGTAGGCGCCGCCGAGCGCGGACAGCACGGCGCTCCACTCGATGCCGCGCTCGTCGGACTCGTTGCGCGTGACGCTGTAGACGTCGAACTGCACCTGCGCCTGGCGCAGCAGGCTCTCGTTCTCGGCACGCATGAAGTCGCGCACCTTGGACAAGGTTTCCTTCGTGGCGGTGACGGCGATGCGGCCCGAGCCGTCAGAGCGCACGACGGATGCGCCCGGCACGTCCTTGACGATCTGGGCGACAGCTGCCAGCACCGAGGCGACCACGTTGGACTTGCCGTGCTCGCTGACCTCGTTGCTGGAACTGGCGCTGCTGTTGGTGCCCCCGCCGCCGTTGCCGGAACTGGTGGCGTTGGCCTGGTCGGCGCCGCTCAGGCCCAGGTGGTAGTCGGTCTCGCTCTCGAGCGCGGCGATCTCGAAGAACTCGGTGCGCAGGCGCTCGATCACGACGACGCCGTCGCGGTACTCCCAGCTCAGGCTCAGTTGGTCCGTCACCTGGTCGAGATAGCCCTGCAGCGAGCCCGACCAGCGCATGGCGACGGCGTTCACCGAGGTCTCGCGCGGGGTCGCCGCCAGCGTGGGCATGAGATTCGCGGCGTCGGTCGCGGTCGGCCCATGGCCCGGCAGCGTGGGCAGCGGCATCGCGACGTGCACGGCCGGCGCCACCGCGTGCGCTGCCGCGTCGCCCTGGGCGAACACGTCCGCCTTCAGCCGCACCGGCACGCCGGTGACCGCCGTGATGCGGTCGGCCATCGTGCGCAGGCTCACCTTGCCGCCGCTGGCGGCGTCGTCGAAGTTCAGGCGCACGGGTTCGGTGAAGATGCTGGGCAGACGCTCGCCGCTGCCCATCGGGACGCTGACCGAGCCGACCCAGGCGCTGCGCGCGCGACGCAGTACGGGATGCGCGGCCTGTTCCGCCGCGCGCCGATCGGCGTCCGCCGGCGACCCGGCAGCGACCGGCTCCTGTTGCGCCAACGTGCGCCGTGCGTGCAAGGACGACGTGCCGACGGTACCCTCGGCGTGATCGGCCAGGACGTGTTCCGTCACGCCCGGCTCCGCGCACCCGGCCAGGCCCGCGATCAACGACACGGCCACCGCCAGCGCGCACCAGTCCCGCGTTCGAACGAAGGCTCGCATCACGGCGCCTCGCACTCGCGCGCCTGCTCGCCCCGGCGCGTGACGCGCACGAGCGGCGGATCGTTCGCGTAGATGCAGGCCTCCAGCGGATAGTCGCTCTGGCGGATGCCCGCGGAGTCCAGCACCGTCTTCAAGGCCGTCTCGAACGTGCCTTCGATGGTGTCGGGCGCGCCGATCAGGAAGTTGCGCTGCGCGTCCCACTTCACGCGGACGCCCGCCAGCGCGCCCCAGCGCTGGAGGGTGCGCGCCAGCGTGATGTCCTGCACCAGCACGCTCCAGCGGCCGGGCAGCGCCGCGGAGGTCCCGGCCTGCACGTACGGGGCGACCGGCAACGCCGGCTCGGCGGCGCGTGCCGGGCCGGCCAGGCCGACCAGGGCCGCCGCAAGGACAGGAGCGAACAGATTCATGACGTCATCCCTCTTTCCAGACGATCGATCGCGCGCCGACGCGTCACTCGGACCCGAGGAAGCGCACGACATGGTCCGCGTCGACACGCACCCGCACCGGATAACCCCGCGCGCGCAGCCCGGCCTCGACCCGGCGCGCCGCGTCGACGAAGGACCTCGCCTCGACGCGCATCTGGCCATTGATCGGCGCGACCCAGTCCACGTCCCAGGCCAGTTCGTAGCCGCTGGCGCGCGCCCAGCGGCGCAGCGAGGTCGCGATGTCGCGATCCGCCGGCGTGATGTCGAACGCAGGCGCGGCTGCCAGCGACGCGCCGTCCGGGCCCGGCACGGCGCTGGTCCAGCGCAATGTCGACGCGTGGGGATGCGCGGCATCCGCCTCGTCGTCGGCCGCCGCGATGCGGATGTCGCGCACCGGCACGCCGCGCGCGAGCAAGGCGTTGCGCAAGGCCTCGGCGCGCAGCGTCGCCAGGGCGTCGCGTGCGCCGACGTCGTTGCGGCCGGTCGCCGTGATCGGGGTGTCGCGCCCGATGCGCAGCACGAGCACCGACAACGCTTGCAGGACCTCCGGCTTCAGCGTGGCGCTCCCGGGCGCGAAGACGACGGGCTGCTCGTGCCTGACGCGTCGCGGCGGGCCGTCGACGGGCGCGCCGTAGTCCACGCCGCTCGTGAGCCCGGCTCCGGCGGAGGCCAGCATCCGCGCGTCGTCGTCCTGCGGCGAGATCGTCTCCTCGCCGAGGACGGTATGGCCGCGCCGGACGCTGGCGCGCGAGGTGCCGAGCACGAGCGTGAACTCGGTGGCCGACGTGCGCGCCGTGAAGTACTGCCCCTCGGGCTGCAGCACCAGCAACGCCAGGTCGCGCCCCGCGAACACCGCGGGCATGGCCTGGCTGGGGCGCGTCTCGAAATAGATCTTGCCGCTACCGTCGTCGAACACCTGCGCCGGCCGCGCGGGCCTGTCGCCGCGGATGGCGTAGCCGAAGTCGTAGCGGCCGACGAAACGCAGGCCGGGCAGGCTCAGCGCGTTGCCGCCGACGGCCAGCAGCAGGGCGGCGCAGAAGGCGCGCACGAAGGCGGCACGGACGCGCAAGGATGGTGATGAATCGGCTCTCATGGTCGAGTCGATTCTGCGAGCGCGCCGGCGAACCGCCACGCGCCAAAGCACCGTGAAATCGCGCGATTTACGCGCCGCGCGGGTTAACGCGCAATCATCGGATCAGGGCGCGCGATTCAATGCTTCTCATGCGCCAACGCCTTCTCGATCCGCCGGTCCGGCACCAGCCAGATCAACGCCGCGACCAGGTAGATTACCTGCGCGAGGCCCGGCACGCAGAACGACGCCACGATGCCGGCCACGTACAGCGGCGGCGACAGCTTGCCCTTCCAGTCGTGGCCGAGCGCGCGCTTGAGCAGCCCGTTCTCGCCCTGCGCGCGCACGATCAGCGTCTGCAGGATCCACCACGCCACCGCCGCCATCAGCAGCGCCACGCCGTAGACGGCCGACGGCATCGGCGCGAAGTGGTTCTCGCCCATCCAGCCCGTGGTGAACGGGAACAGCGACAGCCAGAACAGCAGGTTCAGGTTGGCCCACAGCATGCCGCCGGTCACGGTGCTGGTGGCGTGCAGCAGGTGATGGTGGTTGTTCCAGTAGATGCCCACGTAGATGAAGCTGATCACGTAGCTGAGGAACACGGGCCACTGCTGGGCGAGCGCAGCCAGCGTGTCGCCGTGTGGCACCTTCAGCTCCAGCACCATGATCGTGATGATGATGGCCAGCACGCCATCGCTGAACGCCTCGAACCGCCCCTTGCCCATCGCCGCCTCCCGACGCCCCGTGCGCCGCGCGTCATTGTCGCAAACCGGTTCGCGGATCCGCGGCGCGGCCGTTCCGTCGAAGCTGGGGGGCGCGCGCCTTCGCGCATGATTTCGGGATGGTGGTCGCATCACTGCCATCGCAGGATTTGCACACGACGCATGCTCGACCACGGAGGCGACACCGACCACTGCGCGCAAGCGACCTTCGGGCAAGCCGATTGCCCGCATCAAACCCGATGGATCGTGAAATCGATCCGCGAATGAAGACTTGCCAGGGCTTGCAGGCGCGCCGTCGCGTGCCCGCAGGTTCACACTGGCTGCGAGAAATGGCGAATGCCGGGCCCCGTCGTCGGCGATGACGTCGCCCGATCCGTGATTCCATGAACCGATTCGATCCGTTCCGAAAGTCGACGCACGCGGCCGTGGCCGGTCCTGCGTCGCGGGCCGCCGTGGCGTTCACCGGCGACTTGTTCCCCCTCTCACCAAAAGCCCGCGCCCGCGCGTCGTCGCGCCTGGTGGCGGCGACATCATGAGCGGCTCGACAACGCCGGCGCGCCGCAGGGAGGGATCGTGATGCCCACGATGCGTCGTGCCGTCTTCCTCGATCGCGATCGCGTCCTGAACCGCGATCGCGGCCACGTCAGCCGGCCGGAGGAGTTCGAGTGGCTGCCTGGCGTGATGCATGCGCTGCGGGCGCTGCAGCGCGCGGGCTGGGGGCTGGTGGTCGTGACCAACCAGCCGGGCATCGCGCGCGGCCTGGTCGGCCCGGCTGAATACGCCAACCTCACCGCGTGGATGCGCAGCGAGCTCGCGCGGCACGGCATCGCGCTCGACGAGGTCTACCACTGCCCGCACCTGCCCGACGCGCCGCTGGCCGCCTGGCGCCGCCAGTGCGACTGCCGCAAGCCCGCGCCCGGCCTGCTGCGCCGCGCCGCGCGCGACCTGTCGCTCGACCTGGCGTCCTGCGTCATGGTGGGCGGCGACGCCTGCGACGTCCAGGCCGGCCGCGCCGCGGGCGTCGCGGCCTGCATCCGCATCGTCGACGCGATAGACCCCGCCGCCATCGCCGCCGCCGATCCGCCCGCCGACTACACCTGCACGCGCCTGGCCGAGGCGGCGCGGTGGCTGCTGGAGCACGAGCAGACGCGATCGGCCTGAGCGCCCCGACGACGGCGCCGTACGCCGTGCGCGACGCCCAGGATCGATCTCCTGTTGTCAGCGCAAAAAACTTTGCGCTAGAATGGCAGGCTTCGCGGTATCCCACTTGTGGGGCATTGCTGAAACGCCGGTGTAGCTCAGTTGGTAGAGCAGCTCATTCGTAATGAGAAGGTCGAGGGTTCGACTCCTTTCTCCGGCACCAATTCCTCCCGCTGAACCCCGTTCGGCGGAAACGACGAAGCCCGCCGCGTGCGGGCTTTTTCGTCGGCGGCTCCTGGTCAACCCGGGCCGCCCTTGCGCGAGACGCGCGATCGCCGCCAGCACGCAAGCCGCGCCGGCGATCCCTCACCGCGAGCCCCGGCCCGCACATCGGCGTCGACTACGCCAGCGGCGCCACGGGCGCGCGCAGCCGCTTGTTCAGCAACAGGAACAGCGCCTCGCGGCCGACCGCGGCGAGCACGAGCGCGTCGCCGGCGAGGTCGTGGCGGCCGGTGTCGCACCCCGCGGCGCCAAGCACGGATGCGGTCCGGAAGGCGAATTTCCGGCGTGCCGGGAAAAATGTTTTCCGCCTGCCCGATTCCGCAGCAGTTCGCTTGACATCCAGCATCCATGCGGCCTGGCGAGCACTTCCCCCGCTCGTCCCACAGAGTTGTCCACAGTTGTGGTGGATAGGGTCCGCGGCCCCGGCCCGCCTGGATTCCGGCACCGGATGTCAACGAAAAAATGTTTGCGCCGGGCTGCCCCATTCCGCGGCAGTTCGCTTGACACCCAGCATCCATGCGGCCTGGCGAGCACTTCCCCCGCCGGCCCCACAGAGTTGTCCACAGTTGCGGTGGACAGTTGGTCAACTGGACGGGAAAACCCTTCTTCTCGACCCTTGGCCCGATATCGCGAGGCGTACCTTGGGAACCCTGAGAGGCCGCCACCATGAACCACGCCACCAAGATCCCGCTGCTGATGGGCCAGCGCACGCCGGACATGTCGATCGCCTGGGAAGCCACGCCGTCGCTGCAGCACCTGGTCGTGCGTGCCGCCGAGAGCCCCCACGACGGCGCCGCGCCCACCTGGGCCGAGACGATGCCGGTGAGCCTCGAGGCCATGAGCGCGCCGGCGATCTTCCGCGAGCCGCTGGAGGGGCTGTCGGTGCGCGACATCGAGGAGCCCGACATCTTCAAGGTGTTCTTCGGCGACGCCCAGCCCACGTTGCGGCGCGGGGCCTGAACCGGCGGCCTTCAGGCGACGCGCGGGTCGAGCACGTCGCGCAGTGCGTCGCCGATCGCGCTCAGCGAATAGATCAGCAGGAACATCGCCGTCACGGTGCCGGCGAGCGGCGCCCAGGTGTCGTTGGTCAGGTCCTGCGCGGCGCCCGCGATCAGCAGGCCCCAGCTGGCGCCGTCCTGGATGCCCAGCCCCAGCCAGGTCAGGATCACCTCGCCCTTGATCGCCGCCAGCAGCACCAGCGTCGCGGTGACGATCGCCACGTGCACGACGTTGGGCAGGATCTCCGAGAACATGACGCGGCCCGCGCCCGCGCCGACGCTGCGCGCGGCCAGCACGTAGTCGCTGCCCTTGTGCCGCAGCACCTCGCCGCGCACCAGCCGCATGATGCCGACCCAGCTGGTGGCGGCGATCGCCACGCACATGGCCGCCAGTCCCTTGCCCATCGCGTACGAGATGGCGGTGATCAGCAGGATGTCGGGCACCGACACCACCACCGAGTAGACCCAGTTGATCGCCGCGTCGACCCAGCCGCCGAAGTAGCCCGCGGCCAGGCCCAGCGCGGTGCCGAAGGGCACGGCCAGCGCGCTGGTGGCCAGCGCGACGGTGACGGCCGTCTGCGCGCCGGCGAGCACGCGCCACAGCACGGAACGTCCGAGCAGGTCGGTGCCCAGCAGCATGGTCAGGTGCCAGCTCGGCAGCTCCTGGGCGCCGCCGACCGCGGCCTCGGCGTCGGGCAGCAGGTGCAGCCAGCCGCAGGTGGCGACCAGCAGGTACAGCGCCACCACGACCAGGCAGGCGCGGGTGTGCGGCCGGCGCCACAGCGCGGCCAGCGCCTCGCGGGCGGCCGAACGCGGCGCGGCGACGACGGGCACGGCGCTCATGGCAGCCGCACCCGCGGATCCGCGACCGCGTACAGCAGGTCGCTGAGCAGATTGAACACGACCAGCGCCAGCGCGCCCAGCACGGTGACGGCCTTGAGGACGGGCAGGTCGCCGCGCGACAGCGCGTCGATGGTCAGGTTGCCGATGCCCGGGATCGAGAAGAAGCGCTCCATCAGGAACGAGCCGAGGATCAGGAACGGGATCGTCGTGACGTTCTGCGTGATGATGGGGATCCACGCGTTGGGCAGCACGTGGCGCAGCAGCACGCGGCCCTCGCTGGCCCCCTTGGCGCGCGCGGTGCGCACCCAGTCGGCGTTCATGTCGGCCAGGAACAGCGTGCGGTACAGGCGGATGTCCGGCCCCATCAGCAGCAGCAGCTGGATCAGCCACGGCAGCGCGAGGTACCTCGCCGCGGCCCAGCCGCCCTCGTAGCCGTTGATCGGGAACCAGCCGAGCTTGAACGCCAGCAGGTACTGCAGCGCCAGCACGTAGACCAGCGCCGACACGCTCATCGCCGCGATGAACAGCGCGCGCGCCGCCTTGTCGACGATGCCGTCGCGATGGCGCGCGATGAACAGCGCGATGGCGACGTTGACGATCGCGCCGAACACGAACGGCGGCACGGTCACCGACAGGCTCACCAGCGCGCCGGCCTCGAGCTGCGTGCCGAGATCCTCGCCCGTGATGAAGGAGTTGCCGTAGTCGAAGGTGGCGATCTGGCGCAGGAAGTCTAGGAACTGCAGCGGCAGCGGCTTGTCCAGCCCCCACTGGTGGCGCAGGTTGGCCATCGCCTCGGCCGTCGCGTGGTTGCCGAGCGCGGTGCGCACTGGGTCGGGGCCGAAGGCGTTGAACAGCAGGAACGTGAGCAGCGCCACGCCCAGCACGGTCGGGATCGCCTGCAGCAGGCGGCGGACGACGTACGTGCCCATCAGCGCGGCTCCTGCCCTGTCACTGCACGCCCTTCCTCTTGCGCGCCATGTCCACGCTCAGGTACATGTGCTCCTGCGCCAGCAGGTTGCGCTTGAAGTTGCCGACCCAGTTCTGCACGCTCTCGAACTTCAGCGGGTCGAACGTCACGATCATCGGCACGTCGTCGGCGATCAGCGCGTTCATCTTGCGCAGGTACGCGAGGCGCTCCGGGCCGTTGGCCATGAAGCGCGAGGCCTCGTAGGCCTTGTCGTAGGCCGGGTTCGCATAGCCCGTCCAGTTGCTGGCCGGCGGCGCGTTGCGCCCGTAGAGCAGCTGGTAGAAGTCCTCGGGGTCGGGATAGTCGGCCTCCCAGCCGAACGACGCCAGCTGGTAGTTGCCGTTCTCGGCCGCCTTCGTGAACGTCGGCTGGTCCATGAAGACACCCTTGGCCTGCACGCCGATCGCGGCCAGCTGCGCCTTGAGCAGGTCGAACTCGTTGTGCGCGGCGACGTGGGTCTGGAAGAAGCTGATCGTCAGCGGGGGCAGGCCCTTGCCGTCGGGATAGCCGGCCTGGGCCAGCAGCTTGCGCGCCTGCGCGAGGTCGTGCGGGCGGGCGACGGCGCCGGTCTCGCGCTCGTTGCCGGGCAGGTCGTACGGCACCAGGCTGTTCAGGCGGCGGCCGCGGCCGTTCCACAGCACGTCGATGATGGCCTGCGCGTCGAAGGCGGCGGCCAGCGCCTGGCGCAGCAGCTTGTTGCCGCCCAGCAGCGGGTCGCGCATGTTCACCAGCATGTAGTCGGTCTCGAGGCTGGGGACGTCGCTGATGGCGAACCTGCCAGCGAACTCGGGCGTCAGGCGGAAGGTGCCGTCGGGATTGCGCAGCACCATCTTCGAGAAGTTGGCGCGGTCCATCGGGCGCCAGTCGAGCTCGCCGCGCAGGAACTTCAGGGCCGCGGGCTGCTGCTCCTCGATCAGCGGCATCTCCAGCTCGTCGACCAGCGGCAGGCGCTTGCCGGCGTCCCTGAGCAGTCCCCTGGCCGCGTCGCCCGGCTCGCCGACCGACGGGTACGTGCGGTGGTAGTGCGGGTTGCGCACGAGCCGGATCACGCCCTTGCGATCGAGTTGCCGCGTGGCCATGAACGGCCCCGTGCCCACGGGGTTGAGCGCGAAGCGATCCTTGTAGAACTGCACTGCCTCGCGCGGCACGACGGACGTCGGCGCCATCGCCAGCGCATACAGGAACAGCGCGTTCGCGTGCGTCAGCCGGATCGTGAACGTGCGGGCGTCGACCTTGTGCAGGCCCGCGACGTCGCGCGACGTCAGGTCCGCGCCGGGCCCGGCCTTCACGGTCGCCGCGCGATAGTCGTCGAGCCCGACGACCGCGCCCTGCATCGCGAACCAGCTCTTCGAATTGATGTTGCCGTCGGCGTAGCGCTTGAGCGAGTACAGCACGTCGTCGCTCGTGAGCTCGCGTCCCTTGCCGCCCGGGAAGCACGGGCTGTCGATGAAGCGCACGCCCTGGCGCAGGTGGAACGTGAGCGTGAGCTGGTCGGGGGACAGCGTCGGCATCGCCTCCAGCAGGTCGGGCTCGAGCTTGTAGGGGCGTTCGAGGTACGCGTAGGCGACCAGCGTGCTGTAGACCTGCCGCAGCACCTGCTCCTCCGTCTGGCCGAAGCCGCGCGGCGGATCCAGCGACTCGAACTGCGTGATGCGCGGCACGGTCAGGACGGACTTCTCCTGCGCGTGCGCGGGCGTGACGAGCGCGCACGCGAGCGCCGCGAGCGCCGCGAGCGCGAGAGCCGACGCGATGGCCCGCATGCTCACGGCCCCCTCTTCTTGGCCGCCATGTCGACGCGCAGGAACTGCATCTCGGTGGTGAATACGTTGCGCTTGTAGTTGCTCACCCAGGGCTGCACGGTGTCCACGCGCAGCGACTCGCGCACCGGGATCAGCGGCACCTCGTCGCGGATGATGGCGTCGAGCGTCCTGAACAGCTCGTGGCGGCGCGGGCCGTCGGGCAGGGTGCGCGCGGCCTCGTAGGCCTGGTCGTAGGCGGCGTCGGCGAACGCGCCGAAGTTCGGGCCGGGCGCGACGTTGCGGCTGTAGAGCATCTGGTAGAAGTCCTCGGCGTCCGGGTAGTCGGCGTAGTAGCCGTAGCTGGCCAGCTGGAAGTTGCCCGCGTCCAGCGCCTTCGTGAAGGTGGGCGTGTCGTCGAAATCGGCCGCCAGCCGCACGCCGATGGCCGCGAGCTGCGACTTGAACAGGTCGAACTCGTTGCGCGTGACCACGTCGGACGTCGGGAAGCGCATCGTCAGCGGTGGCAGGCCCTTGCCCTCGGGGTAGCCGGCCCGCGCCAGCAGCGTCTTCGCGAGCGCGACGTCGCGCCGGTGCGCCGGCGCGCCGGTGTCGCGCGCGCTGCCGGCGAGCTCCACCGGCACGATGGTCTGCATCACGATGCCGCGGCCGTCGAACAGCACGTCGACGTCGGCCTGCGGATCGATCGCTGCGGCGATGGCCTGGCGCAGCGCCTTGTTGCGGCCCAGGACAGGGTCGCGCATGTTGACGTTGATGTAGATCGCGTTGCCGCCCGGCGCGGCGGCCAGCGCGAACTTGCCAGCATAGCCGTCCGCCGGTCGGAACGAGCCGTCGGGCGCGCGCGCCACCAGCTTCGTGAAGTTGGCGCGGTCGAGCTCGCGGCGGTCGAGCTCGCCGCGCAGGAACTTCAGCGCGGCCGGCTGCGGCTCCTCGATCAGCGGCAGCTCCAGCACGTCGACCAGCGGCAGCTTCGCGCCGGCGTCCTTCAGCAGCCCCTTCGCGAAATCGCCTGGCTCGCCCACCGACGGATACGTGCGGTAGTAGCCCGGGTTGCGCACCAGCCGGATCGCGCCCTTGCGAGGCAGGGCCTGCGTCGCCATGAACGGGCCGGTGCCGACCGGCGTGACGCTCAGGCGATCGCCGTACATCCGCACGGCCTCCACCGGCACGATGTCGGTGGGCGACAGCGTCAGCGCGTACAGGAACAGCGGGTTCTCGTGCGTCAGCCGGATCGTGAAGGTGTGGCTGTCGACCTTGCGGAGGCCGGCGACCTCCATCTTCGAGACATCGACGCCGGGCCCGGCCTTCGCGGTCGCGGCGCGGAACTCGTCGAGCCCGACGACCGCGCCCTGCATCAGGAAGAAGCTCTTGTTGTTGACGTCGGCGTCGGCGAAGCGCTTGAGCGAGTACAGCACGTCGTCGCTGGTCAGCTCGCGGCCCTTGCCGCCGGGAAAGCAGGCGTTGTCGACGAAGCGCACGCCTCGGCGCAGCCGGAACGTGTAGGTGACCTTGTCGGCGGCCAGCGCCGGCATCGACTCGAGCAGGTCGGGTTCGAGCTTGTAGGGCCGTTCGAGGTACGAGTACGTCAGCAGCGTGCTGTAGACCTGGCGCAGCACCTGGTCGCTGTAGACGTCGAACTCGCGCGGCGGGTCGAGCGAGTCGAACTGCGCGACGCGCAACACGGTCAGCACCGAGGGCTCGACGGCCGCGGCCGGCAGTCCGACCAAGGCCGCGGCGAGCACGCAGGCGAGAGGACGTGGGAATTTCATCGGGAGGCGGATTCGATTCACAGCAGATGGCACGCGGCGACATGCGCGCCAGTCTCGCCGACGCGGCGCAGCTCAGGCTCGCTCTCGCGGCAACGCGGTTGCGCCAGCGGACAGCGGGTGTGGAAGGCGCAGCCCGCGGGCCGGTGCAGCGGGCTGGGCACGTCGCCCTCCAGCGGGCGGTTCGCGCGATCGCGCCGCGGTACCGGATCGGGTATCGCGGCCAGCAGGGCCTGCGTGTATGGATGCCGCGGCGACGCGAACAGCGCCGCGGCCGGCGCCGATTCGACGACGCGTCCCAGGTACATCACGGCGACGCGGTCGCAGAGCCACTCGACGACGGCGAGGTCGTGCGAGATGAACACGTAGCCCAGGCCCAGCCGCTCCTGCAGCCCGGCCAGCAGGTTGAGCACCTGCGACTGGATGGACATGTCGAGCGCCGACAGCGGCTCGTCCAGCACCAGCACCCGGGGCCGCAGCGCCAGCGCGCGCGCGATGCCCACGCGCTGGCGCTGGCCGCCCGACAGCTCGTGCGGCCAGCGATCCAGGTGCTCGGGCGCGAGGCCGACGAGCTCGACCAGCTCGCGCAGGCGTGCCTCGTCCGCCGCCAACCCGTGCGCCTCGAACGGCAGCGCGAGGATCCGGCGCACCCGCTTGCGCGGGTTCAGCGACGCGAACGGATCCTGGAACACCATCTGCACGTCGCGCGTGAGCGCGCGCCGCTCCTCGCGCGACAGCGTCGCGACGTCGCGGCCCTCGACGCGCAGCGTGCCGCCGTCGGGCTCGACGAGCCCCACCAGCGCGCGGCCCAGCGTCGTCTTGCCGCAGCCCGACTCGCCAACGATGCCCAGCACCTCGCCGGCGTCCAGCGCCAAGTCCACGCGGTCGATGGCGGGCAGCCGCGCCACCTCGCGCCGCAGCAGCCCGCCACGCACGGGAAACCCGACGCTCAGGCCCGTAGCCTGCAGCAGCGGCGGCGTCGCGCTCACGAAAGTCCACCTTCCGGGAAGTGGCAGGCCGCGAGATGGTCGCTGCCCGCGTCCGCGCCCGCGGTCGTCACGCGCGCGAGCGCGGGCGCGTCCGTGCGGCAGCGCGCCTGCGCGCGCGGGCAGCGGGCCTGGTAACGGCAGCCTTCGATGCGCTCATCCGCGGATGGTACGGCACCGGGTATCGCCTCCAGGCGCGCGCCGCCGCGCCGCGTCTGCCCCGGCCGCGGCCGCGCCCGCAGCAGGCCGACCGTGTACGGATGCGCCGGCCGTTCCAGCACGTCGAACACGCTGCCCTCCTCCACCACGCGGCCCGCGACCATCACGACCACGCGGTCGGCGATCCCGGCCACGACGGCCAGGTCGTGCGTCACGAACACGATGCCCGTGCCCCGCTCGCGCTGCTGCTCGCGGAGCAGCTGCAGCACCTGCGCCTGGATCGTGACGTCCAGCGCGGTGGTCGGCTCGTCGGCGATCAGCAGCTCTGGCCGGTTGGCCAGCGCCAGCGCGATCATCACGCGCTGCTTCATGCCGCCGCTGAGCTGGTGCGGGTACTCGCCGGCGCAGCGCTCGGGGTCGGCGATCCTGACCTGGCGCAGCAGCGCGATCGCCCGCTCGCGCGCCTCGCGCCGCGTCGCAGTGGCGTGGATGGCGAACGCCTCGGCGACCTGCGCGCCGACCGTGAGCACCGGGTTGAGCGCGGTCATGCTCTCCTGGAACACCATCGCCATCGCGCCGCCGCGCAGCCCGCGCCGCTCGGCGGGCGGCAGCGCCAGCAGGTCGGCGCCGCGCAGCCGGATCGCGCCCGCCTCGACGCGCGCCGCCTCGGGCAGCAGCCCCATCACCGACATCGCCGTGACGCTCTTGCCGCAGCCGGACTCGCCCGCGATGCACACCGTCTGCCCGCGCTCGACGCGCAGGCTCACGCCGTCGACCGCGCGCACCGGGCCGCGCGGCGTCCGGAACGACGCGACGAGGCCGTCGATCTCGAGCAGGGGGGGCGCGCTCATGGCGTTGCGGCGTGTGGACATTCGGGCGGGCGCCTGGTCGGCGCCCGCGCGATGATGCCACGGCGCGGCGCCGCGGCCGCGGCGGTTGCCCCTACTTGGCGGCGTTGCCGACGCTCATGAACGGCACCGGGGCGCCGGCATAAATGGACTGCGGCAGCTGCCCGTTCCACTTCTGCGCCTTGGTCAGCTCGACCTCGATGCGGCGCAGCTCCAGCACGTCCTTGTTCTTGGCCAGCGCCTCGTTCTGCACCTGCATCGCCTGCGCCTCGGCCTGGGCGACCTTGAGCTTGGCGTAGGCGTCGCCATCGGCGGTCGCCTTCACCGCGTTGGCCTCGGCCTCGGCGACGGCGACCTTCTGCTTCTGCTCGGCCTCCACCGTCTTGAGCTTGTTCTCGGCGGCCAGGCGCAGCTGTTCCTGGGTGACCTTGTCGTTGATCGCGCGCATGTAGCTGTCGCTGAAGGAGAAGTTGCGCATGTCGATGGAGATCACCTGCGCGCCGTAGGTGGCGAGCTTGGCGCGCAGCGCCGAGGTGATGTCGCTGGAGACGGCGGCGCGCTGGCTGATCAGGTCGGGCGCGGAGTAGCGCGCCGTCACCGCCTTGAACACCTCCTGCGTGGCCGTCTGCACGTAGCTCGAGAGGTTGCCGTCGTGGCTGTACTTCTCGTAGACCTCGGTCACGCGGTCGGGCGCGATCGAGTAGCGCACCGTCAGGCTCACCTTGACCGGCTGGGTGTCGGAGGTGGAACCCTCGGCGTTCTCGATGTCGGCCTGCTCCGCACGGATGCTGAACACGTCCAGCTTCTGCCACGGCAGGATGAACGTGAAGCCCTCGTTCTGCAGTCCCCGGATGGCGCCGCCCACGGTGACGACGCCGCGCGAGCCGGTGGGCACGGTGCGGATCGGCCAGATCGTCGCCAGGACGACCAGCGCGATCACGCCGAGGACGGCGTTGCGCACGAAGTTGGGGTTGCCGTCCCGCGAGAAGCCGGAAGCGAATGACATGGATGCCTTGTGGCTGTTGAGGTGAGTCGGACTCTACGCCTGCCCGGCAGCGCGTTTAGAGTCGGCGCCCGAGAACGCCCTCAGCTCTTGGCCGGCCGCTTCATCGCCTCGATCGCGTCCAGGTTCACGGCGCTCGCCATGGACTTCAGCGTCGCGCCGTCGATGTGGTCGCCCTGGGTCTCGACGATCACGCCGTTCTTCAGGATCACCGTGACCTCGGCGTGGCTGCCGTCCTTGCGGTACTCCTCGTGCACGGTGCGATCGCCGTCCTTGTAGGTCTTCTCGACGCCGTCGGGCGTCTCCTTGTCGACCGTGACGTTGGCCCAGGTCGCCACCGAGGCCAGGCCGCCGAGGCCGCCGACGTCGGTGATCGACAGCTCGGCGCGCTGGTTGTCGCCGCCGGCGTAGGTCGCCTTGGCCACGGAGCTGGCGATGCCGACCGCGGTGCCGCCGCTGGTCTCGAACGACTCGCGCTTGAGCGCGCCCAGCGTGTCGGGCAGCAGCGCCTTGAGGTCGGCCGGCGGGATCGCCGCGCCGCCGGCGCCCGTCAGCGCGCCCACCATCGCGCCGAGCGCCGCGCCGGCCGACGCCGGGTCGCCCGACTTCTGCGCCGCCTCGGCCTGCGCGCGCGCCGCCTCCACGCGCCGCGCGATCGCCGAGCCGTCGATGTTGACCTCGCCGTCCGGCGTCTTGACGCTGAACGCGCTGGCGGAGTGCCCGTAGGACGACAGCGCGCCGAAGCCGATGAACATCGCCGAGACGGTGCCCACCACGATGGCCACCACCACGTAGAGGACGACCACCACCGCCGTGTAGCCGGGCGCCTTGTCCTGCGGGCACTTCATGACCACCGGCAGGCCCAGGTACATCAGGTAGACCGAGTAGCAGGCCGCCAGGATGCCCAGCACGCCGAGCGCCGGCAGCAGCTTGAACAGGCCCGCGACATAGACCGCCGTCGCGCCGTAGGCCACGACCTTGAGCGCGCCGACCAGGTTCTTCGTGCCGCCGAAGCTGGGCGCCAGCGCGTCGACGATCAGCGCCATCACGTAGGCCGCGATCAGGCTCAGCAGGTAGCCGGTCACCATGGCCACGAGGCCGCCGCCGATCGGCACCCGGTAGCCGATGCCGAACATGCCCACGCCCACCAGCGACATCCCGACGAAGCCGCAGACCGCCGGGATCGCGGCCATCACGACCAGCCAGTCCTTGTAGACGGACTGCACCGTCGCGGGCTCGGCATCGATCACGGGCCAGGTCTGCGCAGGCTGCAGGAGGATGGCCTTGGCGCGTTCGATCACGTTCATGGTGGGTCCTTGCTGGATTGGCGAGTGGGCGCCCGGCAATCCGGCAGGCGGGGCGCGGGCCCCGGCATCATCGGAGGGTCGCGGACCGGCCACCATCCCCTGAAGGAGGGGCCGGGGCCGCCCGCGGCCCGCGCGCCTTCAGTCGGCCGCCGCCCCGTCGAACAGGTGCGGGTCGGCCAGCAGGTCGTGCGTCTCGGGATGCTTGCGCATGTACGCGTTGAACACCTCGCACCGCGGCACGACCTTGAGCCCGCGCTCGCGCACCGAGGCCAGCGCGAACTCCACCAGCTCGCGGGCGATGCCGCGGCCGCGCAGGGCGTCGGGCACGACGGTGTGCTCGAAGGTGATCACGTCGCCGGCGAGCGAGTAGGTCGCGACGGCGGCGTGGCGGTCGACGATCTTCTCGAAGCGGTGGGCGGCGACGTTGTCGTGGATCGCGGGGCGGGCGTCTTCGGTCATGGCGGAGATTCCTGGCAGCCGATGACCGCATTCTCGCGTGGCGCGGCCGCGGCTGCCGGCGGTGGCTTACAGTCCGGCAACGACAACGCGGACACACGCGCCGGGAGGACGGATGGCTGCAGGAAGGATCGCTTGGGCCGGGCTGGCGGCCGGCACGTTCGTGGCGCTCGCGCTCCAGTGGCCGGCGACGAGCCGGGCCGGGTGCCGCATCCAGACGATGGAGCTGGCGGTGAAGATGGTGGGCCGGCGCGCCATCGCCACGGTGGACATCAACGGCGCCGAGGTACCGCTGGTGGTCGACAGCGGGGCGTTCTTCAGCATGCTGACCGCGGCATCGGCGCAGCAGCTGCACCTGCGCACGCGCGGCCTGCCGCGCGGCATGCGCGTCATGGGCCTCGCCGGCGACGCCGAGGCAGGCGCCACCACCGTCGACCGCCTGGGCCTGCTCAAGGGCGAGATCCCGCACGTGGACTTCGTCGTCGGCGGCAACGAGGACGTCCCCGGCACCATGGGCCTGCTGGGCCGCAACATCCTCACGATCACCGACGTCGAGTACGACCTCGCGCACGGCGCGATCCGCTTCGTCGTCCCGAACGACGACTGCGAGAAGGCCAACATGGCCTACTGGGCCGGCGACACGCCCGTCGCGACGCTGGCCCTGAAGCCCGCCTTCCGCGAGAACACGCCGCCGATCCGCGCCTACGTCGAGGTCAACGGCAAGCGGGTGCTGGCGCTGTTCGACACCGGGGCGACCACGCTGCTGTCGCTGCGCGCGGCGCATCGGGCGGGCGTCAACGACGCCGACATGACGCCCAACGGCAAGGCGTACGGCATCGGCACCGGCAAGGTCGACGCATGGACGGCGCGGGTCGACAAGGTCGACTTCGGCGGCGAGGCCATCCTCAACAACCGCCTCGACGTCGCCGACTACGACCTGCCGGACAACGACATGCTGGTGGGCATCGACTTCTTCCTGTCGCACCGCATCTACGTGTCGAAGAAGCAGTCGAGGATGTACTTCACGTACAACGGCGGGCCGGTGTTCATGCGCAACCTGGGCGAACACGCCGACATCGCCGCCGCGGACGCCGCCGCCTCCGCCGCCGGGCCCATGACGGCCGACGCCTACGCGCGCCGCGGCGAGGCCTCGCTGTCGCGCGGCGACGCCGCCGGCGCACTGGCCGACCTCGACCGCGCCTGCGCCATGGAGCCGACGCGGGCCAGCCATTTCGCGGCACGGGCGCGCGTGCAGTCGGCGCTGAACGCGGGCGACAAGGCGCGCGCCGACATGGACACGGCGCTGGGCCTCGATCCGGCCCTCGCCGACGTGCGCATCGCCCGCGCCGCGCTGCGCGAGCACGCGCACGACCGCGACGCCGCGCTGGACGACCTCGCCACGCTCGATCGGACGCTCGCGCCGCAGTCCGACATCCGCCGCGGCATGGCGCTGTTGTACGGCCAGATGCGGCTGCCCGCGCAGGCGATCGCCCAGTGGGACCGCTGGCTGCCGGCGCACGAGAACGACATCGGGCGCCCGGCGGCGCTCAACGCGCGCTGCTGGAGCCGCGTCGAGCTGGGCACCGACCTCGACAAGGCGCTGGACGACTGCGACGACGCGATCGGCCTCGACTCGAAGAACCCGAGCTACCGCGACAGCCGCGCCTGGGTCTACCTGCGCCTGGGCAAGCCGCAGAAGGCGATGGCCGACTTCGACCATGCCCTGGAGATCGAGCCGAAGCTGCCCTGGTCGCTGTACGGCCGCGGCCAGGCGCAGCTGGCGCTCGGCCAGGCGGAGCGCGGCCGGGCCGACCTGGAGGCGGCGCGCAAGCTGCGCCCCGCGATCGACGCGGACGCGAAGCGCGCAGGCCTGCCGCTCGCGCCGCCGCCGCAGGCGTCCGCGCCGGCCTCGGCGCCGGCGTCCTGAGAACTTCAGCCGCGCCGCGCGGCCATGCTGCGCCTGGCCGGGGGCGGCCGCCCGGCGTTCGCGGCCTCCTGCGCCGCCGCCTCGTTGGCCTGCTCCACCCACTGCAGCGCGTCGACGTAGCCGACGAACTGCTCCAGGTACTCGGGCGACAGCTCGCGCATGAGCAGCAGCGCGCGATGCACCAGGTGCTGCGAGTTCAGCGGGCCCGCGTTGTCGGGCAGCGCGGCGCGCGACTGCGCCAGCCGCTGGTCGGCGGACAGGCGCGACCACGTGCGCTTGAAGAACTGCACGGTCTTCGCGTCGGCGGCGGCGCCGGTCACGGCCGGTCGCGGCGCCGCGGCACCCGGTGCCGGCAGCGGAACGGCCTCAGGCGACGCCACGCGATGGCGTGCCGCATGGGCGACGAGCGCGGCCAGCGCCTCGCGCCCCGCGGACGGCGCGACGGGCTTGCCGGCAGCCGCCGCCCCGGACGCTGCCGACAGCGCCCGCACGATCGCGGCGACGCGCTCGTCGATGACGCGGCGCGCCTCGCCCGCCTGCGCGGACGCGCGCCGCGCGAGGGCCTCGGCCAAGCGCGAGCGCACCGGGTCGCGCGCCTGCGCGTCACGCACGTCCGCGGACGCGAGCGCGGCGGCGTCGGCGGACGACGGCATCTCAGGCATGCGCGCCGCTCGCCGCGCTGGCCGCACTACCGGCGGCGTTGGCACGCGCCGGTCGCGGCGTGGGCGCCATCTCCACGCGGCGGTTCCGCGCGCGCCCCTCGGCCCCGGCGTTGTCGGCCACCGGCTGCTCGGAACCGAAGGCGGCGGCGAAGATGTCCGACGACGGGACGCCGGCCTCGATCAGCGCGCGCGTCACGGTCAGCGAGCGCTGCGCCGACAGCTCCCAGTTGTCGGCGAACTGGTGGTTGCCGCCGCGCACCTGGCGGTCGTCGGTGAAGCCGCTGACCATCAGGATCTCGTCGCGCGCCTTCAGGTAGGTCGTGACGGGCCCGGCGAGCTGCCTGAGCAGAGCGAGGCCCTCGGGTTGGAGCTCGGCGGAGTTGAACGCGAACAGCACGCTGCCGTTGATGGCGATGCGGCCGTGGTCGATCGTGACGCGCCCGGCGGCCAGCGGCACGGCCAGCGCACGCTCCAGCGCGGCGCGGCGCTGCTCCTCGAGCTGGTGCTGGCGGATCTCGTCCTGCAGCCGCGTCACCAGCTCCAGCTGCGAGGCCAGCGCGAACAGCAGGATCAGCACGAACGCACCCAGCAGGCCGGACATCAGGTCGCCGAACACGGCCCACACGGGCGCCGCGGCGTCGGCGCCGTCGACATCGATCTCTTCGACGATCATCGGACGCGCCTCCGCGCTGCGCGCCGCGGTGTTCGCGCTTCGAAGCGGCCGTGCGCGCTCACGCGGCCGCCTCCGCGGCACGCCGTCCGGCCAGGCGCTGCAGCTCCTCGATGATCTGCTTCTGCGACAGGATGCTGAGGTCGATCACCTCGCGCGCCTGCGCCACGTAGTACGCGAGCTGCTCGTCGCTGCGCTCCATCTGCGCGCCGAGGGCGGCGTCGATGCGCTCCAGGTGCGTGCCCAGGCGATCGCCCGACTCCGTGAAGCGCTGCACCGCGACGCCGAAGGCCTCGCCCAGGCTCGCCACTTCCGCGGCGCTGCCCGTGACCTGCGCCGCCACGCCCACCAGCCTGCCCGCCTCCTCCTGCACCTGCGCGTGGAAGCGCTCGCCGACGCGCTCCAGCACCTCGGCCGACGACGTCACCAGCGCGTCGATCGCGCCGCGCTGCTCGCCGGCGGCGCGGTTGACGCCGTCCAGCAGCGTGCCCAGCGTCTCGAGGATGCGGGCGCGCTCGTCCAGCATCGTGTTGTCGCGTGCCATGCTGTCGGCCAGCTTCTGGCGCAGCTCGGAGATGACCTCGGCCGCGGCGCGCGGCGCCTCGGACGCGGCCTGCACCAGGCGCGCGATCTCGGCGATCGTGGCACGGGCCTGCGTCTCGGCCTGCACGGTGATGTCGCGCGCGGAGCGTTCCATCGTCTCGACGACGCGCTGCTGCTGTTCGAGCGACTGCGCGCCGGCCCGCTGCCACTGCTGCTGCAACGAGGCGGCCATCGCTTCGAGCGACGCGGCCATCGCGTCCACGCGCTGCTGGTCGCGCGCCGCGGACGTCGCCTGCAGCTCGGCATGCGCCTGCTGCACGGTGCGCAGCAGCGACGCGGAATGCTGCCCGAAGGTCGCCGCCGCGGTCGACAGCGACTGCTCGGTCGCGCCGGCCAGGCGGGCGCCGGCGTCCTGCTGGCGCGACACGGCGTCGGCCCACGCCTGCGTGACGCGCTCGACGGCCGCGTCCAGGCGTGCGCCCGCGCCTTCCAGCTGCGACGCGGTCGCGGCGGCGATGGACTGCTGCAGCGACGCGGTCTCGCGCGCCATGCCGGCCAACGCCGTCGCCATCTCGCCCTGCCAGCCGGCGTGGCGCTGGGCGACCGTGTCCAGCAGCGCGGTCGATCGCTGTTCGAAGCTCTGCGCGAAGCGCTCGTGCGACGCCTCGACGCTGGCGGCGAGCGACTGCGCCGACTGCTCGTGGCGCGCCAGCAGCGCCTGCCACGCGTCGGCGACGCGCGCGCCGCTGGCCTCGAAGCGCGTGGACAGCTGGTCGAGCTGGCCCTGCATCGTGCCGGCCAGCGTCGCGTGCAGCGCCGCGGTCTCGCGCGCGATGCCGGCCAGCGTCGCCTCGGCCACCGGGCGGATCGTGTCGCCCGCGATGCGGGCGCCTTCGGTCAGGCTCGCCTGCAGCGTGCGATCCACCGACCGTGCAAGACCGGCATACGCGGCCTCGGCCTGGCCCTGGAAGCGTTCCTGGCTCGCGAGCAGGCGCGCGTGCGAGGCCTCGGCCTGGCGTTCCAGCGCCGCCATCATCGCTTGCAGCCCGTCGACCAGCGCCGGCATCAGCTCGGCCTGGCGTTGCAGCAGGCCCAGCGATTCCTCGCGCTGGTGCGCCGGCGAGAACCTGCGCAGCGTCGTCGCGATCGCGGCGTCGAGCCGCTGCGACGCGGCCACGCGTTCGCGCCGCGCGAGCGCCGACGCAAAGCCGAGCGCCGCCGATGCCGCCACGCCGGCCACCGAGGTGCCGAACGCGAGTCCCAGCCCCTTGACCGGCGCGATCAGCGAGTTGCGCACGGCGACGAGGTCGGTCGCGGTCTCGAGCGCGGCGCCGGTGCCGCGCAGCGTCAGGATCATGCCCAGGAAGGTGCCCAGCATGCCCAGCAGCACCAGCAGGCCGGACAGCATCGGTGCCAGCGCCAGGCCGGGCAGGCCGACGGGCTCGCCTTCGACGCGGCGGCGCACGGCGTTGCGCAGGCCGGCGGGCAGCTGCTCGACCCAGCTCGCGAGGCCGGCCGGCGGCGCCGCGAGTGTGTCGACGGCCGTTTCCAGGGCGATCGTGGCCCGGCGGAAACGATGCAGCTCCAGCACGCCCATGACGTAGAACGCGCCGATCAGCAGCGTGAGCACGAACGCGAGCGGGTTGGTCAGCACGTAGCCCGCGCCGACCCAGGCGATGACGGCCAGGCCGGCGATGGCGGCGGCGTGGCGGAGGAATTGGTTCATGAGCGAATGAGCTTGCGGCAGGCCTCGAGCAGGCCCGCGCAGGGTTGCAACCGGAGATCGAGTTCGGCCAGCAGCAGGCCGCGCATCTCCTGGTGGAAGCGTTCGAGCCACGGCCCCGCGGGCGTGCCGGCGTCGATCGACGGATCGTCGTGCGCGCCGCGCAGCTGGTCGAAACGCGCCTCGAGGCGGCCGCCGACGGTGGCCAGCAGCGCGCGTTCCTGTGCGCCGACGACCTGCTCCATCACGGCGTCGAGCTCGGCCAGCTTCGCGCCCCTGGCCGAGCGGTCGGCCAGCGTCGAGCGCAGGCGGCGGCGCAGCGGCACGATCTGCGACTCCATCGCCAGCTGGCACTTCGCGTAGCGCTGGCGGTGGGTGGCGAAATCGACGGACATCTCGGCGGGAATCACGGCATCCTTCAACGGACGCACGACGCGACGCGGCACCGCGCCGCCGGCCGGGGCGTCGGCGATCGCCCGGGCCAACGCGGCCTTCACGCGGGCGAACTCGCGCTCGTCCGCGGCCAGGGCGCCTTCGCCGCCGAACGCGTGCGCGTCGACGCGCACGGACGCGTCGCCCAGCGCCGCCGACAGCGAGAACGCATGGGTCCAGGCTAACCATTGGGCGAGCCGTTGGGCGAACGCGTCGGGCGCCGCGGGCGCGGGGACGTCGTCGAGAGCGGCCAACGTGCGGATGAACGTCGAGCCGGTGAGAGGGAGGCGGCGCGCTTCGCGCGCGAGGCTGCCGGACACTGTCGCAGTCGGAAAAAGCGCGGAGTCTACTCTCGTCGCGTCATCGAAACGGCGGGCGATTTGTGGTAGGCGGCTAGCGTCCGTCGACCAGCCGGGCGAAGCCGGCGTCGCGGAAGCGCTCGGCGACGAAGTCGACGAAGGCGCGGGTCTTGGCCGGCAGCAGCCGGCGGGTCGGGTAGTAGATCGACAGCGGGCCGGCGTCGCTGTACCAGCCCGGCAGCAGCCGCACCAGCTCGCCGCTGGCGATGTGCGGGAAGGCGAACGGCATCGGCAGCAACGCGACGCCCAACCCCTGGCGCGCGACCAGCGCGATCGCCTCGGGATCGCTCAGGATCAGCCGCGGGCGGCACGGCACCGGCTGCTCGGCGCCGCGGCGCGGGCGCAGCGTCCACGGGCGCACCCGGCCGCTGGGCGACGAGCGCCGCATGATGCCGTCCAGCGCCGCGAAGTCGGCGGGCTGGCGCGGCAACGGCCGGCCGGCGAGGTAGCCGGGCGCGGCCACCGCCACGATGTGCACCGGCGCCAGTTCGCGCGCCACGACCCCGGGCGCGAGCGCGAAGCCGCCGCCCACCGCGGCGTCGAAGCCCTCGCCGACGAGGTCGACGCGGCGGTTGTCGAAATGCCAGTCCGGCATCACCGCCGGGTGGCGGGCCAGGAACTCGCCCAGCAGCGGCACCAGGAAGTTGCGGCCCAGCGCCTGGCCCATGCTGACCTTGAGCGTGCCCGAGGGCTCGCCGTCGACCTCGCGCACGCCCGCGATGGCTGCGTCGAGCGACGCGAGCGGATCCTGCACCTGCGCGAGGAAGCGCTCGCCGCCCTCGGTCAGCGCCAGCCGCCGCGTGCTGCGGTGGAACAGCCGCAGGCCCAGGTGCGCCTCGAGATGCGCGACGTTCTTGCTGACGGCCGCCGCCGTCACCCCCAGGCTGCGCGCCGCGGCGGAGAAGCTGCCGCGCTCGGCGGCGCGCACGAAGGACGTCAGCAGCGAGAGGTCGGCCATCGCGCCATCTTAAACCATTGGTTGAAGCTGATTGCCGAACTTCCGGACTACTCCCGCCGCGCCTGGATCGCCACACTCGGAGTCATCGCGTCACGAGACGCCAACGCCGACCCGGAAGGAAATCCCATGCGACTGCCACTTCTCGCCCTGATCGCCGGCGCCCTGCTGGGCGCGGCCGCCGGCGCCGCGCGCGCCGACAGCTTCGACTTCCCCGCCGCCTTCACGGCGCGCGACATCCCCGCCAACGGCACGACGATCCACGTCCGCGCCGGCGGCAGCGGCCCCGCGGTCGTGCTGCTGCACGGCTTCGGCGAGACCGGCGACATGTGGGTGCCGCTGGCCGCCGAGCTCGCGAAGGACCACCAGGTCATCGTGCCCGACCTGCGCGGCCTGGGCCTGTCGGCCAAGCCCGCCGGCGGCTTCGACAAGAAGACCCAGGCCGCCGACGTCGCCGCCGTGATGGACGCCTACGGCGCCGCCAGGGCCGACGTGGTGGCGCACGACATCGGCAACATGGTCGCGTTCCAGGTCGCCGCGCGCTACCCGCAGCGCGTGCGCAAGCTGGTGGTGATCGACGCGCCGGTGCCCGGCGTCGGCCCGTGGGAGGAGATCCTCAAGAACCCGCTGCTGTGGCACTTCCGCTTCGGCGGGCCGGACATGGAACGCCTGGTCGCCGGCCGCGAGCGCATCTACCTCGACCGCTTCTGGAACGAGTTCTCGGCGTCGCCCGACCACTTCCCCGAGGCGGCGCGCGAGCACTACGCGGCACTCTACGCGCTGCCCGGCGCGATGCACTCGGGCTTCGCGCAGTTCGCGGCCTTCGACCAGGACGCGATCGACAACCGCGAGTTCCTGGCGCATGGCCGCCTGAAGATGCCCGTGCTGGCGGTCGGCGGCCAGAAGTCGTTCGGCGCGATGGAGGCCACCGTCATGCGCGCCGCGGCCGACGACGTGACCGAGGCCCAGGTGCCCGGCTCCGGCCACTGGATCATGGAGGAGAACCCCGCCGCGACGACGCGGATCGTGCTGGACTTCCTCGCGCGCTGACCCCGCGCCGCGCCACCGCATCGCCGGTGGCGCCCATACCTTGGGGGGTTCACCGGAACGTCACGGCTTCGTCACGCGCGCCACCTATCGTCCGCGCTTTTGTCGATTTCGCGAGAATCCAGATGAACTTCTTCACAAGCACGACGAAGCCGCGCCACCCCGCCTTCGTCGTCACGCTGATCGCGGCCGCCACCCTCGCGGCGTGCGGCGGCGACAAGAGCAGCAGCAACGCCCCGGACGTGGGCACCGCCGCCTCCGTCACCCTGATGGAGACGACCGACCTGCACCAGAACATCCTCGGCTACGACTACTACAAGCTCGCCGCCGACAACTCGGTCGGCATCGAACGCACCTCCACGCTGATCCAGCAGGTGCGCGCCGCCAACAAGAACACCATGCTGTTCGACGCCGGCGACATCATCCAGGGCACGGTGCTGGGCGACTACCAGGCCCTCGTCGACAAGGTGCCCTGCACCGACAAGCTGGCCATCTTCAAGGCGATGGACGCGATCGGCTACGACGCCGGCACCATCGGCAACCACGAGTTCAACTACGGCCTGGCGTACCTCGGCCAGGTCACCGGCCGCCAGTTCAACACGCCCAACCTGCCCGCCGTGTCGGCGCAGGCCAAGTGCCAGGGCCCGGCTTACCCGCAGGTGCTGGCCAACGTGGTGAGCACCACCGACTCCAAGCCCATCTTCGATCCGTACACGATCATCACGAAGACCTTCGCCGCCACCACGCCGGACGGCCGCACGGTGCAGGTGCCGGTCAAGGTCGGCGTCATCGGCTTCACGCCGCCGCTGATCATGGCCTGGGACAAGGGCAACCTCGAGGGCAACGTCACCACGACGGGCCTGCAGGAGACGGCCCGGAAGTACATCCCCGAGATGAAGGCCAAGGGCGCCGACATCATCGTCGCCGTCTCGCACGGCGGCCCGGACAACGCGGCCTACTCCGCCACGATGGAGAACGGCAACCTGTACCTCGCGCAGGTGCCGGGCATCGACGTGCTGATGATGGGCCACATGCACCAGGTGTTCCCGAACGCGACCAGCACCGTCGCCGCATTCAACATCGCCGGCGTCGACAAGGCCGCCGGCACCGTCGCCGGCGTGCCGGCCGTGATGGCCAACTTCTGGGGCAAGAACCTGGGCGTGGTCAACCTCAAGCTCAAGTACACGGCCACCGGCTGGGCCGTCGACAAGACCGCCACCACCACCGCGACGCTGTCGACGCAGAACGCCGACAAGAGCTACGTGGCCGCCGACGCGGCGATCGCCCCGCTGGTGCAGACCGAGCACGCCGGCACCATCGCCTACGTGAAGACGCCGATCGGCTCGACCGACTACCGCATGAGCAGCTACTTCGCGGACGTCGGCGACATCACCGCGATCCAGATCGTCAACCAGGCCCAGGCCGCGTACGTCAAGGACTACGTCGCCGGCAACCTGCCGCAGTACAAGTCGCTGCCGGTGCTGTCCGTCAGCGCGCCGTTCAAGAGCGGCTTCGGCGGCGCGACCGACTACACCGACGTCGCCAGCGGCAACCTGGCGATCTTCAACGCGGCCGACCTGTACCTGTACGCGAACACGGTGCAGGCCGTGCTCGTGACCGGCGCCGACCTCAAGGCCTGGCTGGAGAAGGCCGCGACGCGCTTCAACCAGATCGACCCGACCAAGACGACCGCGCAGGCGCTGGTGAGCGCCTTCCCGGGCTACAACTTCGACGTGCTCGACGGCGACGGCTCGATCAAATACGAGATCGACGTGACGCAGCCGCTGGGCAGCCGCATCCGGAACCTCACCTACAACGGCACGGCGGTGAACCCGACGGCGCAGTTCATCGTCGCGACCAACAACTACCGCGCCAGCGGCGGCGGCGGCTTCCCCGGCCTGGACGGCAGCAAGACGATCTACCAGAGTCCGGACGCCAACCGCAGCGTGCTGATCGCCTACATCAAGAAGGCCGTGACGATCGCCAAGGCCACCAACGGCAGCGACCGCAGCTGGCACTTCACGCGCGTGACGACGGCCGGCCCGGTGCAGTTCAGCTCGGCGCCCGGCAACGCCGCGCTGGCCGCCGCCGACGGCATCGCCGGCGTGACGCAGGTGCAGGCCGACGACGGCACGGGCAAGGGCCTGGCGCTGTACCAGATCGACCTGAGCGTCCAGTGAAGCGCGGCATCGCCGGCGTGGCGCTGGCGGCCGCCCTCGCGATCGCGGCGGCGGCGACGCGGCCCTTCTGGGTCGCTCCGGACGCCGCCCAGGCGCAGGCCTGGCTGCGCGATGCCGCCGACCGCCGCGACGCCGGCGCCGAGGCGGCGCTCGCGCGCTGGTCGGCGCGCGGCGACGCCGCGGCGCGCCACGCGTACGCGGCGCTGCTGGCGCATCGTCCCGACGCGGGGTCGCGCCGGCGCCTCGAACAGGTGCTGGCCGGCGGCGCGGACGCGGGCGACGCCGCGGACGCGACGCAGCTCGCCGAGCTGCTCGCGCACGCGGGCGCGCAGGCGTCGCGCGCGAGCGCGAGCGCGGGCGCGAGCGCGGACGCGGCGCGCGAGGACGCGCGCATCGCGCGCCTGCTCGCGCAAGGCAGCGCCGGCCACGTGCCGGCCGCCGCGCGCCTGCTGGCGCTGCGGGCGCTCGATCCGGCCCGGGGCACGCCCGACCCGGCGCGCGCCGCCGGGCTGATGGGCCGGGCCGCCGACGGCGGCGACGTCCCCGCGATGTTCCTGTACGCCAACATGCTGCGCGCCGGCGCGGGCGTGAAGCGCGACGACGCGAAGGCCTTGGCGCTGTACCAGGCCGCCGGCGATGCCGACTACGCGCCCGCCATCCAGGCGCTGGCGCTCGCCTGGCGCTACGGCGAACTGGGCCTGCAGGCCGACAGCTCGCAGTCGCGGCTGATGGACCACGAGGCCGCCGAGGCGCTGGCGCACGCGGGCAACTAGGACCCGGACCTGCTTGCGGACGCGGCGACCGCCGCGTCGATCGCGGCCAGCACCGGGCCGACCTCGAACGGCTTCGGAATGAACCGGAAGAAGCCCTCGGCGCCGGCGGACTGGTCAGGGATGCCCGGCGGGTTCGCGCTCAGCGCGACGATGGGGATGCCCGCCGTCGCCGGATCGGCGCGCAGGAGTTCGCGCGCTTCCCGGCCCGTCATCTCCGGCATGTTGTTGTCCATGACGATGACGGTGGGCAGGTGGCGGCGCGCGAGTTCCACGCCGATGCGGCCGTTCGAGGCCGTCAGCAGCCGGACGCCGGGCCGCGTCGAGAGCACGTCCTCGATGAGGCGCAGGCTCGCGACGTCGTCCTCCACGCAGAGGATGGTGACCTCCCGCGACAGCGCGCCGGCATCGGGCGGCCCGGCGAGCGCGCCGGCCGGCGCGCCGGGGCCGGCATGCGGCGACGCCGCCGCCGGCAGCTCGATCCAGAACGTGCTGCCGCTGCCCGGGACGCTGTCGACGCCGATGCGCCCGCCCATCAGCTCGACCAGGCCCTTGGTGACCACCAGGCCGATGCCGCTGCCCTTGGTGTGGCCCGCCTCGCGGCCGAGGCGGTTGAAGGGCTGGTACAGCGCGGCCACCTGCTCCGGCGTCATGCCGGCGCCGCGGTCGGCGACCGCGACCCGGACGACCGCGCCGAGCGACTGGCACGCGACGTCGACGCGCGCATGGTCGGGGCTGTACTTCACCGCGTTCGACAGCAGGTTGATCAGCACCTGCTTCAGCCGCGTGCGGTCGCCGAGCACCCCCGGCGCCGATCCGGCGGACGCGCGCACCTCGATGCCGCGCTGCTCGGCGATCGGCCGGATGAGCGACGCGCAATCCGCGAGCGCCGCGGCCAGGTCCAGCGGCTCGATGGCCATGGCCGTCTTGCCCGCCTCGATGGAGGCCAGGTCCAGCAGTTCGTCGATCAGCTCCAGCAGGTGCTTGCCGGCGTCGGCGATGTGCCCGGCGTAGGTCGCCTGCTGGGCAGCGGTCAGGGCGCGTTCCGGGTTCCAGGTGAGCAGCTGCGCGAAGCCCAGGATCGCGTTCAGCGGTGTGCGCAGCTCGTGGCTGATGGTCGACACGAAGCGGCTCTTGGCGATCGAGGCCTGCTGCGCCTGTGCCGTCGCCTGGGCCAGCTCGCGGTTGGAGACCAGCAGTTCCGCCGTGCGCTGGCGCACGCGTTCCTCGAGTTCCTCGGCCTGGCGCACGAGCCGGGCCTCGGCCAGCTTCTGCTCCGTGATGTCCTGCAGCGTGCTGAACCAGCGGCGATCCTGCGGCCGCTCGGCCTGCTCGACCGGATCGAACACCTGCGCGACCTGGATGAAGCTGCCGTCGGCGCGCAGCAGGCGGTATTCGACCTCGACGCGCTCGCCCGTGGCCAGCGCCTCGGCCGTCCGCTCCTGCAGCAGGGGACGGTCTTGCGGATGGACGAGGCGCCGCGTCCATTCGGCCACCGTCGCCGGCAGCTCGTCCGCCGCCAGGCCGGCCAGGTGCGTCAGGTTCTCCGACGCGTCCTCGAGCCGCCCGTCGGGGGCGATCGCCAGGTGCGCCAGGCGCGCCACGGACTGGGCGCGGCGCAGCGCGGCCTCGCGCCGCCTGAGCACCGCCTCGGTGCGCACGCGCTGCGTGACCTCGATGGGGCAGACGAAGCGCGTCAGGCGCCCCATGAACTGCATCTCGTGGGACGTGATCTCGACCAGGATGATCCGCCCGTCCTTGAGCCGATGGCGCCAGATCCCGGAGTTGAAGACGCTGGGCGGCGTGTCGCGGACCGAGTCGACGACGGCCTGCGCATCCTCCAGCGGCCGGATGTCGAGCAGCGTCATCGCGAGGAACTCCGCGCGCGAATATCCGTACTTGGCGCAGGCGACCTCGTTGACGTCCAGGAAGCGCAAGGTCTCCAGGTCGTAGACCCACAGGGGCAGGGGGCTGGACTCGAACAGCTGCTGGTAGCGCAGCTCGCCGCCCGGGGTCGCAGGCGGCGCGGCGTCGGCGGGCGCCGCGCCAGCGCTGGAGGTCGGTCCGCGATTGCTGTCCTGCATGGATTCTCCGGAAGCATCGGCTCGGTCGCCTGGGCGCCCGACTGGCATTCGACGGGCGCGCGAAGCGCCCGGGCCATTGACATGCTCCGCCGCAGCATACCGCCATATGTATGAATCCGGCGAATGGGGCCGTTACCTCATGCGGGGGATAGCCATGCGAGCTCGCCCGGGGCCGCGCCCGCGGCGCCTGTCGCGCGCAGCCATGACGGGCGGCATCGGCGCTGGCTGCGAAAATGCGTCGCGTGACCTCCCAGCCGCCGCCACGCCCGCCCGCGCCGTTCGTGCCGCCGTTGCGCGACGGCGTCGCCGCCAGCCGCGTCGGCGTCGGCGACGGCCGCTTCCCGGACGTCCTCGCGTTCCTCTCCGCCCGCTTTCCCGCGGTCGCCGACTGGCCAGCGCGGCTCGCGCGCGGCGACGTGCTCGATGCCCGGGGACGCCCGCTGGCCGCCGGCGCGCGCTGCGCCGCCGGCGACCTGCTGTGGTACTGGCGCGACCCGCCGCCCGAGCCGCGCGTGCCGTTCGAGCTGGAGCTGCTGCACCGCGACGAGCACCTGGTCGTCGTCGACAAGCCCCACTTCCTGCCCGCGATCCCCGCCGGCCGCCACCTGCGCGAGACCGCGCTGGTGCGGCTGCGCCAGGCGCTGGGCATCGCGACGCTCGCGCCGATCCACCGCCTCGACCGCGAGACCGCCGGCGTCCTCGTCTTCAGCGTGCGGCCGCAGGATCGCGGCGCCTACCACGCGCTGCTGCGCGAACTCGCGGTGCGCAAGGTCTACGAGGCGGTCGCACCGTGGCGCGGCGAGCTCGCGCGGCCGCTGCTCGCGCGCCACCGGCTGGAGCAGGCCGAGGGCGCGGGCTTCATGCAGGTGCGCGTGGTGCCCGGCGAGCCGAACGCGGAGGCGCTGGTCGAATTCGTCGCCCGCGTCGCGCCCGGGCTCGCGCTGTACCGCCTCACGCCGCGCACCGGCCGTACGCACCAGCTGCGCGTGCAGATGGACGCGCTCGGCGCGCCCATCGTCGGCGACCGCATCTACCCGGTGCTGTGGCCCGAACCGGCAGCGGACGCCGCACCCGACTGGTCGCAACCGCTGCAGCTGCTCGCGCGCGAGATCGCGTTCACCGACCCGGTCACCGGGCAGGAACGCCGCTTCACCAGCCGCAGGACGCTCGCGCTCGCCGCAAGCCGTCCCGGTTGACGCGACGCCAGCAACATGCGGCTCACGTCGATGGGCCATGATGGGCGGCCGGCGCCGCGTCCGTGCGCCATCGAATCACCGGAACGGCCTTGAAACTGAAGACCATCGACACGCTGTTCCTGCGCATCTTCCTGCTGCTGCTGGTGGCGTTTTCGATCAGCTCCTGGCTGGCGTTCGAGGTCTTCCGGGCGACGGCACCGCCGCCGCCGTGGCGCGACAGGCCGCCGATCGGCCAGTCCATGCACCCGCTGGAGAGCAGCACGACACCGCCGCCGACGCTGCCGCCGGGACGGAGCTGGCCCGACCGCCCGCATCCGCGGCAGCCGCCGTGGCTGTCGATCGGGCTCGATGCCGCGATCAAGCTCCTCACCGTGGCGCTGGCGGCCTGGGTTGCGGCGCGCGCGCTGTCGCAGCCGATGCGCCGGCTCGCCGACGCCGCGCGGCGGCTCGGGCAGTCGGTGTCGCCCAGCGCCGGGGTGGGCATCGCCGTCGCCCCGCCGCAGCTGGACGAGGAACGCGGCACGCGCGAGGTGCGCGAGACGGCGCGCGTGTTCAACGAGCTGTCGCGCCAGCTCAAGAGCGACTTCGACACCCAGCGCCTGATGCTGGCCACCGTCTCGCACGACCTGCGCACGCCGCTGGCGCGCCTGCGCATGCGCCTGTCCGAGCTGGAGGCGCACCCGGCCGCCCGCAGCGCGGTCGACGACGTGCGCCAGATGGACGAGCTGATCGAGGGCCTGCTGGCGCTGTTCCGCCCGCCGGCGTCGGCCGCGGCCGGCACCCCGGGCCGCATCGACGCGTTCGCGCTGGTGCAGGCCATCGTCGACGACCTGCCGGCCGGCGACGCCCGGGTGACGCTCACCGGCACCTCCGCCGCGACGCCCTGCCCGCCGGCCGCGTTCCGCCGCATGGTCGAGAACCTGGTCGAGAATGCGATCCGCCACGGCGGCGGCCAGGGCGAGGTCGAGGTGGACGTCGCCACCGGCCCGGCCGGCGTCAGCGTCACGGTGATGGACCGCGGCCCCGGCCTGAGCGCCGAGCAGCTCGCCAGCGCCGGCACGCCCTTCCTGCGCTGGGCCGGCGTCGACGCCGACCGCGGGCGGCGCGCGGGGCTGGGCCTGGGCCTCTACATCACCCGGGCGCTCGCCGAGCGCGAGAGCGGACGGCTGGAACTGGCCGCGCGCGCCGGCGGCGGGCTCTGCGCGACGTTGCACCTGCCGCTGTCGAGCTGACGAGGCCGGCGCCGCCGTTCACCAGCACGCCGACCGGGCCGTCGAGACTCCGGCCGTCGCACGCCTAACGATCCTGCTTCGGCTTCGAGCCCTCCGGCGCCGGTTGCTGCTCGGCGGCCTCGCTGGTGGCGCCGTCGCCGCCGGCGGTCGGGTCGAGCTCGACGCTGGACTGCACCTGCTCCGGCTCGCCGCGCTGCGGTTCGCCGAGGCGGCCGCCCGAGTTGAAATTCGGGATCGCGTTGGGGTCTTGCTTGATGTCCATGGGAAACCTCCCGCGCAGGCAGGGCACGGCGCACGGGGCCGCGGTAGGCCGTCCGGGCAACCGGCGTTCCCTGGCCGCGGGCCCGGCGGACGCCGGTTCGTCGCGCCAGGTTGCAGTTCGCGGCGATCCTGGCGCCGGTCGTCGCAACGCGGTTGGCGTGGGCGGCACGCGGCCCGATAGTCCATCCATCGGAACACGAGAACGCGTTCCGAACCAGACAACCCCAAGGAGCCCGCCATGACCAAGACCATCCAAGCCGTCGCCTTCGCCCTGTCCGTCCTCGTCACCTTCGGCACCGTCGCCGGCGCGAACGGCCTCGCGAGCAAGCAGTACGCGGCCGCGGAGCGCGTGGCGGCATCCGATGCGGCGGTGCAGCGCGTGGTGGTCGTCGGCCGCATGGATGCGCAGCGCGTCATCGTCGTCGGCCACCGCGCGACCGCGTGACCCGCTGCGCGCCGAGCGCGCGCCTTCCGCTCCTGATTCACGGCCTCGCGACGCGAGGCCGTTTCAATTCTTCAGCCGATACCCGGTCCGGAAGATCCACGCCACGACCGCCATCGAGATCGCCAGGAAGCCCAGCGTGATCGCCAGGCTCAGGCCCAGACTCACGTCGCCGGCGCCGTAGAACGCCCAGCGGAAGCCCGAGACCAGGTAGACGACCGGATTGAACAGCGCCACCGTCTGCCAGAACGGCGGCAGCATCGCGATCGAGTAGAAGCTGCCGCCCAGGAAGGTCAGCGGCGTGACGATCAGCAGCGGGATCACCTGCAGCTTCTCGAAGCCGTCGGCCCAGATGCCGATGATGAAGCCGACCAGGCTGAACGTGACGGCGGTCAGCACCAGGAACAGCAGCATCACCAGCGGGTGGTCGATGTGCAGCGGCACGAACAGCCCCGCCGTGGCCAGGATGATCAGGCCCAGCAGGATGGACTTGGACGCCGCCGCGCCGACGTACGCGACGACGATCTCGACCCACGACACCGGCGCCGACAGCAGCTCGTAGATCGTGCCGGTGAACTTCGGGAAGTAGATGCCGAAGGACGCGTTCGAGATGCTCTGGGTCAGCAGCGACAGCATGATCAGCCCCGGCACGATGAACGCGCCGTAGCTGATGCCGCCCACCTGCGGGATGCGCGAACCGATGGCCGCGCCGAACACGATGAAGTACAGCGAGGTCGAGATGACCGGCGAGACGATGCTCTGCATCAGCGTGCGCCAGGTGCGCGCCATCTCGAACTTGTAGATCGCACGCACCGCGTGCCAGTTGGGATTCGCGACGGTCGCCTTCATTGCCGACCTCCTTCGACCAGGCTCACGAAGATCTCCTCGAGCGAACTCTGCTTGGTCTGCAGGTCCGCGTACTGCACGCCGGCGTCGTTGACGTGGCGGATGAAGTCGACGATGCCGCGCGCTTCGCTGCGGGTGTCGTAGGTGTAGGTCAGCTGGCGGCCGTCGGGCGACAGCGCCAGCTCGTAGTCGCTCAGGGCCACGGGCACCGCGGACAGCGGCTGCGGCAGCACCAGCGTCACCTGCTTCCTGCCGAGCTTGCGCATCAGCTCGGTCTTGTCCTCGACCAGCAGCAGCCGGCCCTTGGCGATGACACCGATGCGGTCGGCCATCTCCTCGGCTTCCTCGATGTAGTGGGTGGTCAGGATGATGGTGACGCCGGTGGCGCGCAGCTCGCGCACCATCTCCCACATGTCGCGCCGCAGCTCGACGTCGACGCCCGCGGTGGGCTCGTCGAGGAACAGCACCTGCGGCTCGTGCGACAGCGCCTTGGCGATCATCACGCGCCGCTTCATGCCGCCCGACAGCGTGCGGATGCGGTTGTCCTTCTTGTCCCACAGCGACAGCGCCTTGAGCGTCTTCTCGATGTGGGCCGGATCCGGCGCCCGGCCGAACAGCCCGCGGCTGAACGACACCGTGTCCCACACCGTCTCGAACGCGTCGGTGGTGAGCTCCTGCGGCACCAGGCCGATGAGGGAGCGCGACATCCGGTAGTCGGCGACGATGTCGTGGCCGTCCACGGCGACCGAGCCCGAGCTCGCGGTGACGATGCCGCAGACGATGCTGATCAGCGTCGTCTTGCCCGCGCCGTTCGGGCCCAGCAGCGCGAGGATCTCGCCCTTGCGGATCTCGAGGTCGATCTCGTGCAGGGCCGTGAAGCCCGATGCGTAGGTCTTGGAGACGTTCCTGACGGAGAGGATGGGCTGCATGGGGCGGGAGTATCCCGCGATCGCCGCTATCGTGCTGGCGCGCCGTCGATTCGCCATTCGAGCTCGCGGCGTTCGTGCGCGCTGCGGATGCCCAGCTCGATCAGCTCCATCACCGCGAGGGCTTCTTCCGGCGGCACCGGGTTCGGCGCCTCGCCCCGGATCGCGGCCGCGACGGCCGCGAAGTAGGCCTGCTGCGCGCCGCGCTCCGTCGCCACGGGCGTCTCGACGAAGCGGCCGTCGTCCGCGCAAGTGACCAGGACGGCCTTGCCCGGATCGGCGCCCCACCCCGCCTGCGGCGGCCATACCGGCCGGACGCCGGCCTTGAGCGCGTCCTCCTGCGCATCGAAGCCGTGCTTGACGAAGCTGCCGCGCGTGCCGTGCAGCACGAAGCGCGGCGCGATCGCGGCGGCCAGCATGCTCGCCTGCAGGTGCACGTGCAGGCGGTCGTAGCGCAGGCTGGCGTGGAACCAGTCGTCGGCCTGCGCGCCGTCGCGCACGCCCGCGCGCTCGAGCGCGATCGCGCGCGGGGGGCCGAACAGCTGCAGCGCCTGGTCGACCAGGTGCGGGCCGAGGTCGAACCACAGGCCCGCGCCCGGCCCGGCACCCTCGCGCCAGCGCTGGCGCACCTCGGGCCGCCAGCGGTCGATGCGCGAGGTCATCTCGACGACGCGGCCGAGCGCGCCGTCGGCCAGCAGGCGCTCAAGCGTCAGGAAGTCGCCGTCCCAGCGCCGGTTGTGGAACACCGACAGCAGGCGTCCGCGCTCGCGCGCCAGCGCCACGAGCTCGCGCGCGTCGGCCAGCGCCACCGTGAACGGCTTGTCGACGACGACGTTGCGGCCGGCGCGCAGCGCGTCGCGCGCCAGCGGGTGGTGCGTGTCGTTGGGCGTGGCGATGACGACGAGATCGAGGTCGTCGCGCGCGATCAGTTCGGCCGGCGTCGCCTGCACGGCCACGCCGGGCCAGTCCGCGCGCACCTTGGCCGCGTCCGAGCTGGCCACCGCGGCCAGCTCGAGCGCGGGCACCGCGGCGATCAGCGGCGCATGGAAGGTCTTGCCGGCGTAGCCGTAGCCGATCAGGCCGACGCGCAGTCGTTCGATGCTCATCGTCTCACTTGGTCATGGACATCAGCGCGAACAGCGCGCCCTGCGGATCGCGCCCGTGCACGATCCAGTTGCCGCCCGGCACCTGGTGCGGGCCCATGGTGACGACGCCGCCGAGGCCGGTCAGGCGCTCGACGGCCGCGTCGACGGCGTCGACCTGGAAGTAGTAGCGCCAGCCCGGCCGCAGGGTGTCGGGCTCCTTGGTCATGATCGCGCCGCTGGGCACGCCGTCGACCTCGAACAGCTGGTAGACGCCCAGGGCGCCCATGTCCAGGCCCTCGCCCTTGGTCCAGCCGAACAGCGTCGCGTAGAAGCTCCACACGGCGGGGCCGTCGGCGGCGCGCAGCTCGTGCCAGCCGGTGGTGCCGGGCGTGCCGTGCGCGGGCATGGGCGGCGGGTCGGTGCGCAAGGGCTTGAACAGCAGGAACGTGGCGCCCTGCGGATCGGCGACGACCGCGAAGCGGCCGACGTCGGGGATGTCGCTGCCCGGCCGGATCACCTTGCCGCCGAGCTGCAGGATGCGCGCCTCGGTCGCGTCGACGTCGCCGACCAGCACGTAGCCCGACCACATCGGCGGCACGCCCATCGCCTTGACTTCGGGCGGCGTCTCCATCATGCCGGCGACCTGCGCGTCGCCGACCTTAAGCAGCGTGTACTGCGGATCCGACGCGTCGGCCTTCCAGCCGACGACCGCCGAGTAGAAGGCGGCCGCCGCGCGGACATCGGAGGTCATCAGCTCATACCAGACGAAACGGGAAGCGGACATCGCGAACTCCTGGCGGGGTGGAAGCGGGCGATTATGCGCGGCCCACACGCGCACCTCGATGTCAACCCCTCGCTTGTCCCAGCGCCAGGATGGTTTTCCACATCGCCTGGGGAAAAGCCTGTGGAAAACGCAGCGCCGCATTCGCGCGGCCCGCCAAACGACGCGCTTTCCGCTGGATTGCACACGGACGAGGCAGTGTCACGAATTTGCCATGAAGGCCGTGTGACGACGTCATCGAAGACGGCGCGATGCCCCAATGGTGTGCTGCACAACGGCCTCGCCGGGCGCGTCCCCATACCCGCACGGGGAGGGGTTCAGGGCCGGACCTTGCGGAAGGTCAGGTTGATCCGCAGCGCCCCCGCGAACGGATGCTCGCCGTCCGCGAGCGCCTGCACGCCGTGGAAGCGCAGGCGCGACGGCCCGCCCCACACGACGACGTCGCCGTGCTGCAGGCCGACCCTGCGCGCCTTGTCGCCGCGCGCGTCGCCGCCCCACAGGAACACCGCGGGCAGCCCGAGCGACACCGACACGATGGGCGCGCGCAGGTCCTTCTCGTCGCGATCCTGGTGCATGGACAGGCGCGCGCCGGGTTCGTAGCGGTTGACCAGGCAGGCCTGGGGCGCGAAGTCCGGATAACCGGCACGTGCAGCGGCGGCGCCTGCCAGCGCGCGGAACGACTCGGGCAGCGCGGGCCAGGTCCGGCCCGACTCCGGGTCGACCGGGTCGTAGCGGTAGCCGCGACGGTCCGACACCCAGCCCAGCTCGCCGCAGTTGGTCATCGCCACCGACATGCGCAGGCCGCCCGGCGTCACGAGATGGCGGAACGGCGCGGCCGCCGCGACGCGGGCGACGTCGTCCTTCAGCGCCGCCGCGTGCGCGAGCGCGAAGCCGCGCAGCACGATGGCGCCCGGCGCCAGGATCTCGTCCGCGGGCGGCGGCGCGTCGTCGCCGAACAGGTCGGGCGTCGTCACGACGGCGCCGTCGCCGCCTCGGCGCGCAGCGCGGCCAGCGTGCCGGTGGCCACCAGCACGCAGGTGCGCACGACGTCGCGCCGCGCCAGCTTGTAGCCGCCGGTCATCCACATCTTGGCCACCTGCAGGCCGGCGCCGACCAGCGCGCGGCCCAGCAATTCGCGCCGCGCCTTCGACAGCCGGATCGCGGGCCGCGTGACGCTCAGCGGCGTGAGGACGAGCGCGGCCATGTCGCGCGCGGAGGCCTCGTAGAGCGCGTCCATCCCGGGGCTGACGCCCAGCACCTCCACCAGCAGGATGCGCGCGAAGCGCGCGTCGCGCACGGTGTCGAACCAGATCTCGTAGGCGGCCGTCACCTGGCGCTCGACCGCCGCTTCGTCGCCGTGCCAGCCTTCCGCGCCGAACGACTCCTCGGTCAGGCGCTTCGCGAGTCCGTCCTTCAACGTGCGGTAGACCTCCGCCAGCAGCGCCTCCAGCGACGCGAAGGACTCGTAGAAATAGCGGTCGGTGAGCCCCGCCGCGGCGCAGATGCCGCGCACCGTGGCGCCGCGGAAGCCCTGCGTGCCGAACAGCTCGATGCCGGCCTCGATGAAGCGCGCGCGCCGCGCGGCGACGCGCTCCGCCATCGCGAGGCCCCCGTACGGGCGCGGGGAGACGGGAGCGGCGGCGGTCGTCCTGGCGGAGGCGGGCATCCCCCTATTTGACACGAAACCACCCCGCGCCTACGATGCCGCCCAACATCTGACGACAAGCGTAGTCACTTTCGCGACACCTGAAGAACGGAGACGGCATGGCCGGATCGAATCCCTGGACATTGCGCGGCGGCGTCGCCGTGCTCACCGGCGCGGCGAGCGGCATCGGCGCGGCGCTGGCCGCCAACCTGGCGCGGCGCGGCATGCACCTGGCGCTGGTCGACCTCAACGCGGCCGGCCTCGAGGCCACCGCCGCGCAGGCGCGCGCCGCGGACGTCACGGTGAGCACGCACGTGCTGGACGTCGCCGACCACGCGGCCGTCGCCGCCCTGCCCGCCGCCGTGCTCGCGGCGCACGGGCGCGTCACGGCGCTGGTCAACAACGCGGGCGTCGCGCTCGGCGGCCTGTTCCAGCAGGTGTCGGCGGAGGACTTCGACTGGCTGATGGCGATCAACTTCGGCGCCACGGTGCGGCTGACGCGCGCCTTCCTGCCGGCGCTCGGGCGCGAGCGCGCGGCGCAGCTGGTCAACGTGTCCAGCATCTTCGGCATCATCGCGCCGCCCGGGCAGACGGCGTACGCCGCGTCCAAGTTCGCGGTGCGCGGCTTCTCCGAGTCGCTGCGCCACGAGCTGCAGATGAGCGGCTCGCCCATCGGTGTCACGCTGGTCCACCCCGGCGGCGTGCGCACCGCGATCTCGGAGAACGCGCGCCTGGCCCAGGGCCTGGACGCGGCGCAGGTGCAGAGCGAACGCGCGAACTGGCGCAGCCTGCTGGTGCTGGATCCGGCCACGGCGGCCGAGGTCATCGCCACGGGCATCGAGCGCCGCGCCCCGCGCGTGCTGGTGGGCAGCGACGCCAAGGGCGCGGCCATCGTGCAGCGCCTGTTCCCCGTCACCTACTGGAAGCACGTCGCGCGCGACATCGCGCGCCGCGTCAAGCGCCGTCCCGCGTAAGGAAAGGAGTCCGCATGGCCAGCTGGCAGGCGCGCGTCGCCCGTTACTTCATCCGCAGGCGCGTTCGCCCCGCGCTCGGCGACATGCGCGACCTGATGCGCGTGCGCAAGGTCATGGGCCAGGCGTTGCCGGCGCCCCGGGGCGTGACCTACACGCGCGACACGCTGGGCGGCGTGCCCGGCGAATGGGTCGAGCGCGCGGACGCCGCCGACATCGCCGCCAGCCCGCGCCCCACGCTGATGTACGTGCACGGCGGCGGCTTCGTCGGCTGCTCGCCGCGCACGCACCGGCCGATCACCGCGGCCTTCGCGCTGCAGGGCTTCCGCGTCTTCGCGCCCGACTACCGGCTCGCGCCCGAGCATCCGTTCCCCGCGCCGCTGGACGACGTCGCCGCCGCGTGGCGCGCGCTGCGCGGCAAGCACGACGCCGACTCGGCGGGCCAGCGCCTCGTGATCGCCGGCGAGAGCGCCGGCGGCAACCTCGCGCTGGCGCTGCTGCTGACGCTGCGCGACGCCGGCGAGCGCCTGCCCGACGCGGCCGCGCTGTTCTCGCCGGCCACCGACGTGAGCGGCGAGAGCCCGTCGATCGTCGGCAACGCCGAGCGCGACGCGTTGTTCCACGGCCCGTCGCTGGAACACCTGGGCAAGGCCTACCTCGGCGCGACCGGCGACCCGACCAACCCGCTGATCTCGCCGATCTACGGCGATCCCGCCGGCCTGCCGCCGCTGCTGTTCCACGTCGCGGCCGAGGAAGCGCTGCGCGACGACGGCACGCGCTTCGCGGCCAAGGCGCGCGCCGCGGGCGTGCACGTCGAGACCACCGTGTGGCCCGTGGTGCCGCACGCGTGGCAGCTGCTCAAGGACCTGCCCGAGGCGCGGCGCTCGATCGCGCGCGCCGGCGAGTTCCTGAAGACGGCCGCGCCCGAGGCCATCGAGCATCTGGACGCGATCATCGTCGGCGCCGGCCTGTCCGGCATCGGCGCGGCCGTGCACCTGCAGAACGACTTCCCCGGCCGCCGCTTCGCGATCCTCGAAAGCCGCCAGGCCATCGGCGGCACCTGGGACCTGTTCCGCTATCCCGGCGTGCGCTCCGACTCCGACATGTTCACGCTGGGCTACGCCTTCAAGCCGTGGACGGACTCGAAGTCGCTGGCCGACGGCCCGGCGATCCGCGACTACATCGTCGAGACCGCCGTCGAGCACGGCCTGGACCGCCAGGTGCGCTTCGGCCACAAGGTCGTGCGCGCCGACTGGTCCTCGGCCGACGCGTGCTGGACGCTGGAGATCGAGCACGCGGACCAACGCCGCTCGCGCATCCGCTGCAACTTCCTGCTCGCGTGCAGCGGCTACTACCGCTACAGCGAGGGCCACGCGCCCGAGTTCGCGGGCGTCGCCGACTACCAGGGCCGCTTCGTGCATCCGCAGTTCTGGCCGTCCGACCTCGACCACTCGGGCAAACGCGTGGTCGTCATCGGCAGCGGCGCCACCGCGGTGACGCTGGTGCCCGAGATGGCCAAGACCGCCACGCACGTGACGATGCTGCAGCGCTCGCCCACCTACGTGCTGTCGCTGCCCGGCCGCGACACGCTGGCCGAACGCCTGCGCCGCTGGCTGCCGCGCATGCTGGCCTACCGGCTGACGCGCACGAAGAACATCGGCGTGGCGATGCTGTTCTTCAACATGTCGCGGCGCTGGCCGGCGATGATGAAGAAGAGCCTGATCGGCATGGTGCGCCAGTCGCTCGGGCCGGCGCACGACGTCGACACCCACTTCACGCCGCGCTACGACCCGTGGGACCAGCGCGTCTGCTTCGTGCCCGACGGCGACCTGTTCGAGGCCATCAAGGCCAGGCGCGCCGAGGTCGTCACCGACCACGTAGCCACCTTCACGCCGGGCGGCATCCGCCTGAAGTCGGGCCGCGAGCTGCCCGCCGACATCGTCGTCTCCGCCACCGGCCTGACGCTGAACCTGCTGGGCGACGTCACGTTCGCGGTCGACGGCGAGGAAGTCGACTTCGCCAGCACGCTGGGCTACAAGGGCATGATGTTCAGCGGCGTGCCCAACCTGATCTACACCTTCGGCTACACCAACGCCTCGTGGACGCTGAAGGCCGACCTCACCGCCGACTACGCGTCGCGCCTGTTCCGATACATGGACAGGCACGGGTATCGCAGCACGACGCCGGTGGCCGCGCCGGGCCTGGAGACGCGGCCGTTCCTCGACTTCTCGTCGGGCTACGTGCAGCGCGCCGTCGACATGATGCCCAGGCAGGGCGCGAAGGCGCCGTGGCGGCTCTACCAGAACTACCTGCTGGACCTGCTCACGCTGCGCTGGTCGCGCATCGCCGACGGGCGCCTGACCTTCCGCTGACCGCCGGGCGCGGCCGCGGTCACTCGGCTTCGCGGAACTCCATGGTCCACGCCTCGCCAGGCTTGCGCGCGTTCTCGCGCTGGCGCAGCTCGACGCGGCGGATCTTGCCGGACAGCGTCTTGGGCAGCTCCCCGAACTCGACGATGCGGATGCGCTTGTACGAGGCCAGGCGCGACCGCGCGAACGCGAGGATGGACTGCGCCAGCTCGGGACTGGGCGCGAAGCCGGCGCGCAGGATCACGATGGCCTTGGGCACCGCCAGCCGGATCGGATCGGGCGACGGGATCACCGCCGCCTCGGCCACGGCCTCGTGCTCGATCAGCACGCTCTCCAGCTCGAACGGGCTGATGCGGTAGTCGGACGCCTTGAACACGTCGTCGGCGCGGCCGACGTAGGTGATGTAGCCGTCGGCGTCGCGCGCGGCGACGTCGCCAGTGTGGTAGTGGCCGTCGCGCATCGCCTCGGACGTGCGCTCCGCGTCGTCCTGGTAGCCCTGCATCAGGCCCAGCGGGCGCGGCGACAGCGTCAGGCAGATCTCGCCCTCGTCCGCGGGCTTGCCGTCGGGGTCCAGCAGCGCGACCTGGTAGCCCGGCAGCGGGCGGCCCATCGAGCCGGCCTTGAGCGGCTGGCCGGGCGGGTTGCCGACCTGCGCCGTCGTCTCGGTCTGGCCGTAGCCGTCGCGGATCGTGATGCCCCAGGCGCGCCTGACGATGTCGATGACCTCGGGGTTCAGCGGCTCGCCCGCCCCCACCAGCTCGCGCAGCGACGTCCTGTACTTGCCCAGATCCTGCTGCATCAGCATGCGCCACACGGTGGGCGGCGCGCACAGCGAGGTGACCTTGTTCTTCACCAGCACGTCGAGCACGGCGGGCGCGTTGAAGCGGGCGTAGTTGTAGATGAAGATCGTCGCGCCCGCGTTCCACGGCGCGAACAAGCAGCTCCACGCGTGCTTGGCCCAGCCCGGCGAGCTGATGTTCCAGTGCACGTCGCCCGGCTTCAGGCCGATCCAGTACATCGTCGACAGATGCCCCACCGGGTAGCTCTGCGGGGTGTGCATCACGAGCTTGGGCTTGGACGTCGTGCCCGAGGTGAAGTACAGCAGCAGCGGATCGGTGGCGCGCGTGGGACCGTCGGGCGCGAACGTCGCGGGCGCCGCGTTCGACGCGGCGTAGTCGTTCCAGCCGGCCGGCGCCCGGCCTGCCGGCGCGCCGACGACGACGCGCGTGTAGGCGCCGGGGAAGGCGTCGAACTTGGCGGTGGCCGAAGCGGTGCAGATCACGTGCTTGACGGCGCCGCGGTCGAAGCGGTCGGTCAGGTCGTCGGTGCTCACCAGCGTCGTGGTGGGCACGATCACCGCGCCCAGCTTGATGCAGGCGAGCATGGATTCCCACAGCGCCACCTCGTTGGGCATCAGCAGCAGCACGCGGTCGCCGCGCTGCACGCCCAGGCTGCGCAGCCAGTTGGCGACCTGGGCCGAGCGTTCGGCCAGGCGCGCGAAGCTCAGCTTGTCCTCGCGCCCGTCCTCGTCGACGATCCACAGCGCAGGCGCCTCGTTGCCGCGGGCGAAGGCGTCGAAGTAGTCGAGCGCCCAGTTGAACTCGGTCAGCTGCGGCCAGCGGAACTCGCCGTAGGCGCGGGCGTAGTCCTCGCGATGCTGGAGCAGGAGGTCGCGCGCGGCCAGGAAGGCGGCGGCGCCGGTGCCGGGGGAAGCGGTCATGAGCGTTGTCTCCGTGCGCCGGCCACCGGGTGGCGATGGCGGCGGTTGTCGTGGACGGACCGACGTCATGCGCCGGCCTCGTGGACCGAGCATACGGGAGGCGGCTAACGGCCGCCTGACAGCGCCTCGCGGCGCGCAGTCTCAGGCGGCCAGCGGCGCCGGCGTGGCGGGCGCGATCGGGATCACGCGGGCGACGGCGTTGGCCAGCGCCTCGACGGCCGTCGGGCGGCACGTGCGGGCGGCGTCGAAGGTGTCGCGGGCGCAGTCGTGGCAGCGGCCGCAAGCGGTGGCGACGCGCAGCTCGTCCTGCAGTTCCTCGAACGAGGCGCAGCCGTGGCGCGCCTCGCGCTCGATGTCGCGGTCGGAAACCCGGTGGCAGACGCAGACGATCACAGGGCGATCTCCTGGACGGCGGCGGACGGGGAAGCGACGGTGGACGACATGCGGACAGTTCCGAAGCGGGGACGGTGATGCAATACTAACGCGAATCGTTCGCATTCACAAGCTCAAGAACAATCCCCTTCCCGCGCCAGGCCGGCACCGCCCCCCCGCCCGGGCCCGGCCCCATGAAAAACGCGCGGCCGGGTCCGCGCGTTCCGGGGCGGACGCCGGGGCGCCCTACTCGATCTCGCCCATCATCGACTGCAGGTAGTTCTGCTCGCCGACCTTGGACGCGACGTCCAGCTGCGTCTCGAGGAAGTCGACATGCTCTTCCGTGTCGTCGAGGATCTTCTGCAGCAGGTCGCGCGAGACGTAGTCGCGGGCGAGCTCGCAGGCGGCGATGCCGTCCTTGATCGTCGCCTGCGCCGCGCGCTCCAGCTTGAGGTCGCACTCCAGGGCCTCGAGCAGCGTCTCGCCGATCATCAGCTTGCCCAGATCCTGCAGGTTGGGCAGGCCGTCGAGCATGAGGATGCGGTCCATCAGGCGGTCGGCGTGCTTCATCTCGCCGATCGACTCGTCGTACTCCTTCTTCGCGATCTTGTCGAAACCCCAGTGCTTGAAGATCCGGTAGTGCACGAAGTACTGGTTGATGGCGGTCAGCTCGTTCTTCAGCTGGGCCTGCAGCTGCGCGATGACCTGGGGATCGCCCTTCATGGAAAGCTCCTCGTCGTCGGTGTCCGTGGGATGGTGCCCATCGTAGCGCGCCGGGCGCCGCGTTCAATGCCCGCCGGTGTCGGCGTTGCGGCTGGCCTCGAACAGGAACCAGGCGCGGCGCTCGGTCTCGTCGATCCAGTTCTCGATCAGGCTGGCGCTGGCGATGTCGTGGTGCTCGTCGCAGACCCCGTGCGCCGCGCGCAGGCCGGCGGCCAGCTGCTGGTTGTCCTGCTGCAGCTCGGCCAGCATGTCCAGCGGGGTCACGAAATCGGCGTCGTTGTCGGCCACGCGCTGCAGCCGCGCGATGTGGCCGATCGAGCGCAGCGTGGTGCCGCCGACCTTGCGCACGCGCTCGGCGATCGGGTCGGTCATGGCGTAGATCTGGTCGGCCTGGTCGTCCAGCAGGAGGTGGTAGTCGCGGAAATGCGGCCCGCTCATGTGCCAGTGGAAGTTCTTGGTCTTCAGGTAGAGCGCGAAGACGTCGGCCAGGATCGCGTTGAGCGCGCCGGCGATGTCCCGGGTGGCCTGGGCGCCCAGGTCGCTGGGCGTGGCGATCGGGGCGCCGCGGCGGGCCTTGGCGGACGCGGCTTTCTTCGGAGACAGGGTCTTTGGCATGGGCACATCCTCTGGTTGGGGATCGGCGCCGCGGCGCGACGCCGGCGGCGCAAGATTACCCCTTCCGACCGCAACCTTGCCGGGCGACGGGCACCGGCTCCGCGCCGAAATGGCCGTCCCGGCGCCGCTTATCCGGAGTTTGCTCGAGTGTGTCAGCGTTGATATAGCGGGGGGATTACAGCGCTCATCGGTCGTTCCGCCGGCGGGCGGGCGCCTAGGATTCAGGCATCGAAACCGGAGTCCGACCATGACCCAAGTCCGCTCGTCCGGTGGCGCGCTGGCCCCTTTCGCCACTCCCGTGTCGAAAGGAAAGGCCAAGCCGGCCGCCCAGCCCGACAAGAAGATCGCCGTGCCCACGGCGGCGGGCAGCCGCTCGAGCGAGACCCAGGTCTCGATCGGCACGCAGGCGCTGCACGCGCTGGAGAGCACCGGCGAGTTCGTCGGCAAGGCGCTGCTGGTCGGCGCCGAGGACGTCGGCGAGGCCGCGTACTACACCGCCAAGGCCATCGGCACCGGCGTCGTCGACGTCGCCAAGGGCCTGGAGCACGCGGTCGTCGACGGCGTCAAGGGCGTGGGCACGGGCATCGTCGACACCGCCACCGCGATCGGCCACGGCATCGTGCACGTCGAGAACGCGATGGCCGACGTCTGGGGCGTGGCGACGCAGGGCGCGTCGGCGGTCACGAATCTGGCCACCACGCTGGGCAACGACGCCGAGGTCGCCGTCACCAACGTCGGCACCGCGGCCACGGACGTGGGCGTCGGCGCCAAGGCCGTGCTGTCGGGCATCGGCAGCGTCGCCAGCACGGCGGCCAATTACGGCAGCTACGTCGTCAAGCAGGGCGGCAAGGTCATCGACGAGCTGACCTGAACGCCCTCGCGCGCGTGACGCGCGCGAGCCTCAATGCCAGCGCCGCACCGCGCGCCAGCGGCTGCCCCACCAGATCAGCCACAGCAGCAGCAGCTGCAACGGCAGGCGCAGCCACAGCAGCCAGGCCGGGACCTGGAACTGGTCGTGGACGTGCAGCGCCCAGAAGACCGCCGGCGTCAGCGCCAGCGTCAGCAGGAGCAGGCCCCAGCCCGCGACGCGACGCGTCCACGGCAGCAGCAGGCCGAATGCGCCCAGCAGCTCCAGGATGCCGACGACGAGCACCACGTCGGGCGCGTCCGGCACCTGCGGCGGCAGCAGGCGCACCTGGAAGTCGGTGAACGCGAAGTGCGCCAGACCGGCCAGCAGGAACCAGCAGCACACGCCCCACAGCGCGATGCGTTGCCAGCGCGTGCCGCGGCGCATCGGCTCGCCGAGCTCGGCCGAGACGAAGGGCAGGTACTTCATCACGCGCGGCGCCCTCCCCTCGGGCAACCGGCGGGGCAGGCAAGGCGGGGCGGCAGGAATCTCGTCGTCACGGGTCGGTACCGCGCGCGGATGGCGCGGCAAGGCAGCGGAAATCAAGCGGTCATGATCGCCCACGGCCTGCGCGACCTTGGCTTTTCGCGACGAAAGAAACGTAACGAATGCCGGACTGTCGAGCAGGCGATCCGGCGCGGCCGGCGGCCGAGGCCCGGCCGGCAACGGCACCCGGCGCCGGAGTCGCGCCCCGGGGCTTCGGTGTTTCCACCGATACGTCCTCGGCGGTCACGCCGGGCAGAATCGCGCCTCTGGAACCGGTTCCACACAACATCCCGGGACGCCCGCCAAGGAGACGACGCATGACCCGCAAGATCCCCCGCCCGGCCCTCGCGCTGGCGTTCGCGTGCGCGTTCGGCGCGGCCCTGGGCGTCCACCCGGCGGCACGCGCGCAGGCCAACCGCGCCGAGGTGCTGCACTGGTGGACGTCCGGCGGCGAGTCCGCGGCCGTCAAGGAACTGGCCAGCGCCTACGCGAAGGCGGGCGGCACCTGGGTCGACGCGGCGATCGCGGGCGGCGAACAGGCGCGCGCCGCGGCCGTCAACCGCATGGTCGGCGGCACGCCGCCCACCGCGGCGCAGTTCAACACGTCGCGGCAGTTCCTCGACCTGATCGACCAGGGCATGCTGGCCAACGTCGACGTCGTCGCCGCGCAGAACAACTGGGACCGGATCCTGCCCGCTCCGATCCTGAACTCGATCAAGGTCAAGGGCCACTTCTACGCCGTGCCGGTGGACATCCACATGCCGGCGTGGTTCTGGTACTCGAAGGCGGCGTTCGCCAGGGCCGGCATCAAGGACGAGCCGAAGTCGGCCGCCGAGTTCTTCGCCGACCTCGACCGGCTCAAGGCCGCCGGCCTGGTGCCGCTGGCCTTCGGCGGCCAGCCGTGGCAGGAGAAGATCACGTTCTACGCGTGGCTCGCGCACGTCGGCGGCCCCGACATGTACCTGCGGCTGTACCGCGACAAGGACGCCAGCCTGCCCGCCACGCCGCCGTTCAAGGCGCTGCTGGCCTCGTTCAGGAAGCTGCACGACTACGTCGACGCCGGCTCGCCCAACCGCAACTGGAACGACGCCACCGCGATGGTGATCTCCGGCAAGGCCGGCGTGCAGATCATGGGCGACTGGGCCAAGGGCGAGTTCGCCGCCGCGCACATGACCGCCGGCAGGGAATTCGGCTGCTTCCCCGGCTTCGGCGCGAAGTCGCCGTACCTGGTCGCGGGCGACGTGTTCGTGTTCCCGAAGATCGCCGACCCGGCGCAGGTCCGGTCGCAGCAGCTGCTGGCGACGGTGTTCACCGCGCCGGCCACGCAGGTCGCCTTCTCCAACAGGAAGGGCTCGATCCCGATCCGCACCGACGTCGACGTCAAGGGCCTGGACCTCTGCGCGCAGCAGGGCGTGGCGATCATGAAGGACGCCTCGCGCCAGCTGCCCACGCCCGAGATGCTGATCTCGCCGGACCTCGAAGGCTCGCTGCAGGACGTCATCACGAAGTTCTGGAACACCAGCGAGTCCGTGGACGACGCCGCCAAGGCGATCGCCGCCGCGCTGAAGAACGGCTGAGTGCGCGCTCGCCGCCCTCTCCTGCGCCATCTCGTCGCCTGGGCCGCGCTGCTGCCCATGGTGGCGACGGTGCTGTGGGTCTACGTCGGCAGCGTGCTGTGGTCGATGCGGATCTCGGTCAGCAGCTCGCGCACGCTGCCGCTGCCCGACTTCGTCGGCCTGAAGCAGTACGCGCGGCTGTTCGACAGCGAGCGCTGGATGATCTCGCTGCAGAACATGGCGCTGTTCGGCGTGCTGTTCATCCTCGGCTGCCTGGCCATCGGCTTCCTGCTGGCCGTGTCCATCGACCAGCGGGTGCGCGCCGAGGGGCTGCTGCGCACGATCTTCCTGTACCCGTATGCGATGTCCTTCGTCGCCACCGGCCTGGTCTGGCAATGGATGCTCAACCCCGAGCTGGGGCTGCAGGCCACCGTGCGCGGCTGGGGCTTCCCGGCCTTCACGTTCGACTGGATCGTGCGCCAGGAGACCGTGATGCTCGCGATCGTCGCGGCCGCCGTCTGGCAGGCCTGCGGCCTCGTGATGGCGCTGATGCTGGCCGGCCTGCGCGGCATCGACGAGGGCCTGTGGATGGCCGCGCGCATCGACGGCATCCCGAAGTGGCGCGTCTACGCCAGCATCGTGCTGCCGATGCTGGGCCCGTCGTTCGGCACGGCGTTCGTGCTGCTGTCGGTCAGCGTGGTCAAGGTGTTCGACATCGTCGTCGCGATGACGCAGGGCGGCCCGGGGCTGGCCAGCGAGGTGCCGGCGAAGTTCATCATCGACAACCTGCTGGTGCGCGCCAACATCGGGCTGGCGTCGGCCGCGTCGACGGTGCTGCTGCTGACGGTGCTGGCGCTGCTGGCGCCGTGGTTCCACGCCCGCGCGCACGCGTCACGCCGCGCCGGGCGCGCCGCGCGCGCGAGCGACCCGTCGGAGGCGGCTGCATGACCGCGACGACCGCCCTGCCCGCGCCGCGCCGGCCGCGCTGGCCTGCGCCCGCGCGCGTCGGGCTGTACGTCTTCCTCGCCACCGCGGCGTTCGCGTTCCTGCTGCCGCTGTACGTGATGGTCGTGACGTCGATCAAGCCGATGGACGAGATCCGCCTCGGCAACCTGTTCGCGTGGCCCGTGAAGGTGACGCTGGCGCCGTGGGCGCAGGCCTGGACCTCGGCCTGCACGGGCCTGGCATGCGGCGGCATCCGCGTCGGCTTCATGAACTCGGTGGCCATCGTCGTGCCCAGCACGATCCTGTCGATCGCGCTGGGCGCGCTCAACGGCTATGCGCTGTCGTTCTGGCGGCCGCGCGGCGCGCAGGCCTTCTTCGTCGTGCTGCTGACCGGGGCCTTCATCCCCTACCAGGTGATGCTGTTCCCGCTGATCCGCGCGCTCGCCGCGCTGGGGTTGTTCGGCACGCTGCCCGGCGTCGTGCTGGTCCACACGCTGCTCGGCATGCCGGTGATGACGCTGCTGTTCCGCAACTACTACGCCGGCGTGCCGCGCGAGCTGTTCATGGCCGCGCGCATCGACGGCGGCGGCTTCTGGCGCATCTTCGTGCAGCTGATGCTGCCGCTGTCGCTGCCCATCGTCGTCGTGGCCGTGATCATGCAGGTGACCGCGATCTGGAACGACTTCCTGGTCGGCCTCGTGTTCGCCGGCCACGACTGGCTGCCGATGACCGTGCAGCTCAACAACATCATCAACACCACCACCGGCGAGCGCCTCTACAACGTCAACATGGCGGCCACGCTGCTGACGTCGCTGGTGCCGCTGGCCGTCTACCTCGTCTCCGGTCGGTGGTTCGTGCGCGGCATCGCCGCCGGCGCAGTGAAAGGCTGAATGAACGTCTCGATCCGACAACTCGCGGTGCACATGGGCGGCACCCCCGTGCTGGAGAACCTCGACCTCGACGTCGTCGCCGGCGAGTTCCTGGTGCTGCTGGGCCCGTCGGGCTGCGGCAAGTCGACGCTGCTGCACGCGATCGCCGGGCTGGTCGACGTCGCGGCCGGCGCCGTGCACATCGGCGGCCGCGACGTGACCTGGGCCGACCCGAAGGACCGGGCGATCGGCATGGTGTTCCAGTCGTACGCGCTGTATCCGACGATGAACGTCGAGCGCAACATGTCGTTCGGGCTGCGCGTGGCGGGCACGCCGAAGGCGGAGGTCGCGCGGCGCGTCGCCCGCGCGGCCCGGATGCTGCAGCTCGAGCCGCTGCTCGCGCGCAAGCCGGCGCAGCTGTCCGGCGGCCAGCGCCAGCGCGTGGCGATCGGGCGCGCGCTGGTGCGCGAGGCGCAGGTGTTCCTGTTCGACGAGCCGCTGTCCAACCTCGACGCCAAGCTGCGCACCGAGCTGCGGCGCGAGCTGAAGGCGCTGCACCGCGAGCTGGGCGCCACGATGGTCTACGTCACGCACGACCAGGTCGAGGCGATGACGCTGGCCACGCGCGTGGCGGTGATGCGCGGCGGCCGCATCCAGCAGGTGGGCACGCCGGGCGAGGTGTACGCGCGGCCGGCCAACATGTTCGTCGCCGGCTTCCTGGGCTCGCCCAGCATGAACTTCATCGAGGGCGAGACGTCGGCGGGCGGCGCAGCCGTCCTCGGAGTGCGGCCGGAGCACCTGGCGCTGCATCCGGCGGACGGTGCGCGGTCCGAGGGGGAGATCGCGCTCGTCGAGGCGATGGGCGCGCACGAGGTGGTCTGGCTGGACATGCACGGCCACCGCCTGGCCGCCATCGCCCCGGCCACGGGCGCGCACCGGATCGGCGACCGCGTGGGCGTGCAGATAGCCCTCGATCGCGCAAGCGTGTTCGACCCCGTGTCGCAGGAACGCATCGAACTGCACGCCGGCGCGTTCCATCATCATCCCCGCTGATATCGTCACCCATCATGGCAACGATCAAGGACGTCGCGAAGCTGGCCGGCGTGGGCGTGGGCACCGCCTCGCGCGTGATCAGCGGCAAGGGCTCGTTCTCCGAGACCGCGGCGGCGCGGGTCGAGGCGGCGGCGCGCCAGCTCGGGTTCCGCCCGAGCGCGATCGCGCGGGCGCTGTCGCTGCAGCGCACCGGCACCATCGGCGTGTTCGTGCCCGACTTCAAGGGCCCGTTCTACGGCCCGCTGCTGGACGCGATCGACGCCGAGCTGCGCCTGCACGATCGCCACATGGTCGCCGCCAACGGCTGCGGCGACGAGGACACCCGCCAGCAGTCGCTCGACGGCGTGCGCTTCCTGATCGAGCGCGAGTGCGACGGCATCGTCATGTGCAGCAACGCGCTGCGCGACGCCGACTTCGCCGCGCTGCACGCGGATTTCGCGAACATCGCCATCGTCAACCGCGACGTCAAGGGCATGAAGGCGCACTGCTTCACCGTCGACCACCGCGCCGCCGGCCGCGCCGCCGCCGACGCGCTGCTGGCGCACGGCCACCGCCGCATCGCCGTGATCACCGGCCCCGCCGTCGCCGGCGACAACAAGCAGCGCCTGCAGGGCCTGTTCGAGCGCCTGGCCGAGGCCGGCGTCGCGATGGCGTCGGTGCCGGTCGAGGAAGGCGACTTCAGCGCCCCGTCCGGCTGGGCCGCCTGCGAGCGCCTGGTGGCGCGCAAGCCGCGGATCAGCGCGCTGTTCTGCGCCAACGACCAGATGGCCATGGGCGCGATCAGCTACCTCGGCCACCACGGCATCCGCGTGCCGCAGCAGTGGTCGGTGATGGGCTACGACGACTCCGACGTCGCCGCCTTCCTCTCGCCGCGCCTGACCAGCGTGCGCATCCCGATCGCCGAGATGGCGCTCAACGCCTGCCGCATGCTCATGAACACGCGCTTCGGCACCGACCTGCCGGTGTCGCGCAAGTTCGTGCCGACGGTGGTGATGCGCGACTCGCTCGCCAGGGCGGGCTGAGGCGCGCGGCCGCTGCCGTTCCAGCGCGGTCGGCGCACGCCTCAGCGCCGCTGCACCGTCTTGTAGATCCCGCACCCCAGCACGAGGTCGTCGCCCACCGGCACGACGAACGATGTCTTGGGGGCGACCTGGCCTGTGGCCGGATTGAGGAAGTCGTAGTCGACCCAGCCGCCGCCGTGAGCGGCCGCGGCCCAGACGTCGCGCGTCAGCTGCGCGACGTCGGTGCCCAGGATCTGCGCGCCCGTCTTGCCCACGTTGTGCGGCTTGCCGGCGAACGCGTGGTAGACGAGCCCGCGATCCCACGCGAAGACGTACATGTCGCGGTCGGCGAAGCCGTTGGCCGCCTCGGTGATCTCGGCCAGGCAGGCGGGGCCGCGGCGCCGGTACAGCGCGACGGCCTTGGTGACGAGCGCATGGGCCTCGTCGGCCGTGCCCTGGCGCAACCGGAAGGTGCCGACCGCGCGTGCCAGCCTTTGCGCGCGCTCGCCCAGGCCGGCGGACGCCGACGAGGTCTGCTCGACCATCGTCGCGTTCTCCTGGGTGATGCCGTCCAGGTCGTGCAGCGCCTCCGACATCTGGCCCAGGCTGTTGCTCTGCTGCTCCGCCGCCGAGGTGATGGCGCGCACGCTGCCCGCCACCTCGCCGATGCCCGAGACGACGCTGGCGAGCAGCTCTCCCACCTCGTCGATGCGCGACGCGCCCGTGGCCACCTGCTCGCTGGAGGCGTCGATCAGCGACTTGATCTCGCGCGCCGCGTCGCCGCTGCGCAGCGCCAGCGTGCGCACCTCGGCGGCCACGACGGCGAAGCCGCGGCCGTTCTCGCCGGCGCGCGCGGCCTCGACCGCGGCGTTGAGCGCGAGGATGTTGGTCTGGAACGCGATGCCGTCGATCACGCCAATGATGTCGTGCACGCGCTGCGAGCTCGCGCGGATCGATTGCATGGTCTGGACGGCCTCGCGCATGCGGCTGCCGCCCGATTCGGCCGTCTCGTGCACGCGGCTGGCGAGCTCTTCGACGGCGCGGGCGTCGAGCGCGTTCCGCTTCACGGAGCCGCTCAGTTCCTGCACGCTGGCGGACGTCTGTTCCAGGCTCGCGGCCTGGCGCTCGGTGCGCTGCGCGAGCTCGGCGGTACCGGCTGCAAGCGTGCGGCTGGCCTGCGACACGAACGTCGCCTCGGTGCGGATGTCGGCCACCAGGGCGGACAGGTTGGCATTCATGTCGTCCAGCGACGCGGCGATGGCGCCGAACTCGGCGCCGCCCACGTCGTCGATGGCGCGCGAGAGGTCGCCGTCCTTCATCGCGCGCACGCTCGTCTGCAGCGGCCGCAGCGAGCGCGCGAGCTGGCGCTGCAGCGACACGGCGAGCGCCACGGCTGCCGCGCCGAGCGCCAGGCAGACGGCCGCGACGACCGACGGCCCGTCGACCTGAAGCAGGCGCACGCCCGCGCACAGCGCCAGCGCGACGCAGACCAGCGCCAGCAGCGCGATTCGATGGCGCACCGACGCGCCGGCCTTGCTTCGTTCCATCCCCGGCTCCTTGTTTTTAGCCGCATGCGCAGCCTCGTCGCCGCCATTCTGTACAAGCGACCCAGCGGGAAAGCGCCCAACAACGGGATCAACGGGGTGCAATTCCCGCGGGCCGGCAACTCGACCGTCGCGAACCGCACTCGGGGAATGCACCCGAATCCGGGCACTGATCAGGCGGTCGCATTCCACGCGCCTGCCTAGACTCGGTTGGCGCGAATCGCTTCGCGCGGAAGGACCCTGCGCATGATCACCCCCAGCCTCAACATCAATTTGCCGTCGTCCACCGGCTCGGCGTCGGCGGCCAAGGCCGTCACGCCGCCGCCCGCCGCGGCCCCGGCCGCCGCGCCGGCATCGGCACCGAGCGCGCCGCCGACGCCCAGCGCGATCGTCACCTTGAGCCCGCAAGCGCTGGCCGCCGGCCATATGCTCTCCCCGAGCGCCTCGACCGCGGACGCACCGGCCCCGCTGCCCGCTGCGCCCCATCACGACGACTCGGTCTACGAGTCGCTGAAGCACGGCATCTCGACCGCGGTCACGGACGTCGGCGACGCCATCGCGGACGGCGCGCATGCGGTCGTCGACGGCGTCGAGACCGCCGTGTCGACCGTCAACACCGCCGCCAAGGGCCTGCTCGAACTGCCGTTCGCCGCCGTGGCGAAGGCCTGCGACGCCGCGGGCGCGCTCATCGACGAACTCTGAGCCCGCCGCGAGCCGCCGGCGCGGCCGTCTGCGCGCCGGGAGACCGGCCGCTTTCCTTTCGCCTGGCTGTCACCCCAGTGTCACATGCCCGCCCGACGATCCCCGGGTTGTCACGCGAAGAGGGATCCCCACCATGAATACCAATGTCGGCGCCATGCCCGGCGGCTTGGCCGCGCCCGGGCGTCCACGCCTGGACCACAAGCCCGGCGCCGCCACCTGGGTCGTGTTCGTCGCGCTGCTGCTCGCGGGCCTGGGCTACACGGCCTGGAGCATCGCCACCGACTACGCCGGCTCGGGCGAGCAGGCCACCGCGGTCTGGCCGTTCATCCTGCTGGGGCTGGCGCTGCTGATCGCGCTCGGCTTCGAGTTCGTCAACGGCTTCCACGACACCGCCAACGCGGTCGCCACCGTGATCTACACCAACTCGCTGCCGCCGCAGGTGGCGGTGGTGTGGTCGGGGATGTTCAACTTCCTGGGCGTGCTCGTGTCCAGCGGCGCGGTGGCCTTCGGCATCATCTCGCTGCTGCCGGTGGAACTGATCCTGCAGGTGGGCTCGTCGGCCGGCTTCGCGATGGTGTTCGCGCTGCTGATCGCGGCCATCGTGTGGAACCTGGGCACGTGGGCGCTGGGGCTGCCGGCGTCGTCGTCGCACACGCTGATCGGCTCCATCATCGGCGTGGGCGTGGCCAACGCGCTGATGCACGGCCGCGACGGCACCAGCGGCGTCGACTGGTCGCAGGCGATCAAGATCGGCTACTCGCTGCTGCTGTCGCCGCTGATCGGCTTTGTCCTGTCGGCGCTGCTGCTGCTGGTGGTGCGCGCGCTGGTCAAGAACAAGGCGCTGTACGAGGCGCCCCAGGGCAACGCGCCGCCGCCGTGGTGGATCCGCGGCCTGCTGGTGCTGACCTGCACGGGCGTGTCGTTCTCGCACGGCTCCAACGACGGCCAGAAGGGCATGGGCCTGATCATGCTGATCCTGGTGGGCACGGTGCCGATCTCGTACGCGCTCAACCGCGCGATGCCGGCCGACCAGACCACGCAGTTCGCGATCGTCGCCCACGCGACGCAGGCCTCGCTGAACGCCAACGCACCGGGCGCCGCGCCGACGGACGCGGACGCCCGCGCGACGCTGTCGCACTACGTCCGCACCAAGGTCGTCGAGCCCGCCACCCTGCCCGCGCTGGCCGCCATCGCCGGCTCGATCGGCGACCAGGTGCAGCAGCACGACACGCTGGCCAAGGTGCCCGCGGCCGCCGTCGCCAACGTGCGCAACGACATGTACCTGGCCTCGGAGACGATCCGCCTGGTCGACAAGGACGCCGGCGTCAGGCTCGACGCCGACACGCACGCCAAGCTGATGGCGTTCAAGAAGAACATCGACGGCGCGACCAAGTTCATCCCGCTGTGGGTGAAGGTGGCCGTCGCGATCGCGCTCGGCCTGGGCACGATGGTGGGCTGGAAGCGCATCGTCGTGACCGTCGGCGAGAAGATCGGCAAGTCGCACCTGACCTACGCGCAGGGCGGTTCGGCGGAGCTGGTGGCGATGTTCACGATCGGCCTGGCCGACAACTTCGGCCTGCCGGTGTCGACGACGCACGTGCTGTCGTCCGGCGTGGCGGGCACGATGGCGGCCAACAGGTCGGGCCTGCAGTGGGCCACGATCCGCAACCTCGCGATGGCCTGGGTGCTGACGCTGCCGGCGGCGGTCGTGCTGTCCGGCTCGCTGTACTGGCTGTTCGCCAAGCTGTTCTGATCCGGGAGGGACCGCCATGAACGCACTTTTCGACCAGGACGCGATGCGCCGCCGCATCGAGCGCGAGCTCGTCGACGGCTACGACGAAGAGATCGAGATGGAGATGGAGGACCGCCTCGTCGCCGATCCGCTGGACGCCAGCGGCGAGGACGGCGGCGAGCGCGTGCGCTATTTCCGCGAGCTGTTCCGGCTGCAGGGCGAGCTCGTGAAGCTGCAGGACTGGGTGGCCGGCACGCGCCAGAAGGTCGTCATCCTGTTCGAGGGCCGCGACGCGGCCGGCAAGGGCGGCGTCATCAAGCGCATCACGCAGCGCCTGAACCCGCGCGTGTGCCGCACCGTCGCCCTGCCCGCGCCCAACGACCGCGAGCGCACGCAGTGGTACTTCCAGCGCTACGCCGCGCACCTGCCGGCCGCCGGCGAGATGGTGCTGTTCGACCGCAGCTGGTACAACCGCGCCGGCGTCGAGCGCGTCATGGGCTTCTGCACCGACGACGAGTACGAGGAGTTCTTCCGCTCCGTGCCGGCCTTCGAGGGCATGCTGCAGCGCTCGGGCATCAAGCTGATCAAGTACTGGTTCTCGATCACCGACGACGAGCAGGAGCTGCGCTTCCTCAGCCGCATCCACGACCCGCTCAAGCAGTGGAAGCTGAGCCCGATGGACCTCGAGAGCCGCCGCCGCTGGGAGGAGTACACCAAGGCCAAGGAAGTGATGCTGGAGCGCACCCACAGCGCCGAATCGCCGTGGTGGGTGGTGCAGGCCGTCGACAAGAAGCTGGCGCGCCTGAACTGCATCCGCCACCTGCTGGGCCAGTTCCCGTACACGGAGATCGAGCACCCGCCCGTGCACCTGCCCGAGCGCCTGCGCCACGAGGACTACTCGCGCCAGGCCGTGCCCGAGGAGATGATGGTGCCGGACTATTACGACGAGGAATGACAAGCAACCCGCGTCGTTGGGCGGGCCGCGCGTTCCTCCGGACGCGCGGCTTTTTTCATCCCGGCGCGATCAGGCGTCCAGCCTGTGCACGCCGTCCGCGGTCACGACCGCCGCGCCGCGCAGTTCGTGCGACGCGGCGATGCCCACCACGACGACGGCTCGCGGATCCACGCCCGCGATGTCGCGCGCCTGCTCCAGCGCGTCGCAGGCGAACTGGTTGCAGACGTCCGAGCGGCGCTCGCGCGGCAGCGTGCAGCCCGCGCGGCCGTGGAACAGGCACGACGAGCGCAGGTGTTCCGGCGCGACGAGGCCGAGGTAGTGGTCGACCGCGTCGGCCCAGCGCGCGCCGGGACGTTCCGCGAGCCAGCCGCGCAGCTGGCGCGACTCGAGGAAGGCACGGCCGTCGAGGCCCAGGCGGCAGCAGCGGCCGCGGCACAGCGTGCACAGCGGCGCGTCGAGCGGCGACGCCAGGCCTTCGGCGAGCGCCGCGTCCAGTGGATGCCGCGGCGCGACGGGGTCGTCCTCCAGCGCCAGCAGGTGCGCGCGCAGTTCCGCGACGTCGGCGGCGTGCGGCGGCGCGAAGTCGCCGGGGTGGTCGCGCAGCCACAGCACGGGCGCGTCGCGGGCCTGCGGCGCGGCGGCGCGCAGCCGCTCGAGCTCGGCGGACAGCCGCGCCCGCACGCGGGCGTCGACGTCGCGGCGGCGGCAGTCCATCGCGTCGCAGGTGTCGCCGCGCACGCGCGCGAGCGCGGACAGCCGGCCGCCGCACCAGCGGCAGCCTCCGGCGCGCGTGTCGGTCGACGGCGGCGGGGTCATGCGCGCATCGTAGCCCTGCCAGTTTCCGAAAGTCATGACACGCCATGGGGCCACACGATCCGCTCCTATCATCCGCGCCAACGTCAACCCATTCCTGAAGGCACGCCATGCTGTTCGACCCGATCAAGATCCGCAACCTGCAACTTTCCAACCGCGCGGTGATGTCGCCGATGACGCGCAGCCGCGCCGTCGACGCCAACACGCCCAACGCGCTGATGGCCGAGTACTACGGCCAACGCGCGTCCGCCGGCCTGATCGTCACCGAGGGCACCTCGCCCTCGCCCAACGGCCTGGGCTACGCGCGCATCCCCGGCCTGTTCGACAAGCAGCAGGCGGCCGGCTGGAAGCTGGTCACCGACGCCGTGCACGCGCGCGGCGGCAAGATCGTCGTGCAGCTGATGCACACCGGTCGCGTGAGCCACATCGCCAACATGCCGGCCGGCGCCGAGGTGCTCGGGCCGGCGGCCGAGGCGCTCCCGGGCGAGATGTACACGGACAGCCACGGCATGCAGCCGCACACCGCGCCGCGCGCGATGACCGAGGCCGACATCGCCCACGCGGTGCAGGAATTCGCGCACTCCGCGCGCCTGGCGATCGAGGCCGGCTTCGACGGCATCGAGCTGCACGCGGCCAACGGCTACCTGATCGAGCAGTTCCTCAACCCCAACGTCAACACGCGCACCGACGGCTACGGCGGCTCCATCGCGGGCCGCAACCGCTTCGCGCTGGAGGTGGCGCGCGCCACCGCGGCGGCGATCGGCGCCGACAAGGTCGGCATCCGCCTGTCGCCCCACGGCGTGTTCAACGCCACCGGCCCGTTCCCCGACGGCGATGCGCAGTACCTGGCGCTGGTGACGGAACTCTCGACGCTGGGCCTGCTGTACCTGCATGTGCTCGACCACTCGGCGATGGGCGCACCGGCCGTGCCAGCCGCGATCAAGACGACGCTGCGCCGCGCGTTCGGCGGGCCGTTCATCGCCGCCGGCGGGTTCGACGCCGCCAGCGCCGAACAGGTGCTTGCCTCCGGTCAGGCCGACCTGGTCGCGTTCGGTCGCCCGTTCCTCGCCAACCCGGACCTGGTCGCGCGCATGCAGGCCGCCGCGCCGCTGAACGCGCTCGACATGGCCACGTTCTACACGCCGGGCGCAAAGGGCTACACCGACTACCCGGTCCTCGCGTAAGGCGCGGCCCGGCCTCAGTCGCGCCGGCGGAACGCGAGCCAGCCCGCCAGCGCGGTGAAGCCGACGACGATCGCCGCCACCCAGTGGAAGCCGTGCGGATCCTGCGCCAGCGGGATGCCGCCGACGTTCATGCCCAGCAGGCCGGCGACGAGGTTGATCGGCAGCGCGAGCACGGTCACCACGGTCAGCGTGAACACGCTCGAGTTGGTGTGCTCGCCCACCTGCGCGGCGATCTCGTCCTGCAGCAGCTTGATGCGCTCCTGCAGCGCGGCGAGGTCGCGCAGCACCAGCGAGAACTCCTCGGTGGCCTGGCGCAGCGCGTCCAGATCGGTCTCGCTCGTCCACGGCGGCGGCTGGCGCAGCAGGCGGAACAGCGCGCCGGGCTCGGGCGCCAGCAGGCGCTGCAGGCGCACGAGCACGCGGCGCAGCTTGCCCAGGTCCTCGCGCTTGTCGCCGAGGCGTCCGACCAGCAGCTTGTCCTCGACCTCGTCCACCTGCAGCGTGGCCTGGCGCACGATGCGCACCATCACGTCGCCCTGGTCGTGCAGCAGGCGGTCGAGGAACAGCAGCGACGAGCGGAACGTGATGCCCTGGCGCACCGCGCTGCGCAGGCGGTCGATCGAGCGCAGCGCGTGCACGCGCGCCGTGATCGCCATGCGCGGGCCGACGTTGGCCCACAGCGTCTCGATCTGCGACGGGTCGAACGAGAACTCGAAGGACACGTCGTTGACGACGGCCACCAGCGTGTCGCGCGCGTCCTCGATGCGCGTCGAGCGCGAGCCCTCGTGCAGCGCCTCGAAGAACTCGGGCGCGACGGCCAGGTTGCGCGCGATCCAGGGCTCGGCGGCGGCGTCGGTGAGGTTGAAGTGCAGCCAGACGAAGTCGCCCGGGCCGGCCGCGGACTCGTCGGCGAGCCAGGCGAGCGCGCCGGCCAGGTCGATCGCCACGCCCGCCGCGCCGCCCGCGAACAGGTAGCCGCAGAGCAGGCCGTTGGGGTAGGCGCCATAGGAGTCCGCGTACGCGGCCGAAGGCGCCGCGCCGGACGCCTGCACCAAGTTGTCTCCATCGCGCATTGCCGTGATCTCCCCATGACGAGCGCTGCATGGTAGCGCGCGAGCTTGCAGGACTTTTACAGGCGCATGGCAAGATCGACGCCATCGGCACGCCCGTGCCTTCCCGATCGCATCGCATGAACGTCTCCCTGCGCGCGAGCGCCGCCGTGCTCGCGGCCTCGCTCAGCCTGTCCGCCGGCGCCGCCGACGCCCCTGCCGCGGCACCGGCCGCCTCCGCACCCGCATCCGCCGTCGCCGGCAAGTGCCTGGCCCCGACGAGCGACAAGGCCGCCAACCACGCCTGCGCCGCGGGCCTGGCGCGCCAGGCCGACGCCGACCGCGCCGCCAACCGCAACGACGCGGCGCTGGCCGCGCTCGCGCGCGCCGACCAGTTCTGGCCCGAGGACCTGCGCTTCACGACGGCGCGCGCCGGCCTGGCGCTCAAGCTCGCCAACCAGCTCACGCCCGCCGGCATCGAGGCCGCGGCCAAGGCGTCGCCGGACGACGTCGGCCTGGCGATGATGCATGCCGAGCTGGCCATGGCCAGGAAGGATCACGCGACGGCGCTGGCCGGCCTCGACCGCATCATCGCCAGGCGCCCCGACGCGGCTCAGGCCTGGGAGATGCGCGCCTCGGTCGACATGGCCAAGCCGGACTTCGCGGCCGCGCGCGCCGACGTCGAGCACGCGCTGCTGCTGGCCCCGCGCTCGCCCACCGTGCTGCGCCTGCGCGGCGTGCTGCGCAACAACAGCGGCGACCACGCGGGCGCACTGGCCGACTACCAGGCAGCGCACGCGCTCGCGCCGCGCCCGGACGATCCGTTCGTGACCGGCTCGACCCAGTTCCTGCTGCGCCAGTTCGGCGACGCCGCCGCCTCGCTCGCCAGGCGCCCGCCGGCCGCGCCGGACGGCCTCTACTGGCGCCTGTGGCGCTACCTGGCGCTCGCCCGCCTGACCGGCATCGAGCGCGCCAGCGGCGCCCTCGGCCCCGGCACGCCGCCCGGCCCCGGCCTGCCCTGGCCCGCCCCGGTGATCGACTTCCTGCACGGCAACATCGACGCGGCCATGCTGTTGGCCGACGCGAAGAAGGCGCAGGACGCACGCGACCTGTCCCAGGTCTGCGAGGCCCACTTCTACATGGCCGAGGACGCCGTGCTGCGCCAGCGCCCCGGCGCCGTCGAGCTGTTCAGGCAGGCCGTCGGCGAATGCCCGGCCAACTTCCACGAGTACGAGGGCGCGGCCGCGGAACTGCGCGCGATGGGCGTGCCGCTGACCGCGCCCGGGCCGACCGTCGCGGCGGCGCAGGCGGCAACGGCCGCGGCGTCGGCGGCGTCCGCCGCTTCGGCCGCGCGCTGAAACGCTATTTCGCTGCCGGCTGGAAGCGCGCGTCGCCGAACTGCCACAGCATGAAGGACCAGCGGTCGGCCGCGAGTTCCTGGCGCTGCTTCTTGGTCGAACCGATGCCGTGGCCGCCGTCGTACTGGATGCGCAGCAGCACCGGCTTGCCCGAGGTCGACGCGGCCTGCAGGCGCGCCGCCATCTTCATCGACTCCCAGGCCGGCACGCGCGGGTCGTTGATGCCGGTCGTCAGCAGCGTCGCGGGGTACTTCACGCCGTCCGCGACGTGGTGGAACGCGTCCATCTCCAGCAGGCCGTTGAACTGCTGCCGGTCCTTGACGGTGCCGAACTCGGGGATGTTGGGCACGCCGTTGGCCGAGGTCTCGAAGCGCACGGCGTTGAGCAGGCCAACCTCGGGCACTGCCACGGCGAACAGGTCAGGGCGCTCGGTGATGGCGCGGCCGACGGTGATGCCGCCGGCGCTGCCGCCGTCGAGCGCCATCTTCGCCGAGCTCGTGTAGCCGTTCTTGACCAGCCACTCGCCGCAGGCGATCGCGTCCTTCCACGTGTTGGGCTTGGTCAGCTGCTTGCCGGCCAGGTGCCAGTTCTCGCCGTAGATGCCGCCGCCGCGCACGTGGCAGGTGGCATACACGCCGCCCTGTTCGTACCAGGCCAACTGGCGCGGCGCGTAGCCGGGCGTGTCGACGACGCCGTACGCGCCGTAGGCCTCGAGGATCAGCGGGTTGCTCCCGTCGAGCTTCATGTCCTTGCGGTGGACGATGGACAGCGGGATCTCCAGGCCGTCGTGGCTCTTGACCTTGACCTCCTCGGCGACCAGGTCCGCCGGCGCGCCGAACGGGCCGGCGACCTGCAGGCCCGTGTCGACGACCGCGCCGCCGTTGCCGGCCACGCCGTAGAACGCCTCGTCGTGCGTCCACGCGTCGATGGCGACGACGACGCCCGGCCGCGTCAGGTCGCTGTCGACGATGCTGACGGCGCCGGCGGCGGGCAGGCGCACGGGCACGGGCTGGGCGTCCTTCGCATACGGCAGGCGGTACAGCTTGCCGACGGTGGCGTCGCGCGACTGGATGTACAGGCCGTCCTTGCCGGCGGCGATGCGGTCGACCACCTCCTCGCCCGGCGCGACGACGACGTCGGCGATGGCCAGGTCGGGATGCGACACGCTGGTGCGGATCACCTTGTAGCGCGACGCGTTCAGGTGCGTCAGCAGGTACAGGTCGTCGCCGTGGATCGCGAAGCCGGTGACCTCGGCCTCGCGGCCGAACAGCTTGCGCCACTTCAGCTTGCCGTCCAGCGCCTTGCCCAGCGGCGCGGCGTAGAGGTCGATCTCGTTCTGGACGCCGTTGGACGGGATGGCGACGGCCCAGTTCGTGCCGACGACCGGCGTGACGACGGGCATCTCCTCCGGCGCGATCTTCAGGTGCGCGTCGTCGCCCGCGGTGACCACGGCGACGTCCGCGCCCCCCTTCATGCGATGGAAGAACGCGGTGGCGCGCTGGTACTTGTCGGTCTCGGGCGCGCCCGCGGGCAGCGCCCGCAGCCGCATGTAGAAGAAGCCGGAGTCGTCCGGCAGCCACGCGGCGTAGCTGTAGTGCGCGCGGTCGATCGGCGCCATCACGTCCTTGCCGGTGGCGACGTCCATCACGTGCAGCACCGCGTCCTCGGAGCCGCCCGCGGAGATCGCGTAGGCGACGTACTTGCCGTTGTTGGAGGCCTGGAAGAACTCGATCGCGTGCGGCACGCCGTCGGCCTTGGCGAGCGCGTCCGGGTCGACCAGCAGCCGCTCGGCGCCCTTGTAGCCCTGGCGCACGTACAGCTTGAGCTGGTTGTCGTCGGCGCCGCGCTTCTCGTAGAACACGCGCCCGCCGCCGGACAGCGCGACGGACTGCACGCGCTCCCTAACCGAGTCGTCGAGCTCGCGGATGCGCGCCAGCAGCGGCGCGCGGCCCGGCAGCGCGTCCAGCGCGCCGCGCGTGTAGTCGGCCTGCGCCTTCGCCCACTGCTGCACGTCGGGCGCGGACAGGTCCTCCATGTAGCGGTAGGTGTCGGTGACGCTGGTGCCGAAGTAGGTGTCGGCGACGGCGTTCACGGGCGCGGCCGGGGGGGCGGTCGGCGCGGCCTGCGCCAGGGTGCAGGCGCCGGCCAGGGCGGCGCAGATCGTGCGCAGCGCCGGAATCGAACGGGACATGGCGATACTCATGCGGCTTGTCGGAGCCGCGGAGTATGCCAACGCCCGCGCACGATCCACGTCAGCAATTACGCGTGCTGGACGCGGTTCCCCAGGGGAATTCCCCAAGGGAGAAACGCCCTGTTACCCGCTCAGCCGATGGCGGGATAGCCGCCCGTGCCATCGGGCCAGGGTGTCAATACCTCGAACCCGTCATGCGTGACGGCGACCATGTGCTCCCATTGCGCCGACAGCGAGTGGTCGCGCGTGACCACCGTCCAGCCGTCGGCCAGCTCGCGCGTTCCCGGCTTGCCGGCGTTGACCATGGGCTCGATCGTGAACACCATGCCCTCCTGGAGCCGCATCCCCTCGCCGCGGCGGCCGAAGTGGCAGACCTGCGGGTCGTCATGGTAGATCTGGCCGATGCCGTGGCCGCAGTAGTCGCGCACGATGCTGAAGCCGGCCTTCTCGGCCACCTGCTGGATCGCGTGGCCCACGTCGCCCAGCGTCGCGCCGGGGCGCACCGCGCGGATGCCGGCGCGCATCGCCTCGTAGGTGGTGTCGACCAGGCGCTTCGCGAGCACGCCGGGCGCGCCGACGTAGTACATGCGGCTGGTGTCGCCGTACCAGCCGTCCTTGATGACGGCCACGTCGATGTTGAGGCTGTCGCCGTCCTTGAGCGGCTTGTCGCCCGGGATGCCGTGGCACACCACGTGGTTGACCGAGGTGCACAGCGTCTTCGGATAGCCGTGGTAGCCGATGTTGGCCGGCGTCGCCTTCTGCACGTTCACGATGTAGTCGTGGCACAGGCGGTCGAGCTCGTCGGTGGTGACGCCCGGCTTGACGTGCGGCGCGATCATGCGCAGCACGTCGGCCGCGAGCGCGCCGGCGGCGCGCGCCATGGCGATCTCGTCGCGCGACTTGACCAGGTTGGCGCCGCGCCTCATCGCGCGGCCTTTCGAAGGCCCCGGCCGGCCGTCATCGACGCGGCAGCCGCGACCTGCGGCCTGACGAAGGCGAGCCCGCCGCCGCCGGCGCGCGCGTCGCGCAGCATCAGCTGGCAGATGTCCGTGTAGTTCAGCTCAGGATGCAGCTCGGCCAGCATGCCCACGCGCAGCCAGTGCTCGGCCTGCGCGTTGATCGAGCGGCTCAGCGCGTCGCTGGCCTCGCGCAGGTTGTCGTGCATCAGGTCGGAGATCTTGACGATGCCCATGTCGGGATACCCCATATACGTTCCATATATGGAGTGTATACCAACGGCATCAGGCGCGCAGCACCTCCAGCGGGCGCACCGTCAGGTACATCGGCACGGGCTGGCGCACGCCGCGGATGATCTTGAGCACGCAGTCGCGGTTGACGCGGCTGGCGTCCAGCGCCTGGTGCAGCGCGTCGACGCTGGGGACCGCCACGCCGTCGAGCCCGACGATCAGGTCGCCCTCGCGCACGCCCACGCGCGCGGCGGGGCTGTCGGGCTCGACGCTCATCACGCGCACGCCGGTCGACTCCGGCAGCTCGTAGGTGAGCACGACGCGCCGATGCAGTTCCTGCGTCTGCCCCGCCACGCCGAGGTAGCCGCGGCGCACGCGACCGTGCTGCAGCAGCTGCGGGATCACCCAGTGCGCGATGTCGGCCGCCACCGCGAAGCAGATCGCCTGCGCGCCGCGGATGATGGCGGTGTTGACGCCGATGACCTCGCCGTTCGAGTCCAGCAGCGGGCCGCCCGAGTTGCCGGGGTTCAGCGCCGCGTCGGTCTGGATGACGTCGGGAATGAGCCGTCCGGTGCTGGTGCGCATGCTGCGCCCGAGCGCGCTGACGATGCCCGCGGTGACCGTGTGCTCGAAGCCCAGCGGATTGCCGATGGCGATCGCGATCTGGCCGCGCTTCAGGCCGGCGGAGCGGCCCAGCGGCGCGTGTCCCAGCGCGCCGCGCGAGAGGCCGTCGATGCTGAGGACGGCGAGGTCGGTGTCGGGGTCGTCGCCGACCCAGCGCGCGTCGAACTCGCGGCCGTCGGCCAGCGAGACCTGGTGGCGCAGCTCCGGCCGCGCGCCCGCCGGCGGCTTGCCCGCGCGCACCACGTGCGAGTTCGTCAGCACGTAGCCGTCGGGCGTGAACAGGAAGCCGGAGCCGCCGCCGAGACTGGCGTCCGAGCCGCCCGCGCCGAGCAGGCGCACCGCGGCCACGCTGGGCGAGACCCGCTCCACCACCTCGCTGACGGTGCGCGAGTAGGCGTCCTGCAGGAAGGCATCGTTGGCACCCATGGGAATCTCCTTCGAGCTCGCAAATGGGTGGCAGCGGCCGGAAATTCAAGCCCCTGCCGAACGGGGGCGACCTGACCGCGGCACGGAAAGCGCTCGCGCGCACCAGGGCCGATCCCGCGCCCGCGACACCTGCGAATGCCCCCCCCGCCGGGAGATCAGTCCGCGGCAGGCTCGTCCCGATGCCGCTCGAAATGCAGCCGGTCGAACCATCGCCCACCCAGCTCGAAGCTGCGCCGCGAACACCCGTACTGGCGGAAGCCGTTGCGTTCGAGCACGCGCACCGAACCCGCGTTCTCGGGCCGCGCGGTCGCCTCGATGCGGCGCAGGCCGTGCGGGCCGAAGGCCTGTTCGAGGCACAGCGCCACGGCGCGCGAGGCGATGCCGCGGCCGCCATCGTGCTCGCCGATGCGGTAGCCGAGGTCGGCGCAGTGGAAGTGTTCGCGCCGCACGGCGGTGAGGTTCACGCGGCCGACGATGCGATCGGCTTCGACGACCAGGTACTGGAAGGCCTGGCCGGCGGCCCGCGCGGCCTCGGCAGCGGCGATCGCGGCCGCCACGCCGGCGGCGCTGTAGAACGCCGGGTCGCGCGCGCTGACCCAGCGCTCGAAGTACGCGCGATGCTCGAGCTCGAAGCGCAACAACGCGGCGGCGTCGCCGGCCGCCACGGGGCGGATGCGGAGGTCGCTCAAGCGCTCAGCTTCCGAAGTGGCCCGCCCCGGCGTGCTCGACGAGCTGGTCCAGCGCCTTGCCCCAGCCGTCGTGGAAGCCCATCTGCTCATGCGCCTGGCGCGCGGCCACGTCGCCGTGGCGCGCGATCGCGGTGTACTTCGTGCCGCGCTCGCTGTCCTCCAGCGCGATGATGGCCGACATCATGAACGGCACCGCCGCGAACAGCTCCTTGGCCTGCGGCCGGAAGCCCGGGCCCAGCACGCCGGTCCACACCAGCAGCTCCTGGTCGACGACCTGCAGGATGCAGCCGGTGTTCGTGAAGCCCGGCCCCTCGGGGCCCTGCATCGTCGTCTGGAAGATGCCGCCGGGCTGGAGGTCGACCTTGGCGTTCGTCGTCTTCCAGGGCAGCGGGCAGAACCACTTGACCATGTGCTCGGGCTGCGTCCAGGCGCGCCAGACGAGGTGGCGCGGGACCTCGACGACGCGTTCCAGCACGAGGTCGAGTTCGGGGTCGGTGTTCAGGAGGGAACGGGGCATCGTCGGCTCCGGGTCGGTCGCGTTGGACAAGCGGCCAGTCTAACCACGGTGACCCGACGCGGACGCTACAGCAAGGTGACGCCCGGCAAGGTCGCGAGCGACATCTCGCGCATCAGGCGCACGAACTCGGCCACGTACGGCCGCTCGCGCAGCGGCGCCGGCACGGCCGCGTAGAGCCGGCCGGTGAGGCCGTGCGCGCCGATGCGCTGGCTGGCGACGTAGCCGCGGTCCAGGTAGCTCTTGACGGCCCACAGCGGCAACGCGGCCAGGCCGCGGCCGCTGGCCACCAGCTGCAGCATCGCCACCGTCAGCTCCGTCGTGCGGCGCGCGGGCGCCACGCCCGCGGGCGCGAGGACGCGGCGCACGAGATCCAGCATCTCGTCGGGCACCGGGTAGGTGATCAGCGTCTGGTTGGCGAAGTGGCGCGCCGTCAGGTGCGGGCGCGACAGCAGCGCGTGATCGTTCGGCAGGATCGCGACGATCTCGAAGCCGAACAGCGGCAGGAAGGCGACGTTGGATTCCTCCGATTCGGCCGACTCCGACACGATCGCCACCTCCGCCTTGCCCTGGTGCAGCAGGCCCACCGGGTCGGCGTGGAAGCCGGAGACGATGTCGAGGTCGACCTCGGGCCAGCGCGTGCGCAGCGCGTCCATCGCCGGCATCAGCCAGTCGAAGCAGGTGTGGCATTCGACGGCGATGCGCAGCGAGCCGGCCGCGCCCTCGACCAGCCGCGCGACGTCGCGCTCGCCGTCGTCCACGTGCTGCAGCACGACGTCGGCCAGCCGCAGCAGGCGCTGGCCCGCGGCGGTGAACTGCACGGGGCTGGACTTGCGCTCGAACAGCTCGGTGCCGTAGTGCGACTCCAGGCCCTTGAGCTGGTGCGACAGCGCGGACTGCGTGACGTTGAGCACCTGCGCGGCGCGCGACAGGTTGCCCGTCTCGCGCAGCGCGCGCAGCGTCTTCAGGTGGCGGAGTTCGAGCGGCGACTGCGGCATGTTGAGCTAGATTCATGGTGAATCCGAAAACGTTTCGTTTGAATCATAGCGTCGATTCGGCCACCATGTGAAAGATTCATTCAAACCTTCCTTCATCATGATCCGCACTCATGTCCTCGGCTTCCCGCGCATCGGCGCCCAACGCGAGCTGAAGTTCGCGCTCGAGCGCCACTGGCGCGGCGAGATCGACGCCGCCGCGCTCGAGGCCGTCGGCGCCGGGCTGCGCGAGCGCCACTGGGCACTGCAGCGCGACACCGGGCTGGACGTCGTCACCGTCGGCGACTTCGCGTTCTACGACCAGGTCGCCAACCACATCCAGCTGTTCGGCTGCGAGCCGGCGCGCTTCGGCTTCACCGGCGCGGAAAGCGAGCTCGCGCGCTACTTCACGCTGGCCCGCGGCGTGGCGGCGGAGCACGTCCACGACGCCACCTGCGGCTGCGGCCAGGCCGACGGCGGCGGCAAGGCGGCGCTGGAGATGACCAAGTGGTTCGACACCAACTACCACTACCTCGTCCCCGAGTTCGACGCGTCGACCACCTTCGCGCTGTCGCCCGTGCGCCTGCTGGGCGAGGTGGCGCAGGCGCGCGCGCTGGGGCACGCCGTCAAGGTGGCGCTGCTGGGGCCGCTGACCTTCCTGTGGCTGGGCAAGGGCAAGCAGGACGGCTTCGACCGCCTGGACCTGCTGGAATCGCTGCTGCCCGCCTACGTCGCGCTGCTGCGTCAGCTGCGCGAGGCCGGCGTCGAGTGGGTGCAGCTGGACGAGCCCATCCTCGGCGTCGACCTGCCCGGCGCCTGGGCGCTGGCCTTCGACCGCGCGTACCACGCGCTGAACGCGGCGCAGGCGAAGATCATGGTCGCGACCTACTTCTCGCCGCTGGAGGATCACCTGAGCCTGGCCGCGAAGCTGCCGGTCGCGGGCCTGCACGTCGACGCGGTGCGCGCCGGCCACGAGCTGCAGGCGGTGCTGGACTGGGTGCCGGCGCATCGCGAGCTGTCGATCGGCGTCGTCGACGGCCGCAACATCTGGCGCACCGACCTCGACAAGGCGATGGCCCAGCTGCGCAACGCCGTCGACAAGCACCCCGGACCGCTGTGGATCGCGCCCTCGTGCTCGCTGCTGCACGTGCCGATGACGCTGGCCCAGGACGCGTCGCTGGACGCCGAGCTGCGCAGCTGGCTGGCCGGCGCGCACGAGAAGCTCGCCGAGCTGCGCACGCTCAAGCGGGCGCTGAGCCAGGGCGAGGCCGTCGTCCGCGGCGAGATGTTCGCCGCGCGCGCGGCCGCGCACGCGCGTGACGCGAGCCCGCGCGTGCGCGACCCGCGCGTCGCCGCGCGCCTGGCCGCGCTGCCCGCCGACGCCGACCGCCGCGCCTCGCCCTTCGCCGCGCGCCAGGCGCTGCAGCGCGAGCGCCTGCGGCTGCCGCCCTTCCCCACCACGACGATCGGCTCGTTCCCGCAGACGCCCGAGATCCGCGCCGCCCGCGCCGCCTTCCGGCGCGGCGAGCTGGCGGCCTCGGACTATCGCGCCGCGATGCAGCGCGAGATCGCGCTCGCCGTCGCGAAGCAGGAAGCGCTGGACATCGACGTGCTGGTGCACGGCGAGGCCGAGCGCAACGACATGGTGGAGTACTTCGGCGAGCAGCTCGCCGGCTTCGCGTTCACCGCCAACGGCTGGGTGCAGTCCTACGGCTCGCGCTGCGTCAAGCCGCCGGTGCTGTTCGGCGACGTGTCGCGCCGCCAGCCGATGACGGTCGAGTGGACGACCTACGCGCAGTCGCTCACCACGCGACCGATGAAGGGCATGCTCACCGGCCCCATCACGATTTTGCAATGGTCGTTCGTGCGCGACGACCAGCCGCGCGCGACGACCGCGCTGCAGATCGCGCTGGCGATCCGCGACGAGGCGGTCGACCTCGAGGCCGCCGGGATCGGCATCGTGCAGATCGACGAGCCGGCGATCCGCGAGGGCCTGCCGCTGCGCCGCGCGCAGTGGCCCGCCTACCTGCGCTGGGCCGCGCAGGCGTTCCGCACGAGCGCGAGCGGCGTGCGCGACGCCACGCAGATCCACACGCACATGTGCTACGCGGAGTTCAACGACATCCTGCCCGCCATCGCCGCGCTGGACGCCGACGTCATCACCATCGAGACCAGCCGCTCGGGCATGGAGCTGCTGCGCGGCTTCGGCGAGTTCAGGTACCCGAACGAGATCGGCCCCGGCGTCTACGACATCCACTCGCCCAACGTGCCCGCCGCCGAGGCGATGGCGCAGCTGCTGCGCAAGGCCGCCACCGTGGTGCCGCCCGCCAACCTGTGGGTCAACCCGGACTGCGGCCTGAAGACGCGGCGCTGGCCCGAGACCGAGGCCGCGCTGCGCAACATGGTGGACGCGGCCAAGGCGCTGCGCGCCGAACTGGCCTGAGCGCCGCGCCGATCAGGTGTAGCGCTTCTCCAACGCGTCCCATTCGGGCTTGCCGACCAGGCGCTGGCGCTCCTTGAACGGCGCGACCAGCGCCGGATCCTCGTCGACGCGCCTGGTGTCGCGCAGCACGGTCAGCGCGCGCTGCATGCCGGCCAGCGCGCCCTGCAGCGCGGCGTTGGCGTACAGCACGATGCCGTAGCCCAGCTGGCCGAGCTCCTCGGCGCCGAAGATGGGCGTCTTGCCGCCGATGACCATGTTCATCAGCTGCGGCGGGCCCAGGCGCCTGGGCAGCGCGCGGATCTCGTCGGCCGTGGTGACGGCCTCGACGAACAGGATGTCGGCGCCGGCCTCGGCGAAGCGCTGCGCGCGCTCGACGGCGGCCTCGAAGCCGTGCGTGGCCGCGGCGTCGGTGCGCGCCATGATCAGGAAGTCGGGGTCGGTGCGGGCGTCGACGGCCGCCTTGATCTTGCTGACGGCCTCGTCGGCGGAGATCACTTCCTTGCCGGAGAAATGGCCGCAGCGCTTGGGCGCGACCTGGTCTTCCAGCTGGATGCAGTCGGCGCCGGCACGCTCGAGCACGCGCACCGAGTGGTAGGTGTTGAGCGCGTTGCCGAAGCCGGTGTCCATGTCCACCAGCAGCGGCAGGCCGACCGCGTCGCGGATGCGGCTGGTGGCCTCGGCGATCTCGGCCAGGCCCATGAAGCCTTGATCCGGCAAGCCCAGGTTCATGTTGGTGACGCCGGCGCCGGTGACGTAGATCGCCTCGAAGCCGAGGTCCTCGATCACGCGCGCCGACAGCGCGTTGAACGCGCCCGGCACGATCGCGCCGCGGCGGGCGTTGACGAGGGTCTTGAGGGTCTTGCGAGTGGACATCGATTCAATCCTGGATTTCAGAAACTGTCGCCCGGAACCCGGACATGGCCTTCCATGAGGATGCGCGCACTGCGGCTCATCAAGGCCTTGGCGACGCGCCATTCGCCATAGACCTGCGTGGCCTCGGCGCCGACGCGCAGCGTGCCCGACGGATGGCCGAAGCGCACCGCGGTGCGTGCCTCGCCGCCGCCGGCCGCGAGGTTGACCAGCGTGCCGGGAATCGCCGCCGCGGTGCCGATGGCGACGGCGGCCGTGCCCATCATCGCGTGGTGCAGCTTGCCCATGGACATCGCGCGCACCAGCAGGTCGACGTCCTTGGCCGCGACGCGCTTGCCGCTGGAAGCGACGTAGTCGGTCGGCTTCGCGACGAACGCGATCTTGGGCGTGTGCTGGCGCGTGCGCGCCTCCACCAGCTGCTGGATCAGGCCCATGCGCAGCGCGCCGTGCGCGCGCAGCGTCTCGAACATCGCCAGCGCCTTGGGGTCGCCGTTGATCGCGTCCTGCAGCTCGGTGCCGGTGTAGCCGATGGACTCGGCGTTGACGAAGATCGTCGGGATGCCGGCGTTGATCAGCGTGGCCTGCAGCTTGCCGATGCCGGGCACGTCGAGCTCGTCGACGACGTTGCCGGTGGGGAACATCGAGCCGCCGCCCTCGCCTTCGTCGGCCGCGGGATCCATGAACTCCAGCGCGACTTCCGCCGCCGGGAACGTGACGCCGTCCAGCTCGAAATCACCCGTCTCCCGCACCTGGCCGCCGGCGATGGGCACGTGCGCGACGATGGTCTTGCCGATGTTGGCCTGCCAGATGCGCACGACGACCATGCCGTCGTGCGGGATGCGCGCCGCGTCGACGAGGCCGCTCGCGATCGCGAACGGGCCGACGGCCGCCGACAGGTTGCCGCAGTTGCCGCTCCAGTCGACGAAGGCCTGGTCGATGGCGACCTGGCCGAACAGGTAGTCGACGTCGTGGTCGGCATGCTTGCTGCGCGACACGATCACCGTCTTGCTCGTGCTGGACGTCGCGCCGCCCATGCCGTCGATCTGCTTGCCGTAGGGATCGGGGCTGCCGATCACGCGCATCAGCAGCTTGTCGCGCGCCGGGCCGGGCTGTTGCGCGGACAGCGGCAGGTCTTCCAGGCGGAAGAACACGCCCTTGCTGGTGCCGCCACGCATGTAGGTGGCGGGGATCTTGATTTGCGGAACGTGGGACATGATGTTCAGGCGGCCTCGGCGGCCGAGGCCAGGAAGTCCTGCGCGAAGCGCTGCAGCACGCCGCCGGCCTCGTAGATCGAGACCTCCTCGGCGGTGTCGAGGCGGCAGGTGACCGGCACCTCCACGCGCTCGCCGTTCCTGCGATGGATCACCAGCGTGAGATCGGCGCGCGGCTTGCGCTCGCCGACGACGTCGAACACTTCCGTGCCGTCGATGACTAGCGTGAGGCGATTGACGCCGGCCTTGAACTCCAGCGGGAGCACGCCCATGCCGACGAGGTTGGTGCGGTGGATGCGCTCGAAGCCCTCGGCGACGATGGCCTCGACGCCCGCCAGCCGCACGCCCTTGGCCGCCCAGTCGCGCGACGAGCCCTGGCCGTAGTCGGCGCCGGCCACGATGATCAGCGGCTGCTTGCGCTCCATGTAGGTCTCGATGCCCTCCCACATGCGCACGACCTTGCCATCGGGCTCGACGCGGGTCAGCGACCCCTTCTTCACCTTGCCGTCGACGACCGCCATCTCGTTGACGAGCTGCGGGTTGGCGAAGGTAGCGCGCTGCGCCGTCAGGTGGTCGCCGCGGTGCGTGGCGTAGGAGTTGAAGTCCTCCTCGGGCAAGCCCATCTTGGCCAGGTACTCGCCGGCCGCGCTGTCCGGCAGGATCGCGTTGGACGGCGACAGGTGGTCGGTGGTGATGTTGTCCGGCAGCACCGCCAGCGGACGCAGGCCGCGCAGCGTGCGCTCGCCGGCCAGCGCGCCTTCCCAGTACGGCGGGCGGCGGATGTAGGTGCTCTGCGGGCGCCACGCGTACAGCGGGGCGATCTTCTCGCCGCTGTCCTGCTGCAGCTTGAACATCGGGTCGTAGACCTTGCGGAAATGCTCGGGCTTGACGCTGCTGGCCACGATCGCGTCGATCTCGGCGTCGCTCGGCCAGATGTCCTTCAGGTACACCGGCTTGCCGTTCGCGTCGGTGCCCAGCGCGTCCTTCTCGATGTCGAAGCGGATCGTGCCGGCGATGGCGTAGGCGATGACCAGCGGCGGCGATGCGAGGAAGGCCTGTTTGGCGTACGGATGGATGCGGCCGTCGAAGTTGCGGTTGCCGGAGAGCACGGCGGTCGCGTAGAGATCCCTGTCGATGATTTCCCGCTGGATCTTCGGGTCGAGCGCGCCCGACATGCCGTTGCAGGTCGTGCACGCGAAGGCGACGATGCCGAAGCCCAGCTTCTCCAGCTCGGGCAGCAGCTTCGCTTCCTCGAGATAGAGCTGCACGGCCTTCGAGCCCGGCGCCAGCGACGACTTCACCCACGGCTTGCGCACCAGCCCGCGCGCGTTCGCGTTGCGCGCGAGCAGGCCCGCGGCGATCACGTTGCGCGGGTTGCTGGTGTTGGTGCAGCTGGTGATGGCCGCGATGATGACGGCGCCGTCGGGCATCTGGCCCGGCGTCTCCGTCCACTGGCCGGCGATGCCGCGCGCGGCGAGGTCGCTGGTCGGCAGACGCTTGTGCGGGTTGGACGGGCCGGCCATGTTGCGCACGACGCCGGACAGGTCGAAGCGCAGCGTGCGCTCGTACTCCGCCGTCTTCAGCGCGTCGGCCCACAGGCCCGCCTGCTTCGCGTAGGTCTCGACCAGCTTCACCTGCTCGGCGTCGCGGCCGGTGAGCGTCAAGTAGGCGATGGTCTGCTCGTCGATGAAAAACATCGCGGCCGTGGCGCCGAACTCCGGCGTCATGTTGGAGATGGTGGCGCGGTCGCCCAGCGTCAGCGCGGACGCGCCCGCGCCGAAGAACTCGATGTAGGCGCCGACCACCTTCTCCTTGCGCAGGAACTCGGTGATCGCCAGCACGATGTCGGTGGCCGTGATGCCCGGCTGCGGCTTGCCGGCGAGCTCGACGCCGACGATGTCCGGCAGCCGCATCCACGACGCGCGCCCCAGCATCACGTTCTCTGCCTCGAGGCCGCCGACGCCGATCGCGATCACGCCCAGCGCGTCGACGTGCGGCGTGTGCGAGTCGGTACCCACCAGCGTATCCGGGAACGCGACGCCGTCCTTGGCGTGCACCACCGGCGACATCCGCTCCAGGTTGATCTGGTGCATGATCCCGTTGCCCGGCGGGATGACCTCGACGTTGCGGAACGCCTTCTTCGTCCACTCGATGAAGTGGAAGCGGTCCTCGTTGCGGCGGTCTTCAACCGCGCGGTTCTTCGCGAACGCGTCCGGGTCGAAGCCGGCGAACTCCACCGCCAGCGAGTGGTCGACGATCAGCTGCGTCTGCACCACCGGGTTCACCTTCGCCGGATCGCCGCCCATGTCGGCGATGGCGTCGCGCAGGCCGGCCAGGTCGACGAGCGCGGTCTGGCCCAGGATGTCGTGGCAGACCACGCGCGCCGGGAACCACGGGAAGTCGCGGTCGCGGCGGCGCTCGACGAGCTGGCGCAGCGATTCCGTGAGCAGGGCCGGGTCGCACCGGCGCACCAGGTTCTCGGCGTGCACGCGCGAGGTGTAGGGCAGCTTGTCCCACGCGCCGGGCCGGATCGCGTCGACGGCGGCGCGCGCGTCGAAGTAGTCGAGCGTCGTGCCCGGGAGGTTCTTGCGGAAGGCGGAGTTCATGGCGGGCTTCGCCGGGCGCGCCGGCGACCTCGGTTGTCTTACTTGCGGTCCTTGAGCGCGACGAACGGCTGGTCCTCCGGACCGGTGTAGTTCGCGCTCGGGCGGATGATCTTGTTGTCGATGCGCTGCTCGATGGCGTGCGCCGCCCAGCCGCTGGTGCGCGAGATCACGAACAGCGGCGTGAACATCGCGGTGGGCACGCCCATCATGTGGTAGCTGACGGCGCTGAACCAGTCGAGGTTGGGGAACATCTTCTTGGCGTCCCACATCACCGACTCCAGGCGCTCGGCGATGTCGAACATCTTGGTCGAGCCGGCCGTCTGCGACAGCTTCTTCGCGACGCCCTTGATGACGACGTTGCGCGGATCGCTGACCGTGTAGACCGGATGGCCGAAGCCGATCACGACCTCCTTGGCCTCGACGCGGCGGCGGATGTCGGCCTCGGCCTCGTCCGGGTTGTCGTAGCGCTTCTGGATCTCGAACGCGACCTCGTTGGCGCCGCCGTGCTTGGGGCCGCGCAGCGCGCCGATGCCGGCGGTGATGGCCGAGTACATGTCGCTGCCCGTGCCGGCGACGACGCGGCAGGCGAAGGTGGACGCGTTGAACTCGTGCTCCGCGTACAGGTTGAGCGAGGTGTGCATCGCGCGCTCCCACTCGGCGCTCGGCTTGACGCCGTGCAGCAGGTGCAGGAAGTGCGCGCCGATGGAGTCGTCGTCCGTCTCGACCTCGATGCGGCGGCCGTTCTGCGCGAAGTGGAACCAGTACAGCAGCATCGAGCCCAGCGAGGCCATCAGGCGGTCGGCGATGTCGCGCGCGCCGGGCGTGTTGTGGTCGTCCTTCTCGGGCAGCGCGCAGCCCAACACCGACACGCCGGTGCGCATCACGTCCATCGGATGCGTGCCGGCGGGCAGTTGCTCGAGCGCGGCCTTGACCGCGGCGGGCAGGCCACGCAGCGACTTCAGCTTGGCCTTGTAGGCGCGCAGCTCGGCCGCGGTGGGCAGCTTGCCGTGCACCAGCAGGTGGGCGACCTCCTCGAACTCGGTCTGCTCGGCCAGCTCCAGGATGTCGTAGCCGCGGTAGTGCAGGTCGTTGCCGCTGCGGCCGACGGTGCACAGCGCCGTGTTGCCGGCGGCGACGCCGGACAGGGCGACGGACTTCTTGGGCTTGAAGGTCGGGGCGGTCGTGGTCTCGGACATGGGCTCTCTCTCTTGAGGTCGTTGTGGCGCCGTCGTCTCCATCGGCGGCCGGGCGATTGATCAGGCGCGCGGCGCTGCCAAGCCTCCACGCGCGAGTGTGCGCCTTCCATGATATTTGCAATCTTCGCAGTCGGGTATTGCTTTTCATCCACCAGAGGAAAAGCGAAGATTTGCGAACAACACCGCCAATTTTGCGATGTTTGCGAAGTCTGCAACCCTGGAATCGCCATGAGCAAGACCTTCCTCGGCGTGAAGCTCAAGACCCTGCGCGAGCAGCGCGGCCTGACCCAGGCCGCCCTCGCCCAGCTGCTGGCGCTGTCACCCAGCTACCTCAACCAGCTGGAGAACAACCAGCGCCCGCTCAGCGTGGCCGTGCAGCTGCGGCTGCAGTCCGCGCTGGGCGTCGACCTGCAGCTGTTCTCCGACGACGACGAGGCGCGCCTGACCGCGCAGCTGCAGGACGTCGTCGCGCAGAACCCCGACGGCGGCGGCGTCTCGCAGGCCGAGCTGCGCGCGATGGCGCAGCAGATGCCGGCGCTCGCGCAGGTGCTGATCCGGCTGCACCACCGCGGCCGCGACACCGAGGAGCGCCTGGCCGCGCTCGCCGCCAGCCTGGGCGAGCGCGCCGGCGAACTCGCGCAGGCCACGCGGCAGCCGCACGAGGAGGTGCGCCACTTCTTCTACGAGCGGCAGAACCACATCGCCGAGCTCGACGAGCTGGCCGAGCGGCTCGTCGACGACGTGATGGCCGCCACGCCGCGCGCCCAGCCCGTGCCCGGCGCCGGCGACGCGCACGCGATCGCCGCGCACCTGGAGGCCTACCTGCTCGAGCAGCACGGCGTCGCCACCACCGAGTTCGAGGCCGACGCCGGCCTGCTGCGCCGCTTCGACGCGGCGCGCCGCCAGGTCTTCGTCAACGCCGCCGCCGAGCCCGCGCAGCGCGCGTTCCAGCTCGCGACGCAGCTCGCGTATCTCGAAGCCGGCGCAACCATCGATCGACTGGTCGCGCAAGGCAGCTTCAGCGGCCCCGAGCCGCGCGCCCTGGCCCGCATCGGCCTGGCGAGCTACTTCGCCGGCGCGCTGGTGCTGCCGTACCGCCGCTTCCTGGCCGCCGCGGAAGGCCTGCGCTACGACATCGACCTGCTCGCGCAGCGCTTCGGCGTCAGCTTCGAGACCGTGTGCCACCGGCTGTCGACGCTGCAGCGGCCCGATGCGCCCGGCGTCCCGTTCTTCTTCGTGCGCGTCGACCGCGCGGGCAACATCTCCAAGCGCCAGTCGGCCACCGACTTCCACTTCTCCCACACCGGCGGCACCTGCCCGCTGTGGAACGTCTACGAGGCCTTCGCGCAGCCGCACAAGGTGCTGACGCAGCTCGCGCGCATGCCCGACGGCCGCACCTACCTGTGGATCGCGCGCGCCATCGTGCGCCCCACCGGCGGCTACGGCTCGCCCGAGCGCAGCTTCGCGATCGGGCTCGGCTGCGACGTGCGCCACGCGGCGCGCCTGGTCTACGCGAAGGGACTCGCGCTGTCCGACCCGGACGCCGCCACGCCCATCGGCGCCGGCTGCAAGGTCTGCGACCGCCAGGGCTGCCCGCAGCGCGCGTTCCCGGCGCTCGGCAAGCGGCTGCGCATCGACGAGAACGAGCGGCCGCGCGAGCCGTACGCGGCGAACTGACGCCGCGCGCTTGGCATACTCCGGGTCGACACCATCAAGGAGCCGCCCCGTGGCCCAAGCCTTCAACGCCGGCGCCATCGTCTACGCCAAGGACATCCACCGCCTCGCGCGCTTCTACGCCGCGGTCGCCGACCTCGAGGTCATGCACGAGGTCGACGACCACATCGTGCTGGAGTCCGAGACCGTGGAGCTGGTCATCGTCGCCATCCCTGCCGCGACGGCCGCGCGCATCGTCATCACGACGCCGCCGCAGCGGCGCGAGAACACCGCGTTCAAGCTCGTCTTCGCCGTGCCCAGCCTCGCGCAGGCGCGCGAGACCGCGCAGGCCAATGGCGGCGAGCTGAACCCGCCCGGCAAGGAGTGGGTGTTCCAGGGCTTGCGCGTGTGCGACGGCTGCGACCCGGAGGGCAACATGATCCAGCTGCGCGAGCTGCCGGCGGACGCCGGGCTCGGGGACGTCGAGGACTGAATCCCACGCTCACGCCGCCGCGTAGAGGCGTCGCGCGCACCAGCGCGCATGCGCGTCACGCCTGCCCGCGCCCGCGTGCGCCAGGCTCAGCCGCCGGCCTTCTTGACGTTCCTGAACCCGAGCGTCGGCAGCAGCACCATCACGCGATCGCGATGATCGCCCTGCAGCTCGACGACGCCGTCCTTGGCCGTACCGCCGACGCCGCACGCCGCCTTCAGCTTCTTGCCGATGGCCGTCAGCTCGGGATCGGCCAGCCCCAGCCCGCGCACCACGGTCACGCCCTTGCCGCCGCGGCCCTTGGTCTCGAAGAACACGCGCACGACGCCGTCGGTCGGCGGCGCCACGGACTGCCTGCACGCGCACTGGGCGATCGGCTGGCGGCAGCCGGGGCACATGCGGCCGGACTCGGTCGAGTAGACGAGGCCTCCGTTCGGGTTCGATTTCATGGGCGTATTGGAACCGATCCGGCGGACGGCGCGACCGCCGGCCCGACCGTCGGCGGATGTGAAAATCGGCGCATGACCCTTGCGCGCCCCACTCCCCGCTCGTCGCTCCGCCTCCTCGCCGCCGCGCTCGCGCTGGTCGCCGCGTCGTCCGCTCACGCCGTCGAGCCGCTGGTGCAGCACGACATCGTCCTGCTGGAAAAGGGCGAGATCATCGACCAGCGCGTCGACGGCGGCTCGGACGCGATGGCCGCGTACCTGAAGAAGCTCGGCGAGGCCGCCACCGAGACGATGCGGGCGCATCCGTCGCAGATCCCGACGGCGGGCTTCATCGTCGTGGCGGTGCGGCCGCAGGGCCGGACGCGCACCTGGTTCGACTTCAAGCCCGCGCTGGCCGATGCCACCATGGCCGCGCTGACGCACGCCGTCGAGGCCACGCCGCCCATCGCCGTCAAGAGCCGCGAGATCGTGTTCGCGCTGCGCGTGAGCATCTGGAGCGACAAGCCGCCCAAGGCCTACGCGCCGGCGCCGCAGGAATGGAAGGACGCGGCCCGGGGCATGAAGCCGAAGCCCGACGTCGACACGCTGGTCGACATGGTGTGGCCGCAGTGACTCGTCGACGGACGAAGCATCGACGACGGGGACGCGTTAACCTGCGCCTCCGACATCCGCAGGAGCCCACGCCGTGACCCACTCCCCGGCCAGCATCGCCGCCCGCCGCCGCGCCTTCCGCGCGCTGCACGCCGCGGGCTGCTTCGTCATCCCGAACCCGTGGGACGCGGGCAGCGCGCGCTACCTGGCGTCGCTCGGGTTCAAGGCGCTGGCGACCACCAGCTCCGGCTTCGCGTGGTCGCAGGCGCAGGTCGACGGCGCGATGTCGCGCGACGCCGTGCTGGCGCACCTGCGCGAGATGGTCGCGGCCACGGAGCTGCCGATCAACGCCGACTTCGAGAGCGGCTACGGCGCGACGCCGCGCGACGTGGCCGAGAGCGTGCGACTGGCGGTGGCCACCGGCGTCGCGGGGCTGTCGATCGAGGACGCGACCGGCGACCCGTCGCGTCCCATCCACGACCTGCCCGAGGCCCTCGCGCGCCTGCGCGAAGCGCGCGCAGCGATCGATGCATCGGGCGGCGACACGCTGCTCGTCGGCCGCGCCGAGAACTACCTGCACGGCCGCCCCGACCTCGCCGACACCATCGCGCGCCTGCGCGCCTACGCGGAGGCCGGCGCCGACTGCCTCTACGCGCCGGGCATCAAGTCGCGCGCCGACATCGCCGCCGTCGTCGCCGCCGTGGCGCCCAGACCGGTCAACCTGCTGGTGGGCGCGACGAGCGAGTTCACGCTGGCCGACATCGCCGCGCTCGGCGTGCGCCGCGTCAGCGTCGGCGGCGCGCTGGCGCGCAGCGCCTGGGGCGGCTTCATGCGCGCCGCGAAGGCGATCGCCGAGCACGGCTCGTTCGACGGCTTCGCCGGCGCGGCGAGCGGTGCCGAACTCGACGGCCTGTTCCACGACCCGGGCGCCGCGGGCTGACGTCGGCATGCCCGACTCGCCCAAGCCCGCCGCCGACCACCCCATCGTCTTCGTCAAGGGACGCGGGGCCGGATCGAATCGTCCGTCGCGCTACGCCAGGGACGAGCCGGAGGACGATCCCGACTACGACCCGTCGGCGCAGAAGACCGAGGTCACCGAGCGCCAGGCGAAGTCCATCCTGAACCGCAACCAGTCGCCCGACCTCGACTTCGACCACACCATCAACCCGTACCAGGGCTGCGAGCACGGCTGCGTCTACTGCTTCGCGCGGCCGACGCACGCGTACCTGAACCTGTCGCCGGGCCTGGATTTCGAGACCAGGCTGTTCGCCAAGGTCAACGCGGCCGAGGTGCTGCGCAAGGAACTGGGCCGCAAGGACTTCGACCCGGGCATCGTCGCGCTGGGCGCGGCCACCGACGCCTACCAGCCGATCGACCGCCGGTACGCGCTCGCGCGCCAGGTGCTCGAAGTGCTCGCGGAGTTCGACGTGGCGGTCGGCATCACGACCAAGTCGGCGCTGGTCACGCGCGACATCGACATCCTGGCGCCGATGGCCAGGAAGGGCCTGGTGCGCGTGCACATGTCGATCCCGACGCTGGACCACGAACTCTCGCGGCGACTGGATCCGCGCGCCAACTCGCCGACGCGGCGCCTCGAGGCCATCGAGGAACTCACGAGCGCGGGCGTCCCGGTCGCCGTCTACATCGCGCCCGTCATCCCGAGCCTGAACGAGCACGAGCTGGAGGCCATCCTCGAGGCCTGCGTCGCGCGCGGCGCCACGCAAGGCCTGTACACGCTGCTGCGACTGCCACGCGAGGTGCGCGACCTGTTCGCGGAATGGCTGCGGCGCTGGTACCCGGAACGCGCCGCGCAGGTGTGGCGCCTGATCCACCGGATGCACGAAGGCAAGGACTACGACCCGCGCTTCGGCAATCGCATGGTCGGCACCGGCAGCGTGGCCGAGGCGCTGGGCCGGCGCTTCGACGAAGCGGCCGCGCGGCTGGGCGTGACGTTTCCCGGCAGGACGCTGAACACCTCGCTGTTCAAGCCGCGCGGGGCGGGGCCGGAGCCGCAGGGCAGCCTGTTCTAGGCCCGCTTCCGCCCGGGCGACGACGCCGACCATCCCGCCGCCTGCGGCCAGCCGCGGAAATCGCGCAGGTCCGGCGCGTCGGCCCGGTCGGCTCCGCCGCGCGAGCGACGCTGGCCGAACTTGCCCGAGCGGGCCAGCACGCACACGGGGCATTCGATGATGCCGACCTTTTCCTCGTGCACCAGGTGCACCACGCCACACTTGCCGCAGTGGCCCAGGTGCGTGTCGGCGCCCTCGCGCATCGGCGTGAAGACGTCCTTGAGCATGCGGCTGAGCGAGACGCCGCAGTCCGCGTCGTAGGTGCCCGCGTAGTAGTCGTAGGCCCACACCATGGCCTCGAAGGCCTCGACGCCGGCGTCGACCAGCCGGCGCTGCAGGCAGAAGATGGCGGTGGCGCTGAGGCGGCGGTGGGCACTGCCCCACAGGTCGCGGTGGTCGCGCGTGCGGTCGCGCGGGGCGCCGCGCTCGCGCCTGGGCTTGGGGTTGAGCGTCTCGGCGATGCCGCGCAGCTGCGCCGCGCGCACGTCGCTGGTGGCCAGCATGCGGTCCTCGACCTCGGTGGGCCGCATCTGGTGGCGCAGCATCGCCAGGATCAGGCTGGACGTGCCGGGCATCAGGAAGTTGGCCGGCGGCCGCCCCGAGCGCTTGGGCACCGGCGCGCGTCCGGCCACGCGGTAGGCGGCGCTCTCCTCCCGCACGGCGTGGCGGATCAGCGCGAACTCCTGCTCGCAGCACTGCGTGAGCGCGAGCAGGCCACGCAGCTTGGGCTCGACGCCTTCGTCGTCGGGGCGCAGCAGGCGGTCGATCAGCGCGTCGGACAGCCGCGGCACCGCCAGCAGCGTGCCGGGGTTGCCGCCCCATTCGAGGAACGCGAAGGCCGGCAGCTCCTGCAGCGCGCGGATCACCTCGCGGTCGGTGATGTCGCACACCAGCGCGGCGCTGGCGGGATCGTCCGCGTAACGCACGAAGGTGGCCAGCGCGAGGCGGTTGATGCGCTTGACGAGCGGGCGGTAGACCTCGTGGTCGGGCGTGAGCATCGTCCGGTGCTCGGGCAGGCGGCGCACGAGGCGCTCGGTGAGCGCCGGACGCCACAGCGCGACGGGCGTGGTGGCCAGGTCGTCGAGCAGGGCGTCGGGCATCGCGGCCAGCCGCATCGCCACGCCCAGCGGGACGCCGAACAGTTCGACCGCGTGCTGCGGATTGCGCCGCGCGACCTCCACCAGGCCTTCGATGATTTCCTCGTTGAGCGTCTTCTGGTCGCTCGGGCCCTTGGCCACTCCGGTTGGCGTCATCTTTCCTCTCTCGGTCCTGTTCCTGGCAAGCGAACTCGCCAACCCACATTTGTTGTGGACAATCACAACATTAAACGATTGATGTGGAATTTGTTGGCTTGAATGCACTGTGACACACAAGATTCAGCCCATCAATCCGATGTTTGTGGGCATTTTGCTGTGATTCGATCTAAACTTGCTGCACCCCCTAGCTTGCCGATCCCATGGAAGACCTGCTGCAGACCCGCCCCGCCGCGGACAGCGACACCCCCACCGAGCCGGCGCTCAGCGTCAACGTCCGGCGCTTCCTGCTGTCGCACAGCGTCAAGGAGCACAACCACGCGTCCGAGATCGCGCGCATCATCAACGTCGACCGGTCGCAGTCGTACCGCCGCCTCAAGGGCGACGTGGCGTGGAGCCACACCGATCTGCGGGCCATCGCCCACCATTTCGGCGCGCCGGACGACCTGCTGCTGCCGCGCGACGACCTGGCCCGCTTCGCCCACGCGGGCAGCGAGGGCGTGCCGGCGCTGATCCGCGTCGCCAACCTGCCGGCCACCGGGCTGCTGGTGCCGGGCCCGGAGCTGGCGCCCGGCGAGAGCAGCGACCTCGTCGCCGTCCGCAACGGCACCACCTGGGAGATCCACGCCAACGGCGACGAGCCCTTCGGCGCGCGCCGCCACGCCATCGAGGCGCTCACGATCCGCAGCCACCCGCACCTGCAGGTGGCGCTGTTGGAGGACGACACCCGCGCCGCCGACGCGCTGGTCGAGGCCTTCCGCCCGCTGGGCATCGTCGCCACGCCGTTCGCCGACAGCGACGCGCTGCGCGCCGCCATCGCGCACCGCCGCTTCGACGCCTACGTGCTGGACTGGCTGCTCGCCGAAGGCACCGCGGCCCGCATCGTCGAGGAGATCCGCGGGCATCGCGCGCGCGTGCCCATCCTGGTGGTGACGGGCGCGCTGATGGCCGATTCCGAGATGGAGAAGAGCCTGCTGGAGCTGTCCGCGCAGTGGAACTTCTCGACGCTGGACAAGCCGGTGCGGCCGATGAACCTGGCCAACGCGCTCAAGCAGCTCGTGAGCGCGTCCCGCGCCTGAGCCGCCCGGGCCGCTTCACAGCATCCAGCTGAAGAAGATCAGATACAGCCCGCCCAGGATCGCCACCCACTTCGACAGGTAGTAGGTGCGGCGATGCGTGGCCTTGAGCTTCTTGGCCTGCAGGCGCAGCTTGTAGGCGTTCTGGAAGAAGCGGTTGATGCCGCCGACGCGCTCGCCGACCTCGTTGGGCGCGGCCGACGCGGCCATGACGTGGTCGGCGAACCAGCGGTTGACGCGCGCCAGCAGGCGGCCGTGCAGCGGGCGCTCGATGTCGCAGAACAGGATCACGCGCTGGTGGTCGGTGGTGTTGGCGGCGTGGTGGATGAAGGTTTCGTCGAAGACCACGGCCTCGCCGTCCTTCCAGAAGTAGCGCTGGCCGTCGACCTCGATGTAGCAGTCGGGGGAATTCGGCGTGACCAGGCCCAGGTGGTAGCGCAGCGAGCCGGCGTACGGGTCGCGGTGGCGCACCAGCTTGCCCTCGGGGGGCAGCGACGCGAACATCGCGCCCTTGATCGACGGGATCCGGTTGAGCAGCTCGACCGTGCGCGGGCACGACGCCTTCGCGGACGCCAGCTCCTCGCCGTACCACTTCAGGTAGAAGCGCTTCCAGCCCGAGCGGAAGAACGAGTTGAAGCCCATGTCGTTGTAGCCGGTGGCCACGCCGATGCGGCCCGCCTCGTTCAGGCTCAGGGCCTCGGCGCGGATCTCCTGCCAGTGGGCCTGCAGCGGCGCGAGCTCGGGGAAGTCGCTGACCGGCGCGTACGGCGTGGCCTTCACGCGCGAGAACAGCACCATCAGCATGTTGTACGGCGCCAGCAGCACCGTGTAGTCGGTGAAGGCCTTCATCAGGCCGAAGCGGGCGCGTCCGCGCAGGTGCACGAACAGGGCCGATCCCATCAGCAGAACGAAGATGCCGACGCGGATCGCGATGGAGTACGGATGGCTCATGGGTGGCGCAACGCTGCGCGGCCGCAGCATCAGGAGGAACCTTCTATTTTGCCGGGAATGGCGCTTCCTGTCCTCTGCCGTGTGATCCGGCCGGATCGCTGCTCGACAGCGAGCGGGCCGCAGAAGGCTGGCCTGCCCACTCCCAAAAAGCCGCGGGAACGCCGCCAGCCTCGATAATCGGGCGATGAATCCGCTGCTCGGCACGCTCCATCCCTACCCGTTCGAACGCTGGCGCGTCCTGGCCAAGGACGTCGTCCCCTCGCCCGCGCACCGCCCCATCAGCCTGGGCCTGGGCGAGCCGCGCCATCCGACGCCGCAGCTGATCAAGGACGCCATCACCAGCCACCTGGCCGGCCTGGCCAGCTACCCGACCACGCTGGGCGACGCCAGCCTGCGCCAGGCCATGGCCGACTGGGTGCGCGCGCGCTACGGCGTCGCGCTCGACCCGGCGCGCCAGCTGCTGCCCGTGATCGGCTCGCGCGAGGCGCTGTTCTCGTTCGCGCAGACGGTGATCGACCCGACGTGGCGCGGACACCCGGGCGCGCAGCCGCCGATCGTCCTGTGCCCCAACCCGTTCTATCAGATCTACGAAGGCGCGGCGCTGCTGGCCGGCGCCGAGACGGCCTTCGCCAACAGCGACCCGGCACGCAACTTCGCGGCCGACTGGGGCGCCGTCGACGACGCGACCTGGGCGCGCACGCAGCTGATGTTCGTCTGCTCGCCCGGCAACCCGACCGGCGCCGTGATGCCGCTGGACGAATGGAAGACGCTGTTCGAGCTGAGCGACCGCCACGGCTTCGTCATCGCCAGTGACGAGTGTTACTCCGAGATCTACTTCGGCCCCGAGGGCCAGGCGCCACTGGGCGCACTGGACGCCGCGCGCCGGCTTGGGCGCGACGACTTCCGCAACCTGCTCGTCTTCACCTCGCTGTCCAAGCGCTCCAACGTGCCGGGCCTGCGCTCGGGCTTCGTGGCCGGCGACGCCGCGCTGGTGAAGTCCTTTCTGCTCTATCGCACCTATCACGGCAGCGCGATGAGCCCCGTGGTGCAGGCCGCCAGCGAGGCCGCCTGGCGCGACGAGGCGCACGTCGTCGAGAACCGCGCGCAGTACCGCCGCAAGTTCGCCCAGGTCACGCCGATGCTGGCGGGCCGGCTCGACGTGCGCCTGCCGGATGCCGGCTTCTACCTCTGGGCCGGCATACCGTCGCATTTGTGCGGCGGCGACGACGTCGCGTTCGCGCTCGGCCTGCTGGCTCAATACAATGTGACGGTGCTGCCGGGCAGCCTGCTCGCCCGCCCCTCGCAGGGCGTCAATCCCGGCGCCGGCCGCGTCCGCCTGGCGCTGGTGGCCGAGACCGCCGAATGCGTCGAGGCCGCCGAACGCATCCTCGCCTACATCCAAGACATCTCATGAGCTCCAGCCTGCAATCCATCATCGACGCCGCGTGGGAAGACCGCGCCAAGTTCTCGCCCGCCGATGCGCCGGCCGACGTCCGCGCCGCCGTCTCGTCGGTCATCGAGGACCTGAACGCCGGCCGCGTGCGCGTGGCCACGCGCGAGGGCGTGGGCCAGTGGACGGTGCACCAGTGGGTCAAGAAGGCCGTGCTGCTGTCGTTCCGCCTGAACGACAACAAGCCGATGCACGCCGGCGCGCTGCAGTACTTCGACAAGGTGGAGCCGAAGTTCGCCCATCTCGACGAGGCCGAATTGCGCGCCACCGGCGTGCGCATCGTGCCGCCGGCGGTCGCCCGCCACGGCAGCTTCATCGGCCGCAACGCGGTGCTGATGCCGTCGTACGTCAACATCGGCGCCTATGTCGACGAGGGCACGATGGTCGACACCTGGGCCACCGTCGGCTCGTGCGCGCAGATCGGCAAGAACGTGCACCTGTCGGGCGGCGTGGGCATCGGCGGCGTGCTGGAGCCGCTGCAGGCCAACCCGACCATCATCGAGGACAACTGCTTCATCGGCGCGCGCTCGGAGGTCGTCGAGGGCGTGATCGTCGAGGAAGGCTCCGTCATCTCGATGGGCGTCTACATCTCGCAGAGCACCAAGATCTACGACCGCGCCACGGGCGAGGTCACCTACGGCCGCGTGCCGGCCGGCTCGGTGGTGGTCAGCGGCTCGCTGCCGGCGGCCGACGGCTCGCACAGCCTCTACTGCGCCGTGATCGTGAAGCGCGTCACGGCCGAGACGCGCGCCAAGACCAGCATCAACGAGCTTCTGCGCGCCTGAGGCCGATACTCGACGACTTGCGGCCGCGACCGGCGCGCCGCCCTTGAACCCCGCGCCTGACCCAGGCGCCAGCAGGAGACGCTCGATGGACGGCGGAAACATGGAACGCGTGCTGCATCTGATGGCCGACAAGGGCGCATCGGATGTCTACCTGACGGCCAACTCGCCGATCCAGCTCAAGATCAACGGCCAGCTGGTGCCGGTGTCGGACCAGGTGCTCACGCCCGGCCAGCCGCGCGCGCTGCTGGCGGAGCTGCTGACGCCGGTTCAGCTGGAGGAGCTCGACCAGACCGGCGAGCTCAACCTGGGCATCGGCATCCGCCAGGTGGGCAGCTTCCGCCTGTCGGCGTTCAAGCAGCGCGCGTCGATCGCGGCCGTGATCCGCTGCATCCCGCACAAGATCCCGACGATGGACACGCTGAACCTGCCGCCGGTGCTGGCGTCGCTGGCGCTGGAGCGGCGCGGCCTCGTGCTGGTGGTCGGCGCCACGGGCAACGGCAAGAGCACGACGCTGGCGTCGATGATCGAGTGGCGCAACACGCAGCTGTCGGGCCACATCCTCACCATCGAGGAGCCGATCGAGTTCCTGTTCTCGAACAAGCGCTCGATCATCAACCAGCGCGAGGTGGGCCGCGACACCGCGTCGCTGCACATCGCGCTGAAGAACGCGCTGCGCCAGGCGCCCGACTGCATCCTGATCGGCGAGATCCGCGACCGCGAGACGATGTCGATGGCGATCTCGTACGCGCTGTCCGGCCACCTGGTGCTGGCCACGCTGCACGCCAACAACAGCTCGCATACGCTGGGTCGTATCCTGTCGTTCTACACGCCGGAAGCGCGCCCCGCGCTGCTGGGCGACCTGGCCGCGGCGCTGAAGGCGATCGTGTCGCAGCGCCTGCTGCGCTCGACGGCCGGCGGCCGCGTGCCGGCGGTCGAGGTGCTGCTCAACAGCCGCTTCATCTCCGAGCTGATCGAGAACGGCGACATCCAGGGCGTGCGCGAGGCGATGGACAAGTCGCTGGCCGAGGGCTCGCAGATGTTCGAGGCCGACATCGCCCGCCTCATCAGCACGGGCCAGGTGACGCAGGAAGAAGGCCTGCTGGGCGCCGACTCGCCCACCAACCTGCTGTGGCGCCTGCAGAACGAGATGACGCCGGTGTCGCGCGTGCAGCCCGCCAAGGTCGAGTCCGACGCGCCCTCGTTCACCGAGATCACGCTGGACGTGCTGCCCGACGAGCCCGCGCCGCGCCAGCGCCTGGCCAACATCGGCCTGGACATGCCGCGCTCCAGGCACAACTGAAGGCCGCCCGCTCGCCGATGGACGCCACGCTGCCCCTGCTCGAACAACTGATCGCCCGCGCCTCCGTCACGCCGGACGACGCGGGCTGCCAGGCGTTGATCGCGCAGCGGCTGCAGGCCATCGGCTTTGCCTGCGAGCACCTGCCCTTCGGCCCGGCCGGCGGCATCGTCAGCAACCTGTGGGCCGTGCGCGCCGGCGCGCGGCCGGGCCCGACGCTGGTGCTTGCCGGCCACACGGACGTGGTGCCCACCGGCCCGCACGACCAGTGGCGCAGCGCGCCCTTCGTGCCGACCTATCGCGAAGGCAGGCTCTACGGCCGCGGCACGGCCGACATGAAGACCTCGCTGGCCGCGATGGTCGTCGCCGCCGAGGAGTTCGTCGCCGCGCATCCCGGCCACGCCGGACGCATCGCCTTCCTGCTCACGAGCGACGAGGAAGGCCCGTCGGTGGACGGCACGGTGCGCGTCGTCGACACGCTCGAGGCGCGCGGCGAGAAGCTGGACTGCTGCATCGTCGGCGAGCCCACCTGCGTCGAGCGGCTGGGCGACATGATCAAGAACGGCCGCCGCGGCAGCCTGTCGGCGCGGCTGACCGTCGTCGGCGTGCAGGGCCACGTCGCCTACCCGCACCTGGCGCGCAACCCGATCCACGCCGTCGCGCCCGCCATCGCCGAACTGGCGGCCACGCGCTGGGACGAGGGCAACGACCACTTCCCGCCCACCAGCTTCCAGATTTCCAACATCCGTTCGGGCACCGGCGCCACCAACGTCATCCCGGGCGAGGCGGTGATCGACCTCAACTTCCGCTTCTCGACCGAATCGACGCCCGACCAGCTGAAGGCGCGCGTCGCCGGGATCCTGCAGCGCCACGGCGTCGAGCACCGCATCGCCTGGACGCTGGGCGGCTCGCCCTTCCTCACGCGGCCCGGCACGCTCAGCGAGGCGCTGGTGCAGGCCATCGCCGACGAGACCGGCGGCGTCCGGGCCGAGCTGTCGACCACCGGCGGCACGTCCGACGGCCGCTTCATCTCGCGCATCTGCCCGCAGGTCGTGGAGTTCGGGCCCGTCAACGCCACGATCCACAAGATCGACGAGCACGTGGCCGTGGCCGACGTGCCGCGCCTGAAGGACATCTACCGCCGCACGATGGAGAATCTCCTGGCGGCGAACCCATCATGACCCTGATCGACTACCTGCACCGGGCCGGCGCCCGCCTCGACGAGGCGGGCGTTTCGTTTGGGCACGGCACCACCAACGCGTTCGACGAGGCCGCCTGGCTGGTGCTTTGGAAGCTCGGCCTGCCGCTGGACGACCTCGACGGCGTCGCCGATCGCGCGCTCACCGCCGGCGAAATCGCCACGCTCGACGCCTTCGTCGGCGAGCGAATCGCCACCCGCCGCCCCGCGGCCTACCTTACCGGCGAGGCCTGGCTGCAGGGCGTGCCGTTCGCGGTCGACGAGCGCGTGATCGTGCCGCGCTCGCTGATCGCCGAGGTGCTGGCCGAGGGCGTGATCGACGCCTGGATGCCTCCGGACACGGCGCGCGTGCTCGACCTGTGCACCGGCAACGGCAGCCTCGCGGTGCTGGCCGCGATGGCCTGGCCGGACGTCGCCGTCGACGCCGCCGACCTGTCGGCCGACGCGCTCGCGGTCGCCGCGTCGAACGTGAAGCGCCACGCGCTGGCCGATCGCATCGCGCTGCACCAGGGCGACGGCCTCGCCGCGCTGCCCGCCGGCCGCCGCTACGACCTGATCCTGTGCAACCCGCCCTACGTCAACCAGGCGTCCATGGATGCCCTGCCCGCCGAGTACAAGGCCGAGCCCGAGCTGGCGCTGGCCGGCGGCGCCGACGGCATGGACTTCGTCCGCGCGCTGTTCGCCGCCGCCCCCGCCCGCATGACCGACGATGCCGTGCTGGTGCTGGAGATCGGCAACGAGCGCCCGTTCTTCGAGGCCGCGTTCCCCGGCCTCGAGGTCGTCTGGCTCCCCACGCAACTGCATGACGACGCCGTCCTCCTGGCCACGCGCGCCATGCTGGAGGACGGCCTCGCGCCGGCCTCGAACGCTTTCTGAACCATGATCACGCTACGCAACCTGCAGCTGCGCCGGGGGACGAAGATCGTCCTCGACGGCGTCAACGTCACCGTCAACCCGGGCGAGAAGGTGGGCCTGGTCGGGCGCAACGGCGCCGGCAAGTCCAGCCTGTTCGCGCTGCTGGCCGGCCGCCTGCAGGCCGACCAGGGCGACTTCGAGATCCCGCCGCGCTGGCGCCTGGGCGAGGTCGCGCAGCACATGCCCGAGACCGAGGACTCGGCCACCGACTTCGTGCTCGAAGGCGACATCCCGCTGATGGAGGCGCAGCGCGAGCTCGCCGCCGCAGAGGACGCCGAGGACGGCGAGGCGATGGCCCACGCCCACATGAAGATCGGCGAGGCCGGCGGCTTCGACGCCCGCGCCCGCGCGCAGGCCCTGCTGATGGGCCTGGGCTTCAAGACCGAGCAGGTGGAGGCGCCCGTCAACAGCTTCTCCGGCGGCTGGCGCATGCGCCTGCAGCTGGCCCGCGCGCTGATGTGCCCCGCCGACCTGCTGCTGCTCGACGAGCCGACGAACCACCTGGACCTCGACGCCCTGGTCTGGCTCGAATCGTGGCTGCAGCGCTTCGACGGCACGATCGTCATGATCAGCCACGACCGCGAGTTCCTCGACGCCATCACCGACGTCACCGTGCACCTCGACGAGGGCACGCTGACGCGCTACGGCGGCAACTACTCGACCTTCGAGGAGATGCGCGCCGAGCGCATGTCGCAGCAGGCCTCGGCGCACGCGCGCCAGCAGGAGAAGGTGGCGCAGCTGCAGCGCTTCATCGACCGCTTCAAGGCCAAGGCCAGCAAGGCCAAGCAGGCGCAGAGCCGCGTCAAGGCGCTGGCGCGCATGGAGCGCATCGCGCCGGTGCTGACCGCGTCGGACTTCGCGTTCGAGTTCAAGGAGCCCAAGAGCCTGCCCAACCCGATGCTCGCGATGTCGAGCATGGAGTGCGGCTATCTCGTGCAGGACGACGTCGATCCCGACACCGAGCCGGTGCGCAAGGTGATCGTCCGCAACATCAACAAGACCGTGCTGGCCGGCCAGCGCATCGGCATCCTGGGCGCAAACGGCCAGGGCAAGTCGACGCTGGTCAAGACGATCGCGCGCAGCCTGCCCGCCCTCGGCGGCGAGGCCACCGAGGGCAAGGGGCTGGCCATCGGCTACTTCGCGCAGCAGGAGATGGACGTCGTCCACGCCGACGACACCCCGCTGCAGCACATGGTGCGCCTGGCCAAGACGGTCGGCCCCGAGGGCCGCGAGCAGGAGCTGCGCGACTTCCTGGGCCAGTTCCGCTTCGTCGGCGACATGGTGCACCAGCAGATCGGCACGCTCTCGGGCGGCGAGAAGGCGCGCCTCGTGCTGGCCTCGCTCGTCTGGCAGCGCCCCAACCTGCTGCTGATGGACGAGCCGACCAACCACCTCGACCTCACCACCCGCGAGGCGCTGTCGATGGCGCTCAACGAGTTCGAGGGCACCGTGATGCTCGTGAGCCACGACCGCGCGCTGCTGCGCGAGGTCTGCGACGAGTTCTGGCTGGTGGCCAAGGGCGCGGTGCTGCCGTTCGACGGCGACCTCGACGACTACCAGAAGTGGCTGCTCGAGACCTCGCGCGCCGTCGCCCGCGGCCAGCCGGCGCCGCCGCTGCCCGGCAACCTCGACAGCCTGGTGGGCGGTGCGCCGGCGCCGGCCGCGCGCGCCGCGAAGGCGCCGTCCACGCCGTCCGCGCCCGCCGCCCCGGCGCCCGCGGCGGCGTCGAATACCAGGCCGGGTACGGCGCGCAACGACGACCGCAAGGCGGCGGCGCAGCAGCGCACCCAGGTCGCGGCCAAGACCCGCCCGCTGCGCGTCGAGCTGCAGCAGATCGACACGCGCATGGAAAAGCTCGCCGCCGAGAAGGCCGAGCTGGAGGCCACGATGTCCACCGGCACCCTGACCGGTCCCGGGATCGCCGACGCCGGCCGCCGGCTGGCGCACGTGGGCGCCGAGGTCGCGATGCTGGAGGAACGGTGGCTGGAACTCACGGAACAGATCGAATCCCTGCAGGCCGGGTCATGAAGATCGCGCAAGACGCCTCGACAATGGGCAGCACGACTCCAGGAACTCCGTAGCGAACGCATCCCGATGGCGACCTCGACCCGCATGCCACGCCGCCCCGCGGCTGCCCTCGCGGCCATCCTGCTGACCACGCTCGCCGTCCGGGCGCCGGCCCAGGCGGACGCCGATCGCCTGCTGCCCGCGGGCCGGGACTCGCAGTACGACTACACCGTCGACCCGGATTCGATACAGCGCGACGGGAGCACGGTTCGCTTCCGCCTCGGCGGCAACAGCATCTACCGCGGGCCCGACGACAACTACGCCGCGCAGGTGCTCGTGGACTGCGCGAGCCGCCAGCGTCGGGAGATGGGTTCGGTGATCCACAACCAGTGGGTCCACGAGAAGCGCAACGGCGCCGATTCGCAGATGCGCGACATCTTTCCGGGCACGCGGCAGGAATCCGAGCTGAGGCTGGTGTGCCGCCTCGCGGGCGTTCCGGTCGGCGCGGCGACGACAGCTGCCGCGCCGACGCCGTCGCCCCCACCTGCGCCGGCACCCGCCGCTGCGCCTGCGCAAGGCGCGAGCACCGATTTCGCGCCGCTGCCGCCGCTGCAGACCTATGCCACCAGCCGGGCGGCGGCGCCGCAGGCGGTCGCTCGCACCGCCGAGCCGCCGCGGCCGCAAGGCAAGCCGTTCGCCGTCGCGCCCTCCGCCGACCTCGTCGCCGCCGGTGGCGACGCGCAGGCCGACTATGCGATCTTCGTGGACAGCGTGCGCCGCCGCGCCGCCATCGCCAGCTACGTCGTGCAGGCGCGGCCCAAGGGATCGCCGTGGGCGACGCACGAGCAATACGTCGTCGACTGCAGTCGCCGCCTGCGGGCGTTCCGGCCCGAGGACTCGCCGCCGGGAGTGCGGCTCACCGCCACGCCGGTGCGCGCGGACAGCCGCGAGGGCCGCGAACTCGCGACGGCCTGCGCCCTGCCGGAGGGGCCGCGCCGGCGCTGGTTCGCGGGCTTCGTGGTCACGTCCGACGGCGTGGTCGTCGCGCCGCACGATCGCACGTTCGGCTGCGGCACGATCGTCGCGCTGCTGGGCAACCAGCGCCGTCGGCTCGAGCTGCTGGCGCAGGAGGCGGACGTCAGCGTGCTGAAGCTGTCCGGCGGCGGGCCCTGGCCGGTGATGCCGTCGCGGGGCGGGTCGCCGCAGCTCGACCACCTGCCCGTCACGATGCTGGGCGTGTCCGGCACGACGCCGCGCGTGAGCGCCGCGTTCGCCGAGGACGCGGGCTCGAACGAGGACGACCCGGGCTGGCCGCAGGTGGCGACGCTGCCGGATGCGGCGCTGACGGAAGGCATCGTCTGGGACGGCAGCGGCTCGGCCATCGGGCTCGCGCTGGCGATGCACTCGCCCGCCCGGCGCGGCACGCGCGCCTACGTGCGCATGCTGCCGGCCGCCATGATCCGCCAGCGCCTGAAGGAACACGGCATCAACTGGAACGCGATCAGCGGACGCGCGCTCGACGCGGAAGCCGCGATGCGGCTCGCGGTCTCCGCCACCGTCGCGCTGGCTTGCGAGGCCGGCACCTGACGAACGCATGAGAAGACCGCGTCCAGCGGCGACGGACCCCAACGAGACATTGGCAATGCGCAAGGGAGGAAACGAATGATCATCGGCATCGACCTGGGAACCACCAACAGCCTGGCCGCGGTCTGGCAGGACGGCCAGGCGCGCCTCATCGAGAACGGCCTCGGCGAGGTGCTGACGCCGTCCTGCGTCAGCCTGGACACCGACGGCAGCGTGCTGGTCGGCCGCGCCGCCAAGGAGCGGCTGGAGACGCACCCGGAACGCACCGCCGCGGTGTTCAAGCGCTACATGGGCAGCGACCGCAGGATCCGCCTGGGATCGCGCGACTTCCGCCCCGAGGAGCTGTCGGCGCTGATCCTGAAGTCGCTCAAGGCCGACGCCGAGGCCGCGCTCGGCGTGCCCGTCACCGAGGCCATCATCACGGTGCCGGCCTATTTCTCGGACGCGCAGCGCAAGGCCACGCGCGCCGCGGGCCAGATGGCCGGGCTGCGCGTGGAGCGCCTGCTCAACGAGCCCACGGCCGCGGCGCTGGCCTACGGCATCCACCAGCGCGACGAGGAGTCCAGGTTCCTCGTGTTCGACCTCGGCGGCGGCACCTTCGACGTCTCGATCCTGCAGATGTACGACGGCGTGATGGAGGTGCGCTCGTCGGCCGGCGACAACTTCCTCGGCGGCCAGGACGTCGTCGACGCGCTGGTGGAGATGTTCTTCCGCCGCGCGAACCTGCCTGACAGGCTGCGCCAGGACATCGGCTTCATGCAGCGCCTGGGCGCGCAGGCCGAGGCCGCCAAGCGCGCGCTGGGCACGCAGCCGCGCGCGACGATGCGCATCCTGGAAGGCGACGTCGAACACCGGCTCGAGCTCGACGAACTCGCGCTGGAGGACGCCTGCAAGCCCCTGCTGCAGCGGCTGCGCGCGCCCGTCGAGCGCGCGCTGCGCGACGCCAACCTGCGCAGCAGCGAGCTCGACACCGTCGTGCTGGCCGGCGGCGCCACGCGCATGCCCATCGTGCGCCGCCTGGCCACGACGATGTTCGGCCGCTTCCCCGCCATCGACCTGAACCCCGACGAGGTCGTCGCGCTCGGCGTCGCCGTGCAGTGCGGCCTGAAGGCGCGGGACGCGGCGCTGTCCGAGGTCGTCATGACCGACGTCGCGCCGTACTCGCTGGGCATCGAGCTGTCGATGCGGCTGGACGAGACCACCTGGTCGCACGGCCACTTCGATCCGATCATCGAGCGCAACACCACCGTCCCGGTGAGCCGCGTCAAGACCTACTATCCGGCGGGCGCCCGGGCCGACCACGTCTCGCTGCAGGTCTACCAGGGCGAGGCGCGCATGGTCAAGGACAACATCGCGCTGGGTTCGCTGAAGGTGCCGCTGCCGCAGGGCACCGAACAGGAGCGCGCGGTCGAGGTGCGCTTCACCTACGACATCAACGGCCTGCTGCAGGTCGAGGGCAAGGTCGCCAAGACGGGACAGGTCTACAGCGTCGTCATCGAGGGCAACCCCGGCGTGCTGAGCGACGAGGAGATTCAGCAGCACCTGAAGTCGCTGGCCGAACTCAAGATCCATCCGCGCGACCAGATCGAGAACCGGACGCTGCTGGCGCGCGCCGAGCGCTACTACGAGCAACTGCGCGGCGAGCAGCGCGACTGGATGGGCCGCCAGATCATGGCCTTCGAGCAATTGCTCGCCCTGCAGGACGCGCGCCGCATCGCGCCGGGCCAGCGCACGCTGCGCGACATCCTGGACCAGCTCGACAAGTCCACCTACCTCGACGGCGAGCGCGGCGCATGAGCGGCGCGCAGCTTCCTTTCCTGGCGACGCTGGAGGTCGACGCGACGCAGGATCCCGACGAGCGCACGCTGCGTCGGGCCTACGCGCGCAAGCTCAAGCAGATCGACATCGAGAACGAGCCGGAGCGCTTCCAGGCGCTGCGGGAGGCGCTCGAGCAGGGCCTGCGCTGGATCGCGTGGCGCGACCAGCAGCGGATCGCCGCGGCGTCGCGCGCGCCCGATCCGGCGCCGGCGCCGACAGCCGAGCCTCTGCCCGAACTCGCGCCCAGGCCCGCGCCGCCGCCGCAGCCGCCAGCTGCCCCGGCACTGCCGCGTGGCGACGCCATCGACCCTGTGTCGCCGGCCGACGGGCCGCGCGTGCGCCCCTTGCCTGACGCGGGCCAGGCGCCGCAGGCCCCGCCGGCGGCGCCCCGGGCCACGCGCGGCACCGCGCCGCCGCTCGCCGCCCCCGCCGCGCCGGCGCCCGCACCACGCGCCGCCGCCGCCCGTGCGCCGGAGCCGAAGCCGCCCGACGCCGACGACGTCGCCGCGGCCGTCTTCGCGCGCTTCCAGCGCCGCATCGGCGACGGCCTGAAGGACGACGAGGCGGCGCGCGCACTGCTGCTGCGCTTCCTGGGGGACCCCGGGCTCGCCAGCATCGACGCGCGCTCGGCCTTCGAGGCCAGCGTCGCGCGCCTGCTGGCCGGCAACTGGAAGCCGGGGCACCAGCACCTGTTCGACCCGGCCATCGAGGTGTTCGGCTGGAACAGCGACCACGCGCGCCTGAAGCACTTCGGCCAGGTCGGCGTGCTGCTGACCGCCGCGATCCGCGAGCGCGCCACCGTGCGCGCCTTCAGCCCGGCGCAGCTCGCCGCGCTGGCGACGCTCCTCGAGCGGATTCGCAGCGACGCGCCGCCCGACCCGGGCCTGCTGACGCAGGAAGTGCCGCAACTGCAGTTCCTGGTCGAGCGCATCCCGAACTGGCTGCGCATCGTCTCGCCGGTGGGCCCGGTGAACCAGCGCTTCGAGATGTGGAGCAAGCTGCCACCCGCCGCCCAGCGGCCGCCGCAGGCCGCGCCGCAGCCCCAGTTCATGCGCAAGAAGGGATCTGCCGGGATGCCGGCCGGGATCGCCATGCTGGTGCTGGCGGCGCTGGGCGGCCTCAGCCACCTGGGCAGCACGGGGCCGGGCCCCTCGGCGCCGGGCGTGGCGCGGCCGCGCCCGGTGACGCACGCGCGCGCGCCCTCGCCCGCGGACGACGCCGACCTCGCGCGGCGCCAAAAGGAGGCCGAATCGCTGCTGGCGCGGATACGCCAAACTGGGGGCGGTATCCGCTGAACGGCGGGCGGCGGATCGGATGGTGGTACCGTCGCGCCAGACATCCCGTGACCTCCGTCGCACGGCCGACACAGGATGACCTTCATTTTGCGGGCTCCCGCACCGACAATCCCGCCATCACCCTCCGGCAGACCTTTCGATGAACCGACTGTTGCGCCTGCTTCCCCTCGCGATGTGCGCCGTCCTGCTGGACGCGGGCGCGCAGGACAAGCCGCCGCCCCCGCCGACCTACCGCAGCGTCGGGCCGGACGGCAAGGTCACGTACTCGGATCGCATCCCCACGGACTCGCAGATGCACACGCGGGAACTGGGCAAGACCAGCACGGCGCCGCTGCTGGCGCCGGCCAGCGGGCCGTTCGACCTGCGCCCGTCCAGCAAGCCGACCACGGCGAGCCCGCCGACCGGCGAGGGCCAGACCCCGGCGGTCGACATCGGCGGCAGGCCGTTCCCGCCGGGCCTGCCCGACGCGGTGCTGACCGTACTCGTCCACCAGTTCTTCGTGCAGTCGCTGGTCGAGACCTGCGGGCGGCAACGGCCCGTGTTCCTCGAGCGCTACCAGGCCAGCGTGCGCAACTGGCGAGATCGCAACGCCGACGTCCTGTCGCTGAGCAACCGCGTCACCTTCTCCCGCTTCACCGGCGTGCAGCGCGACATTCTGCGGGCCAGCGCGCGCCAGCGCCTGGCGACGGTGATGCCGCCGCCGGACGCCAGCGACGCCGAGCGCGAGGCGTGGTGCGACCGGATGAACACCGATCTGGTCACCCGCCGCTTCGAGCTCGTCGGCGACATGCGCATCGCCCCGCTGCTGCTGCTCGAGCAGCCCTGATGCGGCTCAGGCCAGGCGCGCGGCGATCGCCGCGGCACCCGCGCCTTGACGCTAGTGTCGTGATCGGGAAGTTCGTTGAATAGGTCGTGAGCGCAGAGCATACGTTGCCGAATCCTCTCTAAAACGCCTGTGGACTAGGCGCCGCGCGGAGCGAGGCTCAATGCCTCGCG